>JABAOC010012189.1_pt1 | contig 25280 bp, 24 predicted proteins | sample 7062161 | NCBI WGS metagenome assembly JABAOC01 (sample SAMN14538625, study PRJNA623070) | marine sediment metagenome | biome: marine biome [ENVO:00000428]; feature: marine pelagic biome [ENVO:01000023]; material: deep marine sediment [ENVO:00002113] | place: India: Gulf of Khambhat ... | reverse complement strand
ATTGGTAACAGAAATAATCGAAAAACCAGTTGAAGAGAAGGGAAATTTCATTTCAACAGGTGTATACAAACTCCCAGATTCAATATTTACAGACATAGAAGAAGTAACATCTTCTGGAATATTTGAATTAACATCTGTTATTCAATCTACGATTGCTCGTGGTGAAAAAATCCGTTCCCTTCAAGCAGAATTTTGGATGGATATTGTGTATCCATGGGATCTGTTAATTGCTAATGAACGAATGCTTCACGATATCAGTGCTTCAACAAGTGGAATGATTGAAAATGATGTGACTATAAAAGGGTCGGTTGTAATTGGCGAAAACACTCGTATTTACCCAGGGAGCTATATCAATGGACCAGNNGACCAGCAGTAATTGGTAATGGATGTGAAATAGGTCCAAATGCATGTATATTCCCTTCAACAACTATCGGAAATAACGTTATTGTATATCCGTTTACTGAGATCAGAAATAGTATCATTATGGACGATGTACATATCGGTTCAAATTCTTCTATTTCTCATTCAATTATTGGAAGGGGATCTAATTTAGGATCGAATTTTTCTTCAATTACTGGCAAAGCTACCCTCGAAATTGAGGAAGAATTTAGTAAACTGGATACAATCGGTGCTTTAATTGCCGAAGATTGCATCATTGGGAGTAATGTGGTTGTACAACCAGGTATAATAATAGGGAGAAAATGCGAAATAAGTTCCTTAACAAAGGTTATGAAAAATATTGAGAGTCAAACCAATGTGATGTAACGTGTGTGGAATCGTAGGATATGTTGGATTTCGAGAAGCACCATCCGTGCTCATTGATTGTTTAAAACGACTTGATTATCGTGGGTATGATTCAGCAGGTATTGGTATTATTGGTGATAAATTACAGGTGTTTAAAGAAGTTGGTGAGATACCAAATTTAGAAAAAAAGGTTCCACACAGCAAAGAAACCCTTGGAATTGCGCATACGAGGTGGGCAACTCATGGTAAGGTAAGTAAAGAAAACGCTCATCCTCAGGTGTGTAATAAAAATAAAATTGCAGTTGTTCATAATGGAATTATTGAAAATTTTAAAACACTGAGAGAAGAATTACAAAAGAAAGGATATAAGTTTGCATCTCAGACTGATACTGAGGTTATTGTTCATTTAATTGATGACGCATATAATGGAAATTTAGAGGATGCCGTTTTATCTGCACTTAAAAAGATCCAAGGATCTTATGCACTAGTTGTTGTCCATGAAAATGAACCAGATAAACTGGTAGGAGCACGAAAAGAAAGTCCATTAATTATTGGCATCGGAGATAATGAAAACTTTCTTGCATCTGATATTCCAGCAATATTAAATTATACAAATAGGGTTGTGTATGTTGAAGATGGCGAATTATGTAGTCTTAACCCCCAATCCTTTTCTGTGTTTGATAAAAATAAAAAGGAAATAACAAAAGGAGAAACAATTATTGATTGGGATATCAAAGATGCTGAGAAATCTGGTTTTCCACATTTTATGTTAAAGGAAATTTATGAGCAGCCTGATTCAATCCATCAAACCTTGCAAGGGAGGGTATTTGAACGGGAGCAATCAATAGTGTTTCCTGAACGGGTTGAAAAACTTCTTGATTCAGATTTTGATTCTATTTATATTGTTGCTTGTGGCACGTCATTTTATGCAGGATGGATTGGAAAGTATATTATTGAACAGCTTACTGGTATCCCAGTAAATATGGAACTCGCTTCAGAATTTCGATATTTTGGAGTAAAAAAAGGTTCTTCCATTGTCATTGCAATTTCTCAATCTGGTGAAACTGCAGATACACTTGCTGCATTAAAAGAAGCGAAGAATGCAGGATGTTCAACACTTGTTATTTCGAATGTTATTGGTAGTACAGCAACAAGAATCGCAGATGGTTTTCTACTAACTCAATCTGGTCTTGAGGTAGGTGTTGCAGCGACAAAAACCTTCACCTCTCAAATCCTCTTGCTTTATTTGATTGCCTTAAAACTGGCGATGATGCAAAATCGATTATTCTCGGATCAAATCTACAAACATATCTTAGCATTGAAAGCATTGCCACGACAGCTTCGACAGGTATTAGATCAAACTGAGGATATTTTAGAAATTGCAAAACGGATCAAAGAAGCCTCATCTGTATTTTTTATTGGACGTGGTATGAATTATCCACTGTCATTAGAGGGTGCGTTAAAGCTTAAAGAGATTTCATATATTCATGCTGAAGGATTTGCAGCCGGTGAACTCAAACATGGGCCCTTTGCACTTCTTACCAAAAATACTCCGGTTATCGCAATTACAACAAAGGATAATACCTATGATAAAGTTCTGGCAAATATTGGTGAAGTACAAGCGAGAGGTCCTGAAGTTATTGCTATTGCAGATGAAAAGGATCCCGAAATTATGAAACATGCAGATTTTGTCATTCGATTTCCATCGGGAGGAGGATTACTAAGTTGCATTCCAATATCTGTTATTCTTCAACTTCTTGCATATCATGTTGCAAATATGAATGGATGTTCGATTGATAAACCCCGAAATCTTGCAAAGTCAGTAACCGTTGAGTGAAAGTATGAAATGTGTTGTTTTAGCAGCAGGTGAAGGAAAACGGATGCATCCATTGACATATACCCGTCCAAAGGTGATGCTCCCGATTGCTAATAAACCCTTATTGGAATGGAATTTAGTAAATGCGAAAGCAGCAGACATTGCTGAATTTCTTTTTGTCGTGGGTTATAAAAGTGAGATGGTACGCTCCTATTTTGGCAATGGAAAGCAATGGAATGTTTCAATTCAATATGTAAATCAAGGAAAAGCACTTGGAACTGCACATGCAATAAGTATGGCTGAAACATTTGTTGATGATTTTATTGTCCTATGTGGGGATACTATATTTGGAGCAAGTGACATACAAAAAATCCTGAAAAAAGAATCAAGTATGGGTCTAGTCGAGGTAAAAAATCCAAATGAATATGGATTGGTGAAAACCCAGGGGAAGAAAGTTATTAGGATTTTTGAAAAGGTAGATAAACCATTTTCAAATGTGATTAATGCTGGAATTTATCATTTTAATAAATCGATTTTCGATGTAATCAAAGTAACGGGTAAATCCAAACGAGGCGAATACGAGATCACTGATTCAATCAATATGTTATCAAAAGATTCAGATTTTGAAGGTGTAATGTTGAATGAGTGGCGTGATGTTGTTTATCCATGGAATATGCTTGACGCTAATGAAGAACTGTTGAAGAAAATTATCCGTGCTAAAAGAGTATCTGAAAAAAATGTAACAATAAAAGGTGTTGTCTCTATTGGGAAAAATAATACAATACTTCCGGGCAGTTTTATAGAAGGACCAGTTGTTATTGGCGATAATTGTAAAATCGGTCCAAATTGCTACATTCGACCGTTTACATCAATCGGTGATAGCTGTCATATTGGGAATGCATGTGAAGTGAAAAATTCTATTATTATGGATAATAGTAACGTTCCACATCAGAATTATGTTGGAGATTCAGTTATTGGTCAAAATTGTAATCTTGGAGCAGGAACAAAGGTAGCAAATCTACGGCTTGATAAAAAAAACATAAGTGTTGTATTAAATGGAAAAACAATTGAAACAAAAAGAAGAAAACTCGGAACCATAATTGGAGATAATGTACAAACCGGGATAAATTCAATGATAAACATTGGAACAATGGTTGGAAATAATGTTTTCATTGGTCCAGGAGCAATAGTAAACGGGGAGATAAAACCTCGAACTCAAATTATGTAACCTTATTAAAATAATAAAAATTTTAAGATTTTAACTTTAAGAAAATTCATTACAAAGATTTATTTACTATGGATTATATGAATACTTGGTGGGAGGTATAAAAAATGAAAAATATAAAGGAGAAAGAAGTTTGTCCTACTTGTGGACAAGAAATGAAGTTTTTAAAATCGGGAAAACAACTAAATAAATTAAGAAAAACAAAAATAGAAGAAGATGCGAACGACGAGGCGTATGATATTTCTGAAATTTGGCATTGCCTTAACTGTAGTGAAGAATGGGAAAGTGATATCAAAAGAAATATTTGGAGAAAAAACGAAATAACAGAATGATGGATTTTCCTCTATTAAAAAAGATAATTGTTTTTCGTGATAGATGTTTTGAGATAAAACCTTAGGCTGGTATAAATTAAGGTTTTTATGTAACATTTTGACATTTTACCACAATAGTTATATAAAGTATTACTAACACAGTATAACATATGTATGCAGGTAGAAAAGTATTTCAAGGTTCACCAGAAAATGATCCTGAATGGGTAAAAGAGATAGCATCACAATTATCTCTTATAAAGAAGAAAAAAATAACTGATGAAGAAAAATTGTTACTTCGAGAATTATTTTTTGAATATCAGAGAGATGGATTGTCACCAAAAGAGGCAATTGAAAAAGCAAAAAAGGTTATATTGAGTTTTTTGAAATAAATAACATCACAAGAATTTTTTTAATAACGATGTATTAAATAGATTAATTTGTGATTACTCATTCCTAATTTTCAAAATCTTTGTTTTTAGATGAATTATGTAACAAAAGTTCTATTTTGAACTTTAAAATTTAAACCACTAACTTTATATAATTACGATTGTTATATATATTGGGGAAAAAATATGAAAAAGAAAATAATTTCATTTTTAGTAATAACGCTGATGATAACAACTGCTACGTTAACAGTATTGGGTAACTCTGTACCCAATGATAGTGATAACTGGGAAACACCTCAAGAAACCATACCAAAATATAAACCATTCAATTTTAACTTCCTCAGATGGTTCTTTGAACGATTTCCAAATGCATTTCCAATACTCAAATATATACTTGTAGTAAGTGGATTGCTAACTGGTGAAGAGGGAACGGGAAAATTGATTATGCAACTTACCGATGCACCAGGTCTAAATATAACAAAAGCTTTAGTTAATATTTCCCAGGTTAGAGTTCATTATGCGGGTACCACTCAAAATGGCACGAACGGAACATGGATTGTTGTCGTAAATGAATCACAGACATTTGACCTTGTTCAATTACAAAATGCAACAGATGTACTTGGTGAGGTAAATCTAAGCGCAGGATGGTATACCCAGATACGATTATCCGTTGATAAGGCACTGGTGACAATTGATGGTATTGAGTATGATTTAAAAATCCCATCAAAGAATGTGAAACTGATTACGCCTTTCCTAGTTGAAGAAAACGAGACATTAACTTTGACATTGGACTTTGATGTGCAGAAATCCGTTCATAAAACAGGCAATGGCAGATACATTATGAGACCTACAATAAAAGTGATACAGGAATAAACTTATCACTTTTTTCTTTTTTTAAAATCTAATCTTTTTAAAAAGAATAAAGAAGAGAAAAAATTATAATAGTTATTTTTCTAGGTTTTGTGGATAACAATTTGTCCGCCGGCAATTTCGGTTGTAGGATCATTATTTTCAGGATCATCTAGTTGGTTATCATATATAACTTCGTTATTATTTTCCTTATCCCATATCTTAATTCTGAAGAGGTCGACATCGGTGCTCGATGTAAGTTTTTCATCGATTGCAGAAATCATAAATCCATAATTACCACTGCCTTCAACTGTTCCATTTCCCTTAAACATAGCCTTGTGCCCTGCAATTACCAACCAATCATAGCTATTAGAATGGAAATTCAGATTAGCAACTTGAAATTGAAACTCAGTATTTCCTGATGGTTTCTGTTGCCCTTTCTTGTATTTTGAAACAAATCCAAAGTGTGCTTTACCTGTAAGATTTGGATCTGATGTATAAGCTCCTTTTGGTGAAATAATCCAACCACCACCAGTGACAAACCCTCCAGATGAATTATATATTACTGCATATCTAAATTCCATAGAATCATTCCCACCATCATCATCGTATATAGTAAGAATAATAGTAAAAACACCGGTAATATTATACTTATGAATACCAGTTACATTACGATTTCCGACATCCAATTCATATTCAGTAGATGTATTATCGCCCCAATCAAATATTGCAGTATGGACATCTAGTAATCCTGGATCAGAAAAATTACCTAGAAAACTTACAGAAGTATCGATTTGGACTGGATTCTTTGGTCCAATAAGTGACATGATCATAGGTGCAACATTCAATACTGTAACTGTTGCACAATCAGAACCTACTTCATTAGAACCGCTCATTACTTTTACATTAATTGTATACATACCATCATCTGCGTACGTATGATTCAAGGTGAATGTGGTACCTATGAGAGAAAGAGGCTGAGTACCAGAACCATCCCCATAATCTACTGTTACGGTGTGGATTTCAAAAATCGGATCAATAAAATAGCCAGAGCTTAAGAATGTTTCACCTTCCATGATAGCGCCATCAGGACCAGCATAAACTTTACTAACTACGATATCCCATGTTGCAACAGCTGAGCCTCCATCGTCATCTATTATGGTTATAGTAATCTCATATTCACCTGCCTCTGAAAATACGTGAGAAGCAGGTATATTTCGTACACCAACATCTATGTTATCGATTTTAAGGGTAGTATCATCACCCCACTCAAAAGTAACATTAAAAGTATCTAGTGAGACTAAACTACTACGTTCGTCTTCATCAATAAACTCTACGATAAATTCTGCCTCATCACCCACCTCAATTAAATCTGTTGGACCACTGATACTAGTTATAGTGGGAGGTACGTTATTTACAATTACTAAGGCTGTATCTGTATCATTAAATTCTTCATCAGTGACATGAACCGTTACTGTTCCTACAAAATCATCTAACCAAACATACTCGGTATATGGATTTTCCGAAAAGTCAGTCCAACTTCCATTGATATACCATTGATACCATAAAGAATCACCATCAGGATCTGTCGATTGAGATGCGTCAAATAATATTCCTATACATTCATCAACTTCATAAGGTCCACCTGCATCTGCAACAGGTGGTGTCTGAGCTCTTACATTCAATGTTATAGTACTAAACAATCCTGTTATTAGTATTATAACTATTCCAAAAACTAGCCTTTTTTTTAGATTTTTCTTTTCCATTTCCTCCATCTCCTAATTAAATTTCTGCAATAATAGTATATAAAAATATTCTGATAAATTGTATTTCCTGATAAAATATCAAAATGGATTAATTACCAGCAAGAATTATAAAACATGATTTTAAAAATAAGATATTGGTGGTGAGATGAAAGGAAAATTCTATATATGGTATGTACTAGCAATATTAGTCTTAGCTAGTATAGTTAATGGTATAGCAGTTGCAAAAAAACCACAGAGTGATAAAGGCGATTCAAATGTTGGACATCTTTTTCTTTTTGAGAAAGATCCTGAAACCTGGGAGATTATTAAACATGGTGTTTGGGGTAAAATGAAATATAATAGATCTGGACCAGAATTCGTTTTTCAGTTTATTGGACATGGGTTGGAGCCAGATTTAAGCTATTCACTTATCTATTATCCTGATCCCTGGCCAGGTAACGGTCTTATATTACTTGGAGAAGCAATTGCAGATAAGAGTGGAAAAATAAGAATTAAAAATTCTTTTATTACCTGTAGCATACCCATAGAAAATGATGATAATTATCCAGATGGTGCGAAAATTTGGCTTGTGTTATCAGAGGACATTGATTTAAGAATGCAATGTATGATTGACTGGAATCCAACAGAGTATCTTTTTGAAAATAATCTTATTACATTTCAAGATACAAGTGGAAGAAGATAACGTTATTAACAAATCATTATAAACAATTTATAATCATTATACTTTTTTTCTTTTTTTAAATCTTTTTTGAAAAAAATAGAATGGGGAAAAAATTATTAATATGGATAGAACCGAATTTGGATGTGTCTATCCGATCCTTTGAGATCCCAGAAATAAAGTAATTCTTCCCACATCCATTCCTCGACTTGCCACAACCAACCAAGATACGTACTGTTCCAAAATGTCAGATTTATCCAGAAGGCATAGGTTACATCCATCCATTTTGGTCGCCCCTTGTGTGGTTGTATAAAGAACGATTCATTTAGCTGATAATACCATCTTCCTGTATCGTTATCATATACCCAGCTCGATGTATAGTTCACTTCCGTGCCATCCATAGGCTTTCCTAAGGCAACTACATAGACATAGAAGTTCTTTTGTTTACGAGGCATTTGGAAACTACATTCACCGTCTAAACCGTTACCATCTAGTACCCTAAAATCAGCACCAAGTTTTATTTTTATTGTCGTATCTCCTTCAAGGGGAACAAAAATGCTTCTCCTGTCAGGATCATCATATGATCCATTATCGATGTTTTTTTTACCAAGAATGTTGAGTAGATAGTGTTCACCGCTAAAATCTGTACCAGGTTTTGGACCATCGTGTTGTTTGGGTTTTGCTTGAAGAGACGTTATAAATGGAGCTACTGACATCATTAAGATTAGACATACTACAAGCACTTTTCCTTTCATCTCACACCTCCTACTAATAATTTTTTTATTTACTACTATAAATAAACTCCTTGTAAAAATATCAAAAATGCAATATTACTAATTTTTAATCATAAGTCTTAATGAATTTGTTAAAAATTTTTTGATATAAAATTATATACCTTTTGGATTTTAAGAATTTGAATTAAGTGGTCGATTTTATTATGTTTTACGGGAGATAGCAATGACTCCGATTACAATCAAAATCATTCCTACTAAAATAATAACACCCCAGGTAATCGTACCCAGTGGTGATGTCAATAATATTCCTTTCAATGTTACTGCAATACCAGTAACCAATATAATAAAACCTGCTATTGTTTTTGTTATAAATATATCTCTATTGTATAAGAATTTATTTCTGGCATTGATTAATTTGTTATTCATTTTTCCATCTCTCAATATTATATTTTATTAACGAATATATATAAACTTACTGTGACAAAATGGCAAAAAGAAATATTACTGGTATTAAAAAATATCCTATAATATATTTTAACAATTCAAATAAATTACAACTGTCATGGTACCTAATGGCCAATATTGATATGAAGGTCTTTTTCAATCCATAAGCTCGCTAATAATATACTCGAATAATGAGATTATATCTTCATTGACAAGGATATCTTTTCCCTCTTGTGTTAAATCATAGCTGCATTTTTTCCATTTCCTCATCTCTTACAAAATCAATTATTACCCTACCTTTCATTATTTCCCCCAATTGTTCATAATCGTTTTGATATAAAATTTTTTAGATAAAAGAATCGCCCATATAAAAAAATGGCAATAAAAACAAATAAGACTAATAATGATATACCTATTTTGATAGTATAGATAGTTGGATAGTGAAATATATGGCTGATAAGAAAAAAAGTAAAGGAGAAAAGATTGCTGAAGACACTGGAAAAGTTCTTGGTAAAAGTATCAAAAAAGGTTTTGGCATAGGTAAAAGTTTTGTCAAGGGAACAAAAGATGCTGTTACCGATAAAAAGAAAAAGAAAAAATAAGGCGATAAATAATCGTTTAAGGTAATAGAATTAGTAAAAAAATATTGTTTTACTCTGGAGTTGTACAGTTAAACATATACGTTATTTGGTCTCGAATTTTTGTACAAACATTAGCGTTCAGAACCGAAGCTATAACAATCACTGGTATAAATAATATAAAAGCTATAATCAAGATAATCGCAACTGCTTTCAAGAATGGTCCAAGTTGGATTAAAAATTCACAAATTTTTCCTGCTGTTGGAGCGTTACATTTCAGGCCTGCCGTGGGACACCGTAACCCCATCAGAGTTAAGCAGGGAGGCATAAGGGTAATGAGATCGCAAATCGGTTGTGACGTTAAATTACAAATCGGTTGAGACGTAAATCTGCAAACAGGTCCTTTTGTTATATTACAGAAAAAGCCGGATGTAATATTTGATGTTTCACTATTGGGATTGGGAGTATATAACGATAAAAAATTATATTCTTGAGTGTTTAGTTCCTGTAAATGAGCAAGAAATACTTGCTTTAATTCATCATCGGATAACTGAAGATATTTTTCTATTAACTTTCTTAATTCTACAGATTCTTCACGAAGTATTTTATTGATTGTTGCAAGATTATTTTCTGCTACTTGCAACACAAAATACCACTTGTTAAGAATATCTGAATCAATAGGACCAATTTTTTTCTGAATATCAACCTTTGATAATTCTCTGAGCATATCTTGTTTAATTATATGTCGAGTAGGAAGAATAATATCAATAGGTGCATGTTTACCAAGATATTGTGATGTTAACGATGAAGTTCGAAGGTTTTGGACGCGTTGGATACGAACGGTAAATAATGGCGAATCTTTATTTTGAGAGTTTTTCACTGAAAAAAATCCGATTACGGGATTAAAAGAGGTTAGAATTAAAATACATGCTACAATAATACAAAAGGCTACGATAACTTTCTTCATATTTTTTCCCCTTATTTTTAGAATAGAACAACAACTATATAAATATTATATCAAAGACTTAAATATTTTACAGAAAATTGTATGCAAAAAAGTAAGAATTTAAGATTTTGATTTTGCTAAAGATGTAATTGCTTTTATTATCGTATCGACTTCTTGTTCTGTATTATAATAATGAAAGGTTACACGAATGTGACCTCCATATGTACCAAGAATGTTGAGGAATCGCATTAATGGTATGGTGCAATGATGACCTGCTCGGGTTAAGATATTCCATTTCTTTGCTAAAGCTGACGAAAGCTCGTTACATTTCCATCCGTCAAGGTTGAATGTTACCGTTCCACCAATATATTTAGAATCTTTAGGTACATAAAGATGTATATTTTTTAAATCTCGAATACCATCAATGAGTTGGTTTGTGAGTAGATGCTCTCTAATTTTTATTTCTTCCAGTCCAATCTCGTTAGCTACATATTCTGCTGCCCTTCCAAGTCCAATGCATCCAACAATATTTGGGGTACCAGCATCAAAGCGTTTTGAGGCAACATCTGTTTGAAGTTCCCATCCATCTACAGTTACATCAGATACAATTCCTCCACCAAGTTCCATAACTGCCATTTTCATAAGGATATCTTTTTTAGCAAAGAGACCACCTGTTCCTTGAGGGCCAAGAGGACCTTTATGACCTGAAAACCCGTAAAAGTCACATCCAAGATCATATACATCTACAGGGAGATGTCCTGGTCCTTGTGAACCATCATTATAGACAAGAGTTGAAGGGTTCTTCTTTTTTATAGCTTGAATAATTTCTTTTACAGGATGTATAGTTCCCATACTATTAGATACATGTTGGAATGCAACAAATTTCGTATGGTCATCAACTGCTTCATAAAATGTTTCAGGACGTAAAATTCCATCTTTAGTAGGTTCAACGATACTTAAATCTAATCCTAAATTTTTCGCAAGCCGCATCCAAGGCATAAAATTTGCATGATGTTCCATTACCGTTGTAATTATTTTATCGCCTTTTTTCCATTCAATCAGAGGTTCACCGTAGTCAAATACTCCATTAAATGTTTCAAGGGGAGGATGCTCAAGAGCATATGCAACTATATTTGATGCATGGGTTAAATTTCTCGTAAAAATTAATTCATCCATCTTACAATTTAGTAAGAGTTCAGCAGTTTTCTGCCGGGATAAATCAAAGTTTCGTGTTGCTTCAACAGCTAACTTATATCCCCCTCGACCTACATTTGTACCATATTCTAAGAAATATGTATTCATTGCGTCCATTACAGGTATTGGTACCGGTGTTGTGGATCCATTATCAACATAAATACAATTGTTGATAAAAGGGATATGCTTTCTCACTTCTTCGACTGTAAGTTTATTTGCTTTATTTTTTGACAATTTATATCCTCCCGTATTTTACTATTCAATTTTATTGGATAATTGTTTGGTTCTTTAATCCCCCAATTTAAAACTCCATAACATTTTATCCTATAAAAATAATTGTTTATTTTATTTTGAGTAAGTATATATAAATTATTCATATTTATTCAAAAGAAATAAAACATATTAATATGATGTTTTTTAAGCCCAAATTCATATAAAAATATCTAGAAGATATAAAATTTATTACTTTATATTACGAAGTGTAATAATGTATTATATAATATGAAGGTTTACTAACCACCAATCAGTATGTATACTAAAGCAAATAAGATGAATATCGCAATTAAAACAGGATGATATTTCCATTTCCAGACCGAAATTTCTTGGCTATCACTATTACCAGCATAATCATATACAAATACTGTTATTGTTTGCATTCTGACTGATGAGTCTTTCCATATCCATTCATATGGCGCATTGGTATCGGTGCTTTTTAATTCTCCATTGATATAAAATTCCACTCGTTCTATTCCTGATTCATTGTCTAACGCATCAACCTCTACTGTTACTCCAACAAATACGACAGGGAATTTAAACGGTATTATTTCTCTATCTATTACATATATCGCATTTTCAGGTTTTACAATTTTTACTGAAGGATTAATACTATCCTGTTCAAAGTGAGCGGTAACTTTTTTATTACTAGTCATTGTTATTTGTATAGGATTTTCACTACCACTCAAATCACCAATCCAATGGCTAAACATCCAGCCAGAATCTGCAGTTGCAGTTAACGTAACAATAGTGCCAGGTAGATAGGTGTTTTGATCAGGTTCCTTCTTCACTGACCCACTTCCTATGATATCTATCTTTAAAGTATATTCACTTTCAGTGAAATGAGCTGTAACTGTCTTATTACTGGTCATATTAATTGTAGCAGGATTTTCACTACCACTCAAATCACCACTCCAGTGGCTGAAATTCCAACCGGAATCAGGTACTGCAGTTAATTCGACAAGTGTCCCATACGTGTAATTTTCTTGATTTGGATCTTTTGCGACTGTCCCGTTTCCATTAATACTAATAGTAAGTGTGTATCGATCCTCTGTAAAGTGAGTTGTAACGTTCTTATCACTAGTCATATTAATGATCTCAGGATTGTTACTACCATTTAAATCACCGCTCCAATGATCAAAAGTCCAGCCTGGGTCAGCAACAGCTGTTAAATTCACAAGGGTACCATAAATATAGGTTGTCTGATTTGGATCTTTAGTGACTGTCCCGTTTCCATCAATATTGATTGTAAGTGTGTATTGGTCTTGCGTAAAGTGTGCTGTAATATTTTTATCACTGGTCATTTTAATAGTTTCTGGATTATTGCTCCCCGTTAAATCACCCGTCCAATGACTAAAACTCCAACCAACATCAGCCACAGCGGTTACATTAACAAGAGTTCCATAGGTATAGGTTTCTTGGTTGGGCTCTTTTGTAACAGTTCCATTTCCATTTATGTTTATTTTAAGGGTATATTGACATAGCTCTTCTTCAGAAAGAGTAGTAAAATCGTCTGAATTATTCTGGTTGTTGTATGATGTTAATATCCAACTAGAATTTCTCGCTACATTTGAAACTCGGACTTCATCAATCACACCATCAAATGGCCTATAATCGTTAGGTGGATTTGATCCAATCCATACGGAAACATTGTTATCGGTTGCAACCGCTCCAGATTTTGTTTTATTTCCTAATTCAATACCATCATTGAAAACTCTCATATAACTCCCATCATATGTAGCAACAACATAATACCAAGTACTAGTGCTCATACCTCCTGTATCAACAATCAGATTTGACGTTACAAAATCTTCCGTTTTTAATCTATATCGAAATTTTTCACCTTCATCGGCAGGAGCTATCATCCAATAGTGAGCAGATGTCTCTGGTCCGGTTGCCTTAGATATCAATCTTAAACCGCTCGTGCATAGAGTTGTTTCAGCAAAACTATCTGCATTAAACCACAAAGAAAGCGTTAAACCACTACCGTCAATATCGAAAGTACCTACATCGATATTATTATCTTCCCCATCAAAATTATAAGCACCATCGATCTTAGCTGATGAATTGAACGTAGCGTTATCATTAATTCCATCGTTATCATTAGAAGTAGAATCAAATAATGTACCAGAAGATTCATTCATATGTTGTACCATGATATAATGAGAATCCCAGGTGCCATCCACATTTTCCTGATTCCCAGATGCACTATTGCCATAATACATCCAAATCTTTGTGTCAACGGTCGAACTCAAGCTTGTAACATTTACCCATGCGATCAAATTACCATTACTGGAATTAAAGAATTCTATTTCATGATTGAACTGAGTGGTATTATCAGAGTATAGAATAAATGCAATATCATCGCCATCGTCTTGTGAATGATCTGCCAAATCAGAATCATTAGATAATTCTATTAAAACAGGGAAGTTGGTAAGATTTGCAGCTACCTGATTGTGATCTACAGTTATTAACTTTCGATAAGGCCAGCTCTTATCCCACCAATTCTCGTTTCCAAAATTAACATTAGCTTTTTTCAAAAAATTCTTGGTGAAACTTAAAAAATTATTTTTAATATTTTTTGGTTCTTGATAGTTTATAAATAATGGTTCAAACTGTGAATTTACAACAGGAATTAATGTGATAGACGTTAAAATAAATGTTAATACAAGTGCACCAGCTTTCTTACTTATCTGTTTATTCATATTTTTATCCCCTTTATTATTTTTTATATATTTATTTAAATAGTTTATATAAATATAAATATTTCGTAATAATTAACTAAGGATTTCGGACTTAAGTTTTTAAAAATGAATATTATTAATGTCCATAACGACAAAAAAGTGCTCGAAGCTTTATTAAATTGTAAAAAATAGGTGAGATTTATCAAATGTTATTGATAAATCTATGTAATCATTATTACTGAATTAATCTTAATCTTCACCAATCTCTGCTTCGGTTTCGTCCATTGCCGTGTTGTTTTCTGCATCGGTTACTGTTAGAATTACCTCGTATTCTCCCTCTTCTGAATACGCATGGGTCGGGTTTTGATCGGTTGAATTATAGCCGTCACCAAAGTCCCAATACCAGGTGTACGGTTCAACACCGCCTTCGGCAGATCCATAAAACTGGATCGTTTCATTGACCTCTGCTTCGTAATCATCTCCAGCATCAGCCTCGAATTCATCCTCACCTTCCTCATCTTCTATTTCAGCTTCTGTTTTATCTGTTGCTGTGTTGTTATTTGCATCAGTAACAATAAGGAGTACGTTGTATTCCCCTTCTGCTGAGTAAGCATGTCTTGGATTTTGTTCTGTTGATGTTGCCCCATCGCCAAAATACCACAACCAAGTGTAAGGCCATTCACCACCTTCAGCATATCCGTAAAATTGAATTGTTTCATTTACTTCTCCTTCGTAATCTCCACCTGCATCAGCTTCGAATTCGTTCTCTTCGTTTTCTATTTCTGCTTCTGTGTCATCAGAAGCAACAGATCCATTTGCATCAGTCACAACTAAAAGAACGTCGTATTCTCCTTCTTTTGTATAAACATGTGTTGGATTTTGTTCTGTTGAAGTTGCTCCATCGCCAAAGTACCAAAGCCATGAATATGGTTCAACACCGCCTTCGGCGCGTCCGGAAAACTGGATAGATTCTCCTACTTCTCCTTCATAGTCGCCTCCAGCATCAACCTCGAATTCTCCGTTGTAATCGTTATCATTACCATAATCGGTAGAAACTACATCTCCATTGAATAGGAGCTTTGCTTGGAAATTTCCAGCACTGAAACCCTCCCAATCAAAATTTGCTCTGCCTATGCTAATGAGAATTGGGCCAAGTAAAAATGAGTTGGCAACATCATTTCGGATTCCATGGCGGTGATTGCCTGAGCTGATCCATACCGTATAATCAACATTCCACCATACACGATAATCACCCATTGCAAATGCGAAATAATATAGAGAATATCCACCCTTATCCGATAATGTTTTTTCACGAGCTTTTATAATTATGCTTGAAAAGATGAGATTGTCTTGTGTAACTGGTAGTGGTGGTGCTTCATTGATGACTTTATTTTTTTCACTAGATTCATTTTCTGTGCCCTCTTCAGCAGATACAATATTGCTAAGAAGTAATAACCCAAAAATTGCTATGACTAATACTTTACGTTTTTTCATAATATTTTCCCCAAAATTAAAGATTGTTAATCACTTTATATAATTTTCTGTTAAGTATAAAATTTAATTATATATACCACACATTGTAAAATCGGTCCATTAAATTTACAAAACCTTTATTTATTTCATAAATCTTATAGAAAATTGCTATTTTTATTAATATAACTTTCAATAAAATAATAGCTAAAAAAGACATCTAATTAAAACTATAAAATAAACCCATTTTTTCTTTTTTTATAAAGCTTCTGTAAAATAAAAAAGATATAAATTTTTTTTAATAGATTATCTAATGATATCCTTTTTTTAGAACCAGCGTCTTGTACACTTTGGTTATAAACTAATCTTAACTCTTAAGAATATCTTTTATATCTCTGATATTGATTAAAGTGTTGTAATTATGGATGTAAAAAAAATTAGACAAGATTTTCCTATTCTTAACAGAAAAATCAATGGTCAACCTATAATCTATCTTGATAACGCCTGTATGACACTGAAACCAAGACAAGTTATTGATGCAATGAATGATTATTATTCTAATTTTTCAGCATGTGCAGGAAGAAGTATCCATAAACTTGGTTCTGAAGTTACTTTTAGATATGATGCTGCTCGTAAAATAATTAGAGAATTCATTAATGCAAAGGAATCAAGAGAGATTATTTTTACAAAAAACACAACGGAAAGTATTAATCTTTTGGCAAGAACTCTTCAATTGAAAAAAGATGATATTGTTTTAACAACAGATAGAGAACATAATTCAAATCTTATTCCTTGGCATATTCAAAAAAAATTGAGAGGAATTAATTATAAAGTCGTAGAATCAAATGAGGATAATACGTTCGATCTAGAAAGATTTCATAATCTGATGAGCAACAACGTTAAGCTTGTGAGCATGACCCATACATCTAATTTAGATGGGTATACAATTCCTGCTGATGAGATTATCAAATGCGCTCATGATTATGGTGCTTTAGTTTTGCTTGATGGTGCACAGAGTGCAGCACAAGTGTCTATTGATGTTCAGAAACTGGACGTTGATTTTTTTGCTTTTTCAATTCATAAAACACTTGGACCGACCGGTATCGGTGTTCTTTTTGGTAAGTATCATTTACTCAAGGATTTGGAGCCATTTATGGTTGGTGGTGATACGGTTGAAAAAAGCACCTATGAGTCCCATAAGTTACTTGACGTACCTGAGAAATTTGAGGCGGGTCTTCAGAATTATGCGGGTGCTATTGGTGCTGGTGCTGCAGTAGACTATATTATGAACATCGGAAAGGAAAACATTGGTGACCATCTCTCTAAAATGAACGCCTATATTTCTTCTGAAATTAACGATATTCCGGGGAGTAGTATTATCGGTCCTGCTGACCCAGCGTTACGTGGTGGAATTATTAGTTTTAATATCGAACATTGTGAACCGCACGATATTGCTCTGTTTTTAGATGATGCAAATATTATGGTTCGATCAGGGGTTTTTTGCGTTCATTCGTGGTTTCATGCACGGAAAATAAACGGTGCAGTAAGAGTATCTCTGTATGTGTATAATACTTTGGATGAATGTAGGATTTTGATTGATAAAATTAAAGAATTTATCCGTTAAAAACGTTAAAAAGATTATTTATAGGGGTACAATTCCTTGGCTTTCTACACCATATTCTTTGAGTATCTCTTCTATCTCCTCTTTTTTATCAATATCTATTTCAACAGCTATTTCGCATCCTTTTCTATATTCTATAGGAGGCGCCACTTTTCTTACGGCGTATCCTTTTTTTCTAATTGCTTTCTCTGCAAGAATACCTTCTCTAACCGTCTTTAAAAGAACAACTGCTTTAACAAGTTGTAATTGTTGTGGTTTTTTTTCTTTGAATAACCTCATATTTACATCTCAAAATCTAACAACCAAGCAAGTTTTGAATAAAGCCAAATATGAATAGATGAAATAGTATTGTTCCAATAAAGAATCCTATTACATACCATAGCGCTCTGAGATTTCCTTCTGCAGTCATTACAGTATTTCTGAATGGACATCCTCCGGATAATACAGCAAAGAATCCAATCCCGAGTCCTCCGATAATTGCAATAAGTAAAGCGGGATTGCCGAGAATACAGGGTGCACCTGGAATTGCGGAAAATGCACCATTTTCAACAAACCATGGAAAGGCAATATTGTTGTTAAATATGATATAACCAATAAAAGCAGCTATTAGAAAACCTATTAATCCTTTAAATAAATGAGTGCTTTTTATCAGATATAAATCTCGTATTCCTCCGACAAAACACAATCTAGATCGTTGTCCTAGATAACCAGCGATAAAACCGACGAGTAATGTTCCGATAACATACGCTTCCATTGTTACACCTCCACTCGCCACTCAAGCACAATGGTCCCGATTACTGCTCCTATACCTATGCAAATAAGACCAACGAGTGCTATGATGTCTCCATGTGCAACTCGAAGTGATGTTCTGATAGGACAGGCACTTAAAATAAGCGCGAAGTTCATTACCAATAAACCAAGAATAAACATTTTTAGATAAGAAGCGTTGAATTTAGCCTTCGTTACCTTAAACTCTTTATAGATTATTGCTGCAACAAAAGAACCAAAAAGGACGCCGATGATGGTTAGGGTGGGAATTGTAGTTACAATACCTGCAATTCCAAGATTAGTTCCTGCTATTGGATTGATAATACTATTTATTAGATCTCTTGTATGGCAAGCCATACAAAAACCATAAGCTGGAGGTTTTGTCATAGCTGCCAGTTGTTGAAGAGATGCTGCAAGAAAACCGATTATAGCTCCTGCCAACCAGGGATTGATTCTAAACTTTTGTATTCTTTTCCTCAATTCGTCCTTCTTTTTTTTCTTTTTCATTTTTTCAATCTCATATATGTTAACCAATATTTTTTATGTAAATTTTAAAGAGTTCTCCCTTTTTGTCAATACGAATAAGATCATAGTTATCTCTAGCATATCGTTCAATATTTTCTTTTGCTACTATATCTGCTGTAATGATTTCCAATATTTCTCCTTTAGCTATTTTACTAATTTTTTTCTTTGTCATAATAAGGGGTATGGGACATGGATTTCCTCTTGCATCAAGTGAATGTCTTGTATCTTTTGATGATGGTGTATTTTTCTCTTTCCAGAATAAGATAAATGCTGTCATAAGTATTAGCGAAACAGCCACAATTATGAATTCAAAAGTTGGAAATCCTGCTGCCTGTGTGTAATCATTCTTATTGTTTGAAAAATCATTATTTGAAATTTGATTTTGATATTCTGAAGATGGAATTCGAATTCCAATATTGTTATCTGTGATAGAATTTCCGATGATTTCGTTACTAGCTGATTTACCTATATTGATTCCACAATAGTCATTATGCGTTAATAAATTATCAGTTATAGTATTTGTATTGGATGATTGATACATTCCAATCCCATTGAAATTATGGTTTTCGATAGTGTTTCTGGTGATGATGTTGTTGGATGAATCGGTCATGTAGATTCCGCATTGATCATTATTCGAAATAATATTTTCTGAAATGATGTTGTTTGACGCAGAAAACAACGTCATGCCGTAAAAGTTGTTTATTAAAATATTTCCTGAAATATTATTATTATCAGATGTTACATTAATTCCTGCATGAGGAAACTTATCACCACTATGTTGAATTGTAAATCCTGTTATTTTTACTTGATTAGCTGTTAAAGTAATAACATTATCGTTTATTCTACCATTAATTATTGTAATATATTTATCTTCACCAATTAGATTGATTGATTTATTTAGAATTATATTTTCATTATACATCCCATTAAAAACAGTGATGGTGTCCCCTTCTGATGCGTTATCAATTGCGTCTTGAATACGGCTATAGTTACCTTGCTGATTTCCACCAACATAAAGATTGTTCCCGGTTATTTTCCCACTTGTTACAACTGGTAAAATTGAATATGTACAAATAATTAAAAAACTCATAAATGCAATAATTTTCTTCATTTTGATTGAGGTGCATAAATTTATTAATTTTTTAATTTTTTTCATAATGATAAAACTGTCTTAAATAATATTACAAGATCTTGATGTGGGTAACCAGCGGAAATTATACAGGCAGTATAGTTAAAGAATAAAAAATAAGAGTTCGAGTCCTGTCCAACTTCATAATGGTCTATAAGTGAAATCAATAATAGGCTCCAATAGTAGGATAGATATATTCTCATTTAGAGAAAATGACTAATCTATTTATAGAGAGACCGCTTCTTGTAACTATTGTATCTTCTACTTCAGCAGTTATCGAGATAAATTTAATTCCATCAGGACGGCAGACAATGGGCATGATAAACACAGTAAATTGTTCTTCTGGAAATACATCCCATTTTAAACTATGAGTACCGTCCAAATCATCTCTAATCATATAATCTAGACTTATGTTAAAATAAACAGTAGCATTTTCAGTCTTATGACTTAATACATCTATTGCAATTCCCAATCCAATATTTCTCTTATGAAAACCAGCGTTTATCTGTATTTCAAAATCATCTTCGTTTGTCGAGCGGGTTTCTGTATCAGCAATAGAAGTCGGTAGAGCTACTGCAATCACCAGCATACAAACACCCAATATAATTATTTTTTTCATATATTTTCCACCAATAATGGTAAATATTATAGAGAAAATAATACTTTATATTAATAATTTGAACAAAATGAAAAAATATTTGTGTTAAATATTTATTTTGTTCAAAAAATTGTTTTTTCAATATTACGTAATATGGTTATTTATATTTTCTTTTTCTCTAATCTTAAAACAAATTTGTTATTTTTTTGTGGAATCAGAGAATTTTATTTATTTTGTACAACTTTTATTAAAAAGGTTTCTTATAAGCAACTATCTTATATTTGTTTTTGGGAATGATATGATATTGAAAAAAAGAGTAATTTATGGTGTAGCTCTAATTATATCAGTTATGTTAGTATTAACAACAGTTTCAGGTAATAAGCCAGAGGAGGATAAAATCGCGGATGTTTTAATTTACGCTGGTGTTGTTGCGTGGGGTGATGGAGTTTTAGCATTTGAAAAATTCTTAGAGTTTAAGGGTTTAACATGGTATGAATGTGATGGTACGTATATAGAAAATAATAATCTAATTGGCAGTTTTGATGCAATCCATTTTCCTGGGGGTAATTCAGGTTATTATATAGATAATATCAATAGTGTAGGACTTCAAAACATTCGAAATTTTGTTTCTGCTGGTGGGGGGTATATTGGAATTTGTGCTGGTGGTTATTTTGCGTGTGATCGTGTTATTTGGGAAGGTACCACCTATGAGCATCCTCTTGATTTATTCAATGGCGTTGGATATGGAGCTATTGATGAAATTGCTCCTTGGCCTGGTTATGCCATGACAACGATTAATATCAATCTAACAAATCCAATAAATCAGTATGAACCTTCGACTGAGTATACTTTGTATTATGGAGGTGCAGCATATTACCCTGATGAAAGACAAGAAATGAATGTTATAGGAACATATGAATTATTTAATGATGATGCGGCAATGATTAATTTTGAGTATGGAAACGGTCGAGTTATTTTAATTGGTCCTCATCCAGAAATTGAAGAAGATAGTACTCGGGATGGTGTATCATTTGGAGACAATTTAGAGGATATTGGTACCGATTGGAATCTCCTGTGGACATGTATAGATTGGCTTATGAGTGTACCCATTTCAGAACCGCCTGATCCAATGCCACCAAACATCCCTAAAATTTCTGGACCTAAAAGGGGCAGAGTAGGAACTGAAATTAAGTACAAATTCAGTGCAGTTGATCCCGAAAGCGAGGAGCTTTACTACTGGATTGAATGGGGAGATGGCACCTCAATTGAATGGTTTGGTCCTTATGCATCGGGTAATGAACTCACTAAGTCACATAACTGGTCTGAGGAAGGTGATTTTAATATCAGATGTAAATGCAAAGATCCTTCTGGTAATGAAAGTGAATGGGGAACATTAGAGGTAACCATACCGAAAAACAAACAGTTCAACATGAATTCGTTTTTTCTAAAATTCCTGGAAAACCATCCTAGGATGTTTCCAAAACTAAGACAACTACTTGGAGTAAAAACCAATATTCTCTCTTTTTCTTATTTAATCCATTAAAAAAATTTCTTCCAAATTTTTTTTGCCCAGAGTAATCTTTAAAGATTACTAATGTTGAAATGAAATCAGTCCACTAACCTTTGATTTTTTTACAGATTTTACAATTTAAATAGTTAAATTTATATTGTATTATAATATTGGGATTATTACAAAATTTAGGAGGAAAAATATCATGAGAAATGATTTTGTAAAAAAAGGGCTGGTTTTTGGGATAATACTATTTTTTGTTGGAATGAGCGTTATTTCTTCAAATGCGAACTTAGTTAAAAAGCGTAGTGACTTTCCAGCTAATCTAGTAAATACTGATGATTATACTAATTATTTAGGAGATATATACTTTAATATTAGTAGATTTTCTACAGAAGTCGGATTTAAACATCCCGATGAAAAAAATTACACATTCCCAGTAGTTAATGGAAACTATACATTAAATTTTACAGTAGGATTAAATATAACATCTGAGCAAAAATTATTGTTCTTACGTGGCGTATTTACCTATGCAAAGATTAGTTCAGACGACTCTCCGATATGGGCGGCTTTTGGGATCAATTTCGTACGTGGTGAAGTTGTGGGTCCTTGGAATATATCGGATATTGCACGAAATTTTAATGACCCGCCAATTAATGGACAGGAAAATGTCACCATGTCGATTATCCTTCGTGGAAGAGGTTTTCCATTTGGTTTCTTGAAACCTGAAGAAACATCCTTCACAATTACGGTCCATTTTGTAGAGGAAGAATATAATTAATAATGTAGAAATAACCATCTCTCATCTTCTTTTTATAAATAAATACGATTCAAAGATCCCCAAAATTATTGAGTGTTCAACAGATAGAAATCGTATATGTGTGACGTCAGTTAGGCGTTCGTATCCCGATATATCCCAAGGCAATATTACGAAAACCTGACTTTGAAGCAAAAAAGATCAGATTTGTACATACTGCTATATATTTGAAATATTTCTTCGTTTTGTGCAAATATATTATAAAATATTTTTTTATAACCTATGAATATGATAATAATAGGGAGGAAAAATATGCAGAAAATAATAACAATAATATTAGTTGGGATTTTAATTTGTATGTTAGTGATTGCAACTGCGACTCCCATAGTAGGGGCTATTAATCAATTAGTTGAAGATGAAAATAAAATCTTGGAACAAAATACTCACTCTGAATATATTCCTGGAGAATTTATTGTAAAATTTACCAATGATGCAACTATTAAAAGTCCAAATATTATAATGCTTAATGAGAAATATCAGGTGACTTTTATTGAGAAAATTTTTAGAAGAGCTGAAAATACAATACTTGATAATATTTACCTTCTACATGTTCAAGAAAATTCTGACATATTATCTATTATAAAGGATTACTTATCTAATCCAAATGTTGAATATGCTGAACCAAATGGTGTTGTTTATCCTGGCATTATTCCAAATGATGAATATTTTGATTATCAGTGGGCGTTGCATAATACCGGTCAAAATTTCATGCCTCCACCTTCCCCACCGATGAATGGTACCCCTGATTGTGATATTGACGCACCAGAAACATGGAACATAGAAATAGGCAGTCCAGATGTTGTTATCGCAATCGTCGACTCAGGAATTAATTATACCCATCCAGATCTTGCTGATAAAATTTGGGTTAATGAAGATGAAATTCCGGGTAACAGTATTGACGATGATGATAATGGGTATATTGATGATGTCCGAGGTTGGGATTTTCACTATAACGATTCTGATCCAATGGATGGTCATGGTCATGGTACCATTTGCGCAGGTGTTCCAGGTATGGAAACCAATAACAGTGTTGGTGGAGCTGGTGTTTGCTGGGATTGTCAAATTATGCCGATACAAATTGCCAGTGAAACTTGGCAATCATTGTGGACGAACATAGCAAATGGAATAAAATATGCTGCTGACAATGCTGCTGACATAATAAGTATGAGTTTCGGAACAACTCAGGTTCCTAATATATTAAAGGATGCTGTGGACTATGCGTATGATAAAGGAGTTTTTTTGTGTGCCTGTGCACATAACTATAATACATCAGACGAATTTTATCCCGCAGCTTATGAAAATGTCACTGCTGTAGCAGCTACAAATCAACATGATGAACGGTGTGATGAGGATGATTGGGGTCCAGGTTCAGGTAGTAATTATGGTGAATGGGTTGATGTTGCTGCACCGGGCAATTTAATTTTTACAACATGCTTAGATAAAAATTATAATTATTATAAAGCGTACTCGGGAACCTCACTTTCAACTCCTATGGTTGCGGGTCTTGCTGCTTTGCTTTTATCAGTTAATCCAGCTTTTACTCCAGATGAGATTAAATCATTTATCTGCGATGAAGATAACGTTGATCCATATATCTCAAAATATTATATTGGAACAGGACGAATAAATGCGTACAAAACGCTTCGAGCGGCGATTGAAATACCGGATTTGTATTGTGAAGGTAAATTAAGATGGGAAAATGTATCAGCTGGTTCAACCCAGACCGGTAGTTTTAAGATTGAAAATGTTGGTGGCAATGCTTCTTTACTCGATTGGAATATTGTGACAAAACCAGGATGGGGAGAATGGACGATTGATCCATTAACCGGAAAGGATCTTCAAACTGGAGCTCCGCTTACAGTAAACGTGACTGTTATTGTACCAGATAAAAAAAATGAAGTATATATTGGAGAAATAAAGATTCAAAATAAGGATAATTCTAATGACAGCTGTATAATACATGTAAAGGTTGTAACTCCTAAAAATAAGCCATACACCATAAATCTGCTATTCCAAAGATTCTTAGAGCAACGTCCACGATTATTTCCGATTTTAAGACAACTACTGGGACTATAAACTTTACTTACAGATCCCTTCTTTTTTTAGTTCATCATAATTATCTATATGGAATCTCGATTGAACACATTTTTGAATTCATATTAGTTTATTAGACATAAAATCATAAAATGTGACGTTATTTAGGCGTTCGAATCCCGATGCGGGCATTTAACATA
>JABAOC010005463.1_pt2 | contig 25298 bp, 37 predicted proteins | sample 7062161 | NCBI WGS metagenome assembly JABAOC01 (sample SAMN14538625, study PRJNA623070) | marine sediment metagenome | biome: marine biome [ENVO:00000428]; feature: marine pelagic biome [ENVO:01000023]; material: deep marine sediment [ENVO:00002113] | place: India: Gulf of Khambhat ... | reverse complement strand
TTCTTTTACAGAGGTTTTTGTATTTTCCAGAATAGAATTAGCATGATTTTCTAATTCTAAAGATTTTGCCCTTTGTTCTCTGTATATTTGATCATCTGTACGGGTTTCATTTGTCATTAAGAAAATCGTGTTTTTTCGGTCTTATAAATCTTTGTTTTTTGCTGACTTTAACAAATTTTCGGGGTTTTTGTTGATAAAAAAGAGTAATAACAAAAGCCTGAAATCTCTATTTTGTTTTATCCTGTACGGATTAGCATATTACTCAAAGAACATTAAAAAAATAAGACTTTAACAAAAAACGTTAATTTTTTTTCACTTGTTACTAAAACAATTATAAAACTATAGAAGCTTAGGATCTATATAGTTGAATGAAAAAAACCGTAAAAAATCGGGCATCTATAGACTATTAAACGTTTCCTGTAATTTTTTTCATGTTGCGCTTAATTCATTTGAGTTACTGCTTTAAATACAGGAACAAAAAATCCCCAAGATCAGGCGACATATAAAGGCAGAATAGGCGTGTATTTAAAGAAAAGCCCGATCTGTTAGGCGTGAAAAAAAATCCCCGATCTGCTTTAAATACTAAAAAAATCTGTGCCTAGCACTCCCTTATGGTATATAAGGGTTAGTATGAAACGTATGAAGTTCATACCACATAAGGGTTAAATACTATGATCTACATACTAGGCATGAGTGATATGTAATAGTATTAAAGGGTAGCGATTAGGCTAGACTAACGAAAGCCTTATATACTTTCCACGAGCAAAGGTATATATAGGGGTGCATTCAAATGCCCATATACAAAATCCTAGAAACAAGAAAAAAGATTTATAAAGAGGGGTACTGGATTAATGGTTTAACAGTATATATGGGAAAAAATTTTAATTTGCGGGAAAAAAGATATATAAACCCCTTAGAATCCTTCAGGCATGACTCTAAGAGGCTGGAAGTATAGGTGTTGAAACTAGGGATATATAACTGTTTTTGTTGTCCTCACCATCAGGCAGAGAGGCTATCCGGTTTTCCTCTACCACACCATCATCAGTGATTCTCAAAAGCTCTATCAGAGCCTAGATGTTTTCGTTCGCCCTTTGACCTACCATCGCTAAATGTTAGGCAAGAATTTGTTAGCATATTTGACGTATCTAAACGCCTTTGCCTAGTCGCAGAGTTGTTCATGGTACAACTTTACCAATTAAGGTAAGCACTAGAGATATATAAACGTTTACTATTTAAGCAAGTTCGGGGAAAGAGAGACATGGATAAAAACATGAAAATGTACGGTATTTGTGCCTTATTAACTATAGGTGCATGGGCTGTTTATTCGTTCTTCGCACTAGGTTATTAACGGTTCTCAAGCATGAATAGTCTTTGCTCAATTCTTTCTATTCTTTTCTCTAACATCTTTTGTTCGTTGCTTAACACTGTTAATAGTTTAAGCATGGAATCATTAATCTCAGATTGTTTATGCAGGTAAAAATCAATACTTCTACGCATGATTGTTATTGATTATGGTTCAATATAAATGTATTGCCCCAAGATTTATATATGTGTAAAATACGGATCGGATTGCCCTCACGGGCAACCTTTATATATTAGTAAATTGATTATATTACAAGTACCAGTTATGGTGCTTAGGGCAAAGAACGTAGATACGTCATGCCCGTTTTTAGAACTTTAAATATGCTTTATCTTGTTTTGGATTTATTTCAATATCCCCCGAATCGTGCATCATTTTATGATTATATATGTAGTAGTTATTCTTAATAACCTTCCCCATTTGTTTATATATTTGTTTGGTACGCCTAGCCCTATTTGCCCTATTTTGTGATTCAGTTCTTCTTGCCCGACTACATTCATCGCAAAATACCCGTGCCATTGATGAATTAATGGGCAAAGTCCTACCGCATGGGCAAGGCTTTTGTATGTTTAACGTATTAGCCATAAAAAAATAAAAGGTATTTGGAATATATAAATCTTATCCGCTAGGACAAGCACTCCATGAACATTCCATACAAGTATGACAACCACCGGAATTTACTACCATTCCACCGTCTTTACAATTTGGGCATGACATAATGAGGTTATTACACAAAAGCCCCATATAAAGATAACCGATTATAAATCAAGGGGAGTGAGATTCCCCTTTCTTTGATCCCACCTGATTCGGTGAATTGGCGTTGCACACACCAAAAGGTTTATATATTATTACTACTTATATATATTATGTCCTATTCCGAAGAATGGTGCATGGTGTGTGATTTTAAAATGGGCGAGATACAACCATGTCATCTTAGGTGTGACAACTGCGGATCACAGCTAGATTGTTCAGACAAAGGTAGCGTTTGGTAACGCTATCGTAATTTTTATTATAAAGTACCCCCTAACATAAAGACTACATTAGGGGGAAAAACGTTGAACTATGTTAATAACCCAACGCACATGAAGGTCTAACTCTGACTCTCTCAATAACCTAATGTAAAATTTATAGTATAAAAAGAAAATTATTCTTCTGTTTCCTCTTCCCATTCGGTTTCTGCTTCAAGCATGACCTCTAGTTTCTTCTTTAGTTTCTCATCTGCTTTGGTCATAGGCTTGTTTATGAATTGTTCAGAGAATATGCTCAGCATACGCCTGAGATCCTTTACGTCAAAGTCCACATAAGACATTATCTGTATTTAAAAATAGGAGTATTTAAAGAAAGTTAATCATCGAAATCATAGTCGTCAAATGCAGTTTCTTCTTCAACCTTTTCTTCGATAACTGGTTCTACTTTTTCAACTGGTGCATCTGCTTCCCTATGTCTTTTGATTACATCGTTTAGTTTACCATCTACAATATCATCAATATCAGAACTGGTTAAACTGATTCCCGGACATAATCGTTGTAATCTTGCTAATCCATCTTCCATACTTGTAATTTTTGGCATGAAATCTATAAAATGTTCCACTATTTAACTTTTTTTGTTCCCATACAGTTCCACCCGTATCCGCAATTTTCACAGGCTAATATGATATTTAATACTTCTACCTCTGGTAATGACTCATCATATTCCCCGCCCTTGAAGTGCTGTTGGTTTGATCTTTCAGTAGTGCTACCGCAGTTAGGACAGTTCATTCCTTTCCCTCATCTAATGTAACTTAAAGTCTAATTTAAACGTTTATTCCATTTTCATAACAACTAGCCAATCCTCTAGCAATTAGGTTTACAAGAGCTTCCGTAAATGTATCCACATCAATTTTACCCGAATCGTACCAAGGTTTCACAAAATCTGCAAACCATTTTGGGGTAATACATTGTACCTGCATAAAGATTTATTAACAAGCACTACAATTTATAGATCGTGGCTGGAAAAAAGGAGTTTTCTCAAGAAGATATTATAAAAATGATACACACACAGACCACAGTGGTAGGAACTGACCTAAATAGAGCAATTCAATCATATAATGACTTGATGCAGTGGGTTCAGTTGTATATAACCAAGGTAAGTGCTGATAAGGAGAATAAAAATGACGGAAAAAAAGCTTGATCACACACAAGAATGGGAAAAATTAAGTAAATTTTACGCTGAAAAAGCTAAAACGCAATCAAAAACCGATCCTTATTGGTATAGACATAGGTGTATTGAGGGTTTAATAAGCGGAATTACCAACGATTACAATTAAATTTATAAGTTTTAGGACTAATTAAAATCATGGTTCTATCTCAAGAAGAGTTTGTAAAGCGGGTAATTGACAGTTTTGAGGATATTCGTAGGGATATTACCAAATTATGCAATAAACAGGCTGAGTTGGAGAAAAAAATCGAAGTTCACCTCAAGGTTGAGGAAGAATTGGATAGTTACAAGAAAGAACAGTTGAATAGAATAGCAACACGCAAAGATAGAAGGGTTTATTTGGTAATTGCCCTCATGGGTGCAGGTTTTGCTGCATATCAGACCTTTGAAAAACTAATTTTACCTTGATTATTTCCAATCATATTCTTCCATTTTTGTCATTTTATCACGTTCAACCCAATCCCCGATCAAACGCATGACTCTTTCATCCATTTCATTAAAAGTTCCATCCCATTCATCATCCATACCCCAACAAAACCACTTGTGACATAATTCGTGTGATAATGTTTCCATATATAGTAATCTAACGTGATCTTCTGCAAAGGAATAAGTATCACCTTTGACTTGATCCCATAATTCATCCATGTTTATCTTGATACTTCCATCAACAGGCTCATAATCCGCTAACGGAGCTCCTTTTTCCGAGTTAAAACTATGCCTAACATAGTCCACCCCATCAGATAAATCCACTACCATAACAACTATGTATATACATGATCATATAAATTTTGAAAATATGCACATAAGACTTATATAAGGTAAAAACCAATCAAACGGTAGCAAATAGGGCATATTTCTATAAATTTTAAGAAATATGATCATATTTTTTTAAAAACATGATCATGATCATATTTTTGGGATTTTATGATCATGTATATACATATCATAAACACTTATTAATCAACCATTACTATAGTTATCATGGTTCAAATGAATCCTAAGATTAAAGAACAGTTGAAAAACCTTAGAAAAATATCTTATGGTTCAATTAAAGAGAGAAGTGCAGGTGTAGTGGAAGTTAAAATAAAGGACTTATCCCCAAAAGACTTGGCTAGGTGCTTGGCAGTTTCAACCTCAGCATTTACGGAAATATCTCAAAGGCAACATATCATTAAAAAAATAACAGAAGAATTGATTAAGGGATTAGATGATGTTTTTAATGACGATAAATTAAACGATTCTGAAAAAATCACAAAGTTAAAAGAACTACTCACTGACTCTGATCTTGAGGGCGAACATCTTTCAACTGAACCTTCTGATGAGGGTAAGGAATCTTAATACCTTTCTTTGCAACGTAATAACCAGCTTTACCCCAAAATTGCTGTATCGCTGAATTATACTCCATATCGAACTCTTTTACAACCCTACCATCTTTTATAGTATAAACTGTTGCGATTGCCATACGTTTATATGCAAGTTGTACTATTAAAAACTTGTGACAGATATTACTAAACTCAAAGGTATTGGTAAGGCAAATGCAGATAAATTTGCAGAGAATGGAATTACTACAGTTGAACAATTATTTGTAATACCACCACCCAAAGTAGCAGAAATGCTTGGCATGGATAACGATAGTGCAATCAATCTTTTCAAAAAAGCACGGGCTTTGTTTAAAGATGAACCTTTATTTCAAACTGGATTAGAAGCAGATGAGGAAGATAAAAACATAGATAAAATTTCAACAGGTACAAAATCACTTGACAAATTATTTACTGGCGGTATTGAGTGTGGGGCAACTACTGAAATTTATGGGGAATTTGGTTGTGGAAAAACTCAGTTCTGTCATACCATGTGTGTTAGAAATATGATGAAACGACAAATGGTTTGTCCATTATGCAAAAAAGATTATGGAGAAGAACAAATATATAAATGTCTTGAATGTGAATTAGCTGTAGAAACAAAATATTGTTTTAAGTTAGAAGAAGTAAATCTTGAAAATAAAGGTGGGTTAGATGCAAGATCATTATATTTGGATTCTGAGGGAACATTTGAGCCAAGTAGAATTAGAAGTATTGCAAGTTCATTAAGTCTTAATGAGGATGAATGTTTGAGCAATATAATTAGGGTAAAGGCTTTCAACTCGGCTGATCAATATATGATTTTACAACAAATTGAGGAAATGTTAGCAGAAGAAGAAAATAAGGATATTAAATTAATTGTGATGGATTCTGCAATAGGTCTGTTTAGACAGGATTTCAGTGGTAGAGGTATGCTTAGTGAACGTCAAAAATATCTTGATGAATTTTTAACATTGGCTAGTAATATTGCTAATTATCATAACGTTGCAATTATATGGACAAATCAAGTAATGATTAATCCCGGAGTTTTCTACGGTGATCCAGTTACAGCAGTTGGGGGAACAGTTCTTGCACATAAATCAACATATAGGGTATATTTCAAAAAATCAGGTGCATATAGAATAGGAATCATGGTAGATTCACCAAAACACGCCAAAATTGAGGTTGCTTTTGGACTATCAGAAGCGGGAGTAGTTGATAAAGAAGTAGCAGAAGAAATAGAAAAAGAACGCAAAAAAGCAAAAGCAAAGGCTAAAAAAGAGGAAAAAGAAAAAGATGAATCCTTGGAGTAGGTTTTGGGAATGGTACGAGAACAAAATCTTAGGTTCAGTGATATTAATTGCTGTAATCCAGTTTATTCAAGTACCTCACATGGTATGGAACGCAGACCTTATGCTACAATCAGGGTATGTGAGCCGAATACATCCTGTACTGGATTGGTTCTTATATGGAGTGGACTTGATTGAGATTGTATCCATAATTAATATAGGTATGATCATGTATTCCTTATTGAAGAAGAGATATGACAAAAATAACTCACACTTGTAAGGATTGTGAACATATAAATAACGGATATGATACTAAAAAACACATGAAATGCGAACTATGTAGCCATACATTAATAAAAACACCGTATTTTTACGAAGGAAAAGTAGTTTTTGAATGTAGCCACTGTGAGGAAGAATACTGTTAAAAACTTATATAATATAACACGATTTGGTAATATATGGGTATTTTTGACAGGATTAGGGACACTGTAGATCCAAGAAACTACCGTGTGGTAGAAAAAGGGGAATATGATAGAGTTACACAAGACCATTATGAAATACTCAAAGATTTTAACGATTCATTCATTCATGCACAAGGTAGGGCAAGTAACCCATACCCATTCATGGACACACCAAGCGGTTCTAAGATACCAATGTGGCGTGTCAGCCCAAATAGAATATACGAATTAGCAGATTATGTGGGGGATTTAAGAGCAGTTATTGAAACTATACAAAGAGAAATATTCAGAAACGGTATTGAAATTGTACCAGCATTTGAACATAAATGTCTAGTATGTCTAAAGGAATATGAGCAAGAACCATTGAAAGACTTTGTTCCTTTAAGTGAAGCTGGAAACAAAGCAAAGAGAAAACTTAGATGCACTTCATGTGGAAATGAGAATCCTAGAAAATGGGCTAAACCAGATCCTCAAAACAGACAGATATTACAAACACTTATTGATAATCCTGTAAACAATAACGAACAATCACTCAAAATTGTCGCAAGACAAGCAGAAAGAGATTTGGATATTATAGACAACTGTTATATCCTAGTATCAAGAAGATGGAAAATAGAGGATTTAGATTCACCAGATCCAAATACAGGTGCTACTAGAAGAGCAGTTAAAAGTTCAAAAGAATCAAAGATTGATGAAATTATAAGAATATCACCTCTACTTTGTAGTGTTATAGCAAACGAGGAAAACCAATTAGGTATAGGTGCAGATAACAAACCAAGATATATTTGTCCAAAATACACTCACAGGGAAGAAGTACAAGATCAACCATTTTGCAATAAATGTGGTTGTGAATGTTTTAACGCATTTTTGGAAACAAACAGCGTTCCATACGGTGTACCAGCAAACAGCCCAAGAAAAATGTTTTACACTAAAGATGAAATAATTTGGATTCCGGGAAAATATTACCCTGATCAATTATACGGTAACAGCCCAATTCAAGCAGTATGGAAGAAAGTAATGTCCTTAATGTTCCAAGATGAATATATGTGGAAATACTTTGATAAGGACAGACCACCAAAATCATTACTTGTAATGGGTAGCAGAAACGGTGAATCTGTGGCTGCATTTATGGAAAAACAAAGACAAGGTGCAAGACAAGATCCATATTTACCAAGACCTATCCTGCTTAACACTGAAAATGTGGGACAAGCACTTGAATATATAGACCTTACACCAAACTTTAAAGAACTAGAATTAACAGAACTAAGAAAAGAACAAAGACAGATTATATCAACTGTATATGGTGTGCAACCATTATTCTACGGTGAACAAGCCAAAGCAGGACTTGGTAACGAGGCACTTCAGGTTACACTTACAAACAGAACTATCAAGTGGTTTCAAAGATTCCTAAACGAGAACTTTTTTGATAAGATTACAAAATTAATGGACATTTATGATTGGAAGATTGAATTAGTAACAAGTGAAGAGATTGATGAGTTAAGAGAAGAACAAATCAGAGGTCAAAAGATCGACAACGCTGTAAAGTTATATAGTATGGGCTTTGATGTTGCATTTGACGGAGAAAATGAACTCCATATATCACAATTCCCAAACCCAGATAAAGAAATGGGAATGATGGGCGGTGGAATCGGTCAAGGTGCAAATAGTGGTGATCCATCAAAAACAAAATCAACCAAACCAGCAAAAGAGGATCAAACCAATTTTGACGGTGAACCAAAATTAGCAAGACCTAGTGATACTGGTGGTGCTGGTGGCGGAGATCCTAGAGGTAGCGGTTCAAGTATGAGTAATAAGGCTTCAGGTATGAGTGAAAAAGAATGGGGTGAGTTCTTGAAAAAAATAGAAAAAGACACACCAGTTGCACAACAAAAGAAAACATATATCATTAAGAAAGACGGAAAACCAGATACAAAGATTGAGGTGGAAGAATGAAAATACCTCTCAAGATTGAGAAATTAACAGAAGATGTAGATTGCTACGAAGATGTTGATAAGATTATAAAATATAAACTTACTAATGAAAACCGTCACGTTGTCAAGAATATATCCGTAACTGCACAAACATTGAAGGAAGATGGGGAGAAAACAAAGAGTAATTTTTGTAAAAAAATAACAGGAATAAGAACTCAATTACTACCAAACGAATCATGTGAAATTTATTGTCATGTAAAACTAAACAAAGATTTCAATGAAACAGTTGAAATAAATGGCAAAAAAGAACTAAGTGCCATCGACCTAGATATTAAAGTCACTGGTACACTATATATATCTAAGGTGAGTGTTCCATGACCGATAAAATTGTAGAGCCTAATTATCATGTTATTTTGATAGTACCAGCAGGTAGTCTAGAACCAGCAAAGGAATTTGATTTAATCATACCAACAATAACAAAATTTCAAACATTTCTAGATTTGGTAATAACAAGACAGGGTTTGGATGAGGAAAAAACTTGGGGAATATATGATGAAAGGTATCCTAATGACTTGATAGATGTTACAACTTATCCTTTACTTGTAAATTATCACATATATAGAGGAAATGGAAAAGGTATCTTTGAATTAGACATTAAAGAGGTAGTATAATGGCTATTACTTCAGGTGCTTCTCCGGGAATTGTTGTAACTTCCGCAGCCGTAAATGAAACAATTCCAGCACAAACAAACGTTTCAGATGCAAATACTCAGGTCGAAGTTTCAGATGACATCTCCACTTTATCAAACGGTAACTTGGAAACAACTCCAACTTATGTAGGAAGATTAATCATTTTAAGACAGGGCTTATCAAACGAAGAAACAAGATATATTTCCGCAGCAGCAGCCAGTGGTGTCGGTAACACTTGGTTACTTACAGTATCAGAACCTTGGGTTGTCAATCCAGTAGGATCAACTGACACAATTCATGTTTCTTACATTATTCAGGACGCTGCCACACTTACAGGTCTTACACTGGTCAACAAGACCGTACAAGACTACAACTCTACAAGACGTTTTACAGTAGGATCAGGAGGCGGAACATTTGCTTACATGGCTTTCCTCAACGGTGTCGGACTTCAGATGGACGATAACGGTAGTACAACGGTAGCATCATTCACTGTAGAAGATGGGGGAAGATTTGACTGTGGGTATCTTCAAGATGGAACTCCTACAGGCGGATGCTATATGCAGGGTGCAAACGGCACAAATGGGGAATTATCATTTGAAGTTATAACTAATGGAGAGTGGAATTGTTTTGCGACTTTCATTACAGGTGTGCAGAGAGAACTTGCTGATTTTAACGTATCAACTACATCAAAGATTAGATTCAACGGTGTAAGATGGTCTTTTATTGTTAATGATGTTATTTTAGGAGCTCAGGATACAGACCTAAATAACATGGCGTTTTTGTCTGATGATACAGGCACTACTCCTAGGATTAGAGTAAGGGATTGGGCTACTGGTGATGAGGTTAAAAACATAGTAGTTAATGGTTTTAACGGATTTGAAAGTGTTACAAGTGGAGATGATCCAGTTTTAAGAAATACCCAATTTATCTCAATGAGTAAACTGCTTACAGTTGCAACAGCAGAAACTTGGACATTTGTTAATCCGATTTGGAATCCCGCAACAGCAAACCAGAATGACATATCTATAGCTGGAACAGGGGAAGTTCTTGAGGAATTTTCAATGGATATATCAGTTGCAGATCCTACACCAACTTCACTTGCAGCTAAAACTTATGTTATTACAGACAACGATAGAGGCGGTGGAAATGCAGTAAAATTTGATGATATAGCAGATGGTACAGGTTTATCAAGTGCTACGGGGGAAATATCATTTGACATTGAAACACGAAGATTCACAGATAATGCAGGATCATCATTAACTGTAGAAACTACAAACGGACACGCATTAGTTGTATCAGAGTACGGAAAACTACCAATTATCAGATCAGTTACATTACAAAATGAAGATCAATCAAGTCAATCAAAGATATTCGGTCAATCAGAATCTTTTTCCATGCTTCCTGATAACTTCCAAGTTCAAACCACAGCATCCACAGCAATATCAACCAGTGAGGCAAAAATAGCTTGGGAAAACCAAACAAACCCAGCAGTTATTCTTAAATGGACAGGTGGTACAGGTACATTAGCAGTAGGAGATACAATAGATACGACTAACAACGGTGCTCAATCAACATTGGTTCAAATACTTGAAGGAGATTCCACTGCTGGAACTGGTTTATTCAATGCCTCAAATGCAACAGCATGGGTAGATATAGCACAGACATTATCAGATACTCCAAGTGCGGGAGATTGGAGTGCAACATATACAGTTGGATCACTGGTTGAATTTGATGTATTAATTGATTGTAATGATAATGCAACCACTGGTGCAACCATTCAAGAATTATATGATTATATGAACGCTAAACTTGATGAGGCTACCTTAGACACAACACCTTTTGATGTTAGAGAATCAATGTATTGGGCTAACGGTGGTACTGATGTCTTACCATTAGTGGGGGTTTCAACTGGTTCACCAAATACATTTAAAACAATCAGAAACGTAGGAGATTCTGTAGGAGTAGCAATATATAATTTTACAGGTGGAAATGGTGCTATTGATAGATTTACAGGAAATGATGGATCAGAGTGGATTCCAGCTACAACCGTCAATGTAACTGTCCATTGTGAGAGAAAAGATACAGGTGCAAATATACAGGGAATCCAAGTTCTAGTAACCAGAATATCAGATGGTACAGACGTAAGCCCAACTGGAACAACCAACGCAAGTGGGGATTATTCATTCAGTTTTGAATATACAAGTGATTTGAACGTAAGAATAGATGTTAGAAAAGGAACTTCAGGGGATTTATATTTGGCAGATGACGGTGTGAACACGATCACCGCAAACGGAATGGCACAAACATTCCTTATGAGGGTAGATCCATATAACAGTAATTAGTCGTGGTAATATTTAAATACTAAAAACTAAACCTTAATATATGGCATGGATTGACGATTTTACCATTAACAGTACCTTAAAAACTGTTAGACACACCTCTGGTACAACCGTATATTCCGTAAATGTTCAATATTCTGCTATAAAGGATTGGGAAGATGATCCAGCAAACATGACTCACGAAGTAGTTATGACAGCACAAACACCTACAGAATATTCTATGGTTAATGGCTGGTTTATTGACAATGTTTCTACTCAATTCCTTAACGGTGGTGCAATTACCACAATCGGATATTTAAATGAAATTCAAAGAGTAGTTACCACTAATGCTGGTACAGATCCTATAGCCTCAGACATTGGTAAACAAGTAAACGATGGTGGAGATGTAGGTGCTTTACTTCATTATGATTTAGATATTAATGACGATGGAACTCAAGTCAATGCTTGGTATGTAAGAACTGGTAGTGGAACTGCCTTGACAGGTGCTTTGACAATTACTTCTGGTACAGGAGCTCAAACCGTTTCAACCAGTGTAGATGGTGAAGAAATCTGGACAAATGTATATTCTTTCGGTGTACTTGGTGCAACAGTAAACCCACAATTTTATGTTGAACAAGTATTAAACGGTGCAGACCACAGACTTATTGAGTGGGTTGCAAATTCTAACTTTAGTAGAGGTAACATGGATGTACTTATCAGAACTCAAGTTGAGGGTGCAACTAATGGATTAGATAACCTTCTTATTACAATTAGACAGCCACATACAACTTATGACTCTTCAGAACAGACATTAAACGGTGGTAGAAACCCATTCGCACTTAACTCAGCAGATGATCCAGACAATAATGCTACAGAATGGTATGTATTATTTGATGGTGAAACTGGTACTGACTTTGCAGTTAATGATACAATTACAGCAGATTCAAAGGCTTGGTATGCAACAATCAGTGAAGTAGGTTACTTTACTGATACTGCAACAGGTTATCTTGGATTAGTTGGACTTAACGAATCTATTGATGCAGTTGCAGATAACGATGCTTTTACTTCAAGCGGTACTGGTACAGCAGTTATTAATGGAACTCCGGGAGATAAATTAATTGGATATGATGCAGAATCAGTAGCCATGACAACAATCGGACAAATAGTAACTGGTGGAACTTCTGGTGCAAAATCAAGATTAGTTGGTATTGATGATAATGGTACAACTGGTTATCTATGTTTGGCTAACGATATTAACAACGGTGGAACTATTGACTTTAGAGAAGATTCAACTTATTATGATGTATATACAAACGATGAAACAATAACAGGTTCTACAGAAGGTTCATTAACTGTTGATCTTACAGGTGGTTCTAGTCCATTAGACTTACAACTAGCAACTGCTGGACTAAAAGGTAAAATTGAATTTATTTTCAATCATGGATCTTTGGGAGTTTCTGGTGGACACTCACTTACAGAAGGTATGCACGTTACTCAAGCAGTATCAGGTGCAACAGGTACAATCACTAAAGTAGATGGTAACACAATTCACATTGGTAACACTTCAGCAGACTTTGATAACACTAACGCAATTAACGATGATGATTCTGCTGGTACAGGTACACCAAACGGTACACCAAACTGGTCTGATTCTCATACTACAACCAAAGCCTTCCAACAGGCAACAAACAAGAATTATAACTTGATTGTATTTATGGAAGGTGAAACAGTACAAAGAGGTTATGAATTTGGTAAATTCCTTACTGGTGACGGTAACAAGTATCAATTTGAAATGTATGAATTAGATACAGCTGCCCTAGTTAGAGCTCCTGTAGATGGTCAATTCTATCTATCCGCTTACAGAGATAATGATACACCTTCAAACACTTACGATAAAGTCGGAAAAAGAGCTGCACCATTAGGTAACTTCGCTGGTGGAACATGGTTTACAGCAAGAGGTATTTGGTTACAAGATGTAGCTGGTGCAGATGCAATTAAATTCCAATTAATTGACAGTGATAACGTCACACAAAACCCACCAAACTTCGTTCAAATTCAAACTACAAACAACGCAGTTTCAGATCAACAAGGTGTTTACGAAGATGATGGAACAGGACTTGTTAAGAAAGATACTTACACTTCACATGCTACTAATAACGCTATCGGAACAAATGATTGGGATACTGATGGTGCACCAGCAATTAGATTAGATTCACCAGCAGAGGGATGGGTGATTGTTGTTGATACTTCAAGTACAAGTGGACAAGCAAGGGAACACGCATATTATTACACTTCATTCAGTGGTGATATATTCACAACTAGAGTTATATCTGATTCAACTGGTACTGCTGGTGTTGGTGGATTAACCCACACAAACTCTGGTAGAAACTTTACAACTGACGGTGTACTTCCGGGAATGATGTGTAGAAATACAACTGACGGTTCAATCGGAATTATTGATACTGTAGGAACAACTACATTTACAGTTAAATTCTTAGAAGGTGGTGCAGAAAATGACTTTGATACATCTGATGTTGTAGAAATCAACAAGAACGTTGTTACTTATGACGGAACAGATAAAGCATTTGTACCATATATCAGTGAAAACAACGCATCTGGTACTACAACAGAAGTAACTGTCATCTATGTTACAAACAGACCATTACTTTCAGTAACAAGACAAAAAGGTATAATATTTGCAACTGAAGCAGCAGCAACATTAACTTCTACTGGTGCTACTATCCCAGTTGTAAGAACTACTGATACAATCGCAACATAGATTTAAATATCAGTATAATAACGATATACTATGTCTTCAGACAAAGCACAATATACAATAAATGAAAATCATCCTGCTGACGGGGATGGTTGTTCAGTTAGGTCTTGGCGTTGTCAAAAACCAACTAAAGATGAAATGGAAAAGGGAAGGTATCAAGTGCAACCAGAAGAAGTTAGAAAAGAATGTGAAAGATGTCCAGTTTGTTTAATGATTTTCTGTAAATATCACATGAAAGAAGCAAGTCACATGGAACATTGTAGTGCAAGATCAAATGAGGAAAGAGAATTATTACAAGAACAAAGAGAAAAAAAGGCTAAAGAAGATAAACAAAGAAGAGATGATGAAAGTAGGTTAGCCAAAGTTAAGGCTGAATTAGAGGAAAAAGAGAGACAAAGACGTAAGAATATAGACGAACATAACAGGAAGCACCAAGGATTAGAGTAAATTTTATAAGGTTAAACATCAAGTTTATATATGGCAAATATAGGTTTTGACCACTATAATAAGTGGATTCTGCATGACGAAACTGACACATCTATAGGAGTACAAGAAATATATGATAAAGTCAAAGATGAAGAAGATTTTCCACATATAGCCATGACAACACCTGTAATTGCAACAGCCACAGGTAAAGACGATTTGGGTGCTAGTGAGTTTACAGCCATCACATTGACACTTAGAAACAACTGGCAATTCAAATGTAGAACTTCACCAGTATCAGATGTAGTTATTAAGATTTCAGGGGGTAACACTATTGCAGAATCAGGTAATGATAGATTCTTCCCAGTTGAGAATGTCCATTATGAGTTTGGTCAATCTACAGCACCAGCAGCTATAGTAACTGGTGGATTAACACCAACTCAAGCACAGATAAGAGAGGCTATGACACTTGCAACTGGACTAACACCAGCTACAAACTCTATTGATGATTACCTATTAGATATAAAGAAAATACAAAACAATACTCAAGAATGGGTTTCTCCGGGATTGGTTAAGGTATATGATGACGGGGAAACAATAGGTGGAACAACTTATGCAGAATTTGAAACTAGGGATTCTTTAGGTGTCCAAACATTTGACATATCAAAAGTAAAACAATATGTGAGAACTAAATGAAGTTAAACATATTCCCTGCTGTCGGTGGTTTATTTCAATTCTTTCAAAGATATGGTATAGGAACTGTAGATGAAATTATAGAGATTATAGGCGGGTTTCTCACAACAACTCCGGGAGTTTATAACCCAGTTAATTATCCTGACAGATGGAAGAATGTCAAGGCAAAACCATACGAAACAAAAGAGTTTGACTTTAACATTAACTTACCTCTAACTGTTATATGTGATAAAGATAGAAATAGAAAGTTCAGATTACCAATAGTAAAGAATTTTGACTTTATAAAGAAACAATCTATAAATTCACTTTATAAAATTATATCAGAAAAAATTTCATCTTTTGATATAATTAAATCATGTTTTGATAAGATTAAGACATCTAAATTACATATAATTCAAGAAATTGATGAAATTAATGTAAATCCATTAACTATAAAAACAAGTGTTGATGATTATAATCATACCCCAATAACCGTTAAAACTTGGTTAAAGTTACAAAAGCAAAACAGAATTGGGGTAAAGTTATTATCCGAAGGTAGGTTATTATTAAGGTTATCAGAAGGTTCTTATATCATTAATGATGTAGGAATGATAAGTGATATAGAGTTGCTTGATATAATTAAAGAGGTTGAGATGGTAAATGGTATCAGACAGTGAACTGGTAGAAATGATTGTAATATATATTGATAAGCATAGATACGCAACAGCTTATGACATTGTTAGACATTTTAGTTCAATGGGAATACCAGACGAAAAAGTTTTATTCATATTAAAGGAGATACATGGTACATGAGCATAAAAACATTTATTGAGGGATTAAAAAAATCATTTTCGTTCAACAAAGACTTTTTAAGAAACCTCAACCATTGTTTAAAATGCGGTGAATCAGCATTTGGTTCATATTGTCAAATATGTGAAATGATAATGAGATACGAAGAATGGGAGAAGAAAAATGGGCGAAGGTAAGAGATTTGGCTGGGTTAAAGACGGACTTGACCAAAAAGATAGAATCCAAATAAACGACTTAAAGGAACGTGCAGGTAAGGAAAACATACACACCAAGAAAATTAGAGAGGCAGTTCAAAAAGATGAATATACAAAAATCAATAATTATTCTGAGGGATATTGCTACGGTTGTAGTAAAGTAGATCAAGTCCTAAGCACACTTGTTTATTTCTGTGCAGAATGTATGGAAAAAAGAGGTGAAGAGGGGCTAATGTGCATCAATATTCAAAAACATAACTGGGAATTATGCGATAAATGTGAAACATGGAAGTTTGATGAGTGTTGGCAAATCAACGCATCTTTCTGTAAAACCTGTATGCACAGAATATCACTTATTCATAAAAACTATAGAAAAGCTGGTGGTAGAATGAAGTTAGCACCTGACGACAGAAAAAGAAGAAAAATATTTGGAAAAGATGTTAATCTATTAACAGGTTCAGGTATAACTAGAGATCAGACTCACGATCAACAGTTCGCTGGGCGATAATTTTCTCTTTCTCTTCTATCTCTAATTCTAATTTTGCTATTTTCGACAACTGTTCTGCTCTACTTGGATCATCACTAACATCTTCCCATTCAAATTTTATCTTTTGTGGGTTATAATCAAGTATGAAGTTTATAGTACCGTTACCAAAATCGTATATCCATTGACCTACTATACCCATTTTTTTCTTTGGTGGTTGGCTACCTACATAAACACATTTCTTGGCAAACACTGGTTTTCTAAATAAACCACCGCCTATCTCTACTCTTTTTTCTTTTGGATTATAGTAAATATTACTGCGTTTTACTTCAAATGGTTTTTTTGAAAATTTGGGTTTGTTTGTAGTTCCTATTCCCGGATGTATATGAACATATCTTTTATTGATATTAACATTATCTTCAACTCTCTGCATATTAGTATGAAACCAAAATGAATGGTTTTCGGGAATATCTATTGCATTTATTTCAAGCCTAGAATTTACATTACCGTTAAAAGGATTACGTTTATTGTATGTGTATATATTATCATATACATAAAAATCCATACATAAACAAACCCAATACATTTATATAAGCCTTTTTATTTACGGGTTATGATGGCTTTCGAGAAAAAAGACATAGCACTATTCGTAGTAGCATTAGCCTTAGTTTCACTCATTGTCTTTGTAGGATGGGGTGCAATTAAAGGTCTGTTATTAGACGATGGTGTGCAAATGACACAGGAACAATACGGAACAATCTTCAGTTTTGCTTTCGGTGTACTTGTTGGTTCTGGTTTGCTCTATCTTGGTATTAGAGCTGGACAAGCAAATGGTACTACGGGACAAACGTAGTCCAACCCTAATTTTTATATAGTATAGTGTATTCGTTTATATATGGCTGAATACGTTACTTTCGCTGATTTTGTAACAAAAGGAATCGAAGTAGAAAAGAATGAAGATGGTAAAAGAGTATTCAAAGGACATATAACAGCAGAAATTATAGACAGACAAAATGAGTTTATCTTTGTAAAAGAAGTAATGGATATTATGAAAACCTTTATGGAAGTAAATCCAGTTATATCAGATTTCCACTCAAACAGAATGGTGGGAAGAGTCCTAGGCTACGAAAAATCAGAATATCAAGGAGTACCCACCGTTCTAATTACAGGTGAAGTGTATAAGAAAGATGGCGTTACATTATATGATAAAGTTTGGGATAAGGTTGTCAAGGGAGAATATGCAGGATTATCAATGGGTGGTGCAAGTAAAGAACGTGAACCAATCATCAAGAACGGTAAAACTGCACTAGAATTAAGAAAACTAGAATTATATGAGATTGCATTATGTACCACACCAGCAAACCCATTTGCAGTTATTGAATCAGTTAATACATTTGCAAAAGCAGTGGGATTAGACCAAGAAATGATACAGGAAGAAAACGGTAGAGAATTTATCAAATGTCATAGTTTAGAATGTTGCTTTGAAAAAGGAACTAATAAAGATGTAGATGCAGATATTGATAACGAAAAACTAGAGCAATTTGATAAACCAACAGAAAAAGGGGAAGGTCTTGTAGGTAGAGCAGCACAAGACAGATCAGAAGCAGTAGGACAAGCTTCAACAAGTCCAAAACAAATCAACGATCAAATGAAAGATATTAAATCACCATTAAAGAAAGATCATATTCCAAGCACACCTGAATCAGTTGAGGAAGAGGCTAGAAAAAAGAACGAGGTTAAGAACGAAGTAAAGAAAGAAGAAACACTACCAGAAAAGAAATTACCACCAATTAATGCTTATCTCAAATTATATGGTGCTGAAGAAGTTAGAAAAGCATTGGAAGAACATGACACAATTCAATATTTGAAAGATTTACGCAAGAAATACGAGTAATATAAATCTATTGATTTTTCACATTAATATTTATATACTATAAAAATTGGGTTTATATAATCACATGACTACAGAAGAATCTACACAAAAAGAAGAAATTTCTGAAGTACAGAAATCAGAATCATCTGATCCTTCAGCACTTTCTATTCTAGCAGACATTGTTAAAAGACAAGATGAGAAGATCGACTTATTTTCCAAAAAATTTGACGAACTTACTGCACTTGTTAAAGAACATAATGCAAATCCAGTAGATCAAGGTGTTGAGGCTGAAAATAAGCCAAAGACCGAAGATGCAGACGATGTTGGTGACAAAGTTACCGCAGGTAACGAAGTTGCACCAAAACCTTCTGAATCACAAGCTTCTATTATCGCACCAGCAGTTGAGGAATCCAAAACTGACGAAGGCGACCTCAAAATGGAGAACAAATCCGATGATGAGGATAAAGAAGATGAGAAGAAAGAAGAGGTAGAAAAAATGGATGACAAAGAAGAGAAAAAAGAAGAAGTAAAGAAATCTGATTCCGTGTATGAAGTTGTAGAGCCTATTAGACCATTCGCAAAAGCACAAGTTGATGTAGAACAAGTACCAACAGGATACCAAGTTCTAAAAGCAACAATTAATGGCTTTGGCGTAACTTCAAGTGCAGAAGAGGCATTAATTGAAATGCACAATAGATTTGAGAAGGGAGAGTTCGGAAACGGACAACCTTCAGGAGTGTATTAAAATGGCTAACTACTTAGGACTTCGCACTATTGACGAACTGGTAAACTATACCTATAATAGAACACCAGACGAGATTATGAAGGCAGGTTTCACCACTAGCGATCCGGGTGTCGGTGGCAACTATAACCCACTATTCGGTGCTATGGCATGGGCAAACTTTAACCTAGAAGCAAACATATTTGCAGCTTTACCAAAATATGTTTGGGACTTCAGTGGTTGGCGTATCTTCTCAGCTAAACCAGCAAAACCAGCTAGTGTCAATGGTTCTATTGACGAAGATGGTGGTACAGTTGAGGGTGGAGCTATTCAAGCAGCACAAAAACCAACAGTTGAAGAGGTTACAGTTAAACCAAAGACTCTACAATATGTATTTGAGGCTTCTGAGCTTTTGGAACAATTAGTAGATAATTCCAGAGATGATAACTACGGTTCACTTGCTCAACAGCGTGTATATGCAGTTGATCAATTCAAGGAAAGAATCAACCAAATGTTGATGTATATCCCTGAAGATGTTGTTCAAACTGACACCAACAAGCAATTAAACCTAGAAACCATTGATAGAATTGTAGCTTCTGATGCTGAAGCCACATTTGAGGCAACAGTAAACGTTGCCGATTTGTACGATCCTTGGAGAGGTGCAAACGGAAACGGAATTGACAGAACTACATCTACATACAACTCTACTGTGAAATCTCCTAGTGGAACACTCGGTACATCTGACGTATTGACAGATGCAATCTTGAGAGAAACATTAGCAGATATTAGAATCGCAGCAGGAAAAGAGCCAACTGTAATGATTGGTGGACAGAACACTTATGCTGAAGTTCAATCAATCTACATGAACGCTTACCGTATCCAAAACACAGCAGACCTTAGAACAGAATTTAGTGTTGGCGTAAATGGTGTTGATACCTTTACAGGCACAGGTGCAGGACTTCATATATCCACAGTATATGGACTTCCATTTATCCCATCAAAGGATACAGCACAATCAGCCGAAGGTGCAGTAGATAACTTGTTTATCTTAAACACCAGTGCAGACAAAAACGCCCCAAATAAACCACTCTTAGGTATTCAGGTACTTAAACCAGTTGTTTATTACGAGGCAGGAAAACGACAACAAGGCTACCCATTCATTAACGAGGCTTTCACTGACAAAGCTTTGTATAATATGTTGGCAGAAACCACTTGTCGCAACTTTAAAGCACAAGCCAAGATTAGAGATATTGCTTCAGGAATTTAGATAAAAAACCCCTTTTTTATTTTTTTAATTTTTAAAATTTTAGCCATATAAAAAAGATTTATAAATTAATTTATAATAATCTTTATAAAGTACAACTATTATCGTTTTTTATGGCAGTAACTATCACAACAAACACCAAATATCAACATCTTAATGCTGATAGATCCCACGCTGTAAAACCGGGGGGAGTAGGTGTAGAAAGAGAAATGGTATGTGACGTAGCAATCGCAACTGAGGATTTATCAGATGCAACTATCGGTAACTTTGTTGCTGATTTTACACAAGTAGGCTTTAAACAAGTTTATTACTGTAAATGCGTTGATCAAGATGATCTAACAGACTTGTACTTCTTCAATGAAGCAGCAGGTTCAGATGCAGCCACAGCCTCTATTGATGTAGTGCAAATTGCAGACGGAACTGCTCAAAACAGTGCTTCTTATACTGCAAACATTACAGTACATATTCGTGGTGTATAGGTAAATCTTATATACTACTTTATTTTTTATATTTATATGGTTCAATCTGATACTGGCGGTACTATTGCCCAAGCAAGGGAATATGAGCAATATAATTCAGACGAGGCTATAGTTTTAGGTACTTCTTATGCAAACGTACTTGCTTTTGATTGTATGAATGTCAAGGAAAGTGTTATTCAATTTAAAAATGATGATGTTGCTATAGGTATGAATTATAAGATTTTTGCAACTGCTAAAAAAGCAGTACCATTATCAACTGCTGATCCTGAAACAGAGGATCATTGGATTAATATTTTAAGTACAGGTGCTTATGATCATACCACAAATACAGCTTTATCAGCTAATGCAAGAGGTTTTGAAACATTTTCAAATCCTTGGAGATATGTTATAGTAATGGCAAAAGCTGATTCTGGTACTCCTACGCTTAAAATATGGCATAGGGGCGAAAACTAATGTCATTAGATCATACTGATTCATTAGATCAAATAAAAAGAAATCATTATGCAGAGTGTTTTCTTCATAATAATGCAAGTGCTTCAACTATTACAACCGCAAGTACACAACACGCAATATCAGGATACGGTGCTGGACACAGTGAAGGTATATCACCAACTGCGGGAATAACTGGAACTACAAGTGCATTCGCAGATTATTCTGGTACAGTAGCAGGAACAGTAAAGGCAACAGATACAGCACATGGACTAACAACTGGTGATATTATAACCATTGAAGGTGGAGCTAATTATGCAGGAGTTCATCAAATTACAGTTATAGATGCAAACGAATTTTATTTTACTGATATATGGGTATCAGATGATGGGGCACAACCTTGGACTAGGGGAGATTATATTGAAATTAAAAGAAAAGGAACATATATTTTAGCATTTTCAGCAAGTATAACACCCGCAAGTGCAAACCAAGTATTTGAATTTCATATATACAAAGGAACTACTGAATTAGATCATTTTAAAGTTGAACATAAATTCTTACTAACATCTGATATTGCAACTGTAAGTATGACTGGTGTAGATCCAGCAGATATTGGGGATAGATTTTGGATTTCTATGGCTAATATTACAAGTGCAGCTAATCTTACTATTAAAAACAGTAATATGTCAATAATACAAGTATAGAATATTTAAATATGATAAAGACTCGACTTATATATGGTTAGAGTTCCATTCTACTGTCAATCAAAGGATATTGCAGATTGGCTTAGAATTACCATTAATGCAAACAGTGATCCTAACACCGCTATGGTAGATGAATATATATTATCAAATGAGGACAGAATTGACCGTTTAACAGGACATACTTGGTTAGTTGATAAACAAGTTACTCAGGAATTTTCAGTTACAAAATTATATGATTGGGGTAGAGGTATGCCATTATTCCCAAGAAAAAGAAATTTAAAGCCTTTTGATTCTGCAAAGGGGGACAAGTTTGAAGTATGGGATGGTGCAAACTGGTCAGATCAAACACCGCAAACACAAGACAACAACTCAATTATTTATTTCCAAGAAATTAAAGGTATGATATATCTAAGAGGATTCTTGTTCACCCCATTAAGAACTAACAGATTCAGGGTTACTTATAGATACGGGGGAGATAATGAATCAGATCCATTAGAAACAGAAGTAGTACCAAGGGATATTCAAAAAGCCTGTAAACTAATGACCTGTATAGATATACTTTCAACAGACTTTCAAATGTCACAAATTGCATACGGTGGGGAAGGAAATATTGATAAACAGAAGGTCATGGATAGATGGCAAAGTGAAATAGATAATATAATTTGGAGTAGAAGCGAAATAGGATTCGTGTGGTAGAATGGTTCTTACAACTAGAAATCAAATACCTTCCCGTGCTAATACTAGAACAAATGAGGAAGAAATAGACAGACTTACAGAGGATATTGCAAAGGATCTTATAGTTCAGATACAATGGGGACTCACTGAAGATGATATTAATTTTACAGGTGACACATCTGATTCTATAATAATAGATGAAGAAAGGGGAAGTAGAACAATAATTATAGATACACCGTATGCTGGTTTTATTGAATATGGATTACCGGGGGGCGGTGGTGTAGGTAATATTAACATAAACATAGATCAGTTAAGATCATGGGTTTTTCATAAATTAGGAATTACTGATGAAGAAGAAAACTTGGCTGTAACTTATAAGATAGCAAAAAAAATACAAACAAAAGGAATAAGACCTAAACGTTTTGTTAAAAAAGCAATCAAAAGATTGATTTCAGGTAGAAGTGTACCAAATAAACCAAGAGCAAAAAGAGCAAAAAGTGGGTTCTTTGAAAAACTTAAAAAGAAATTCAAGAAACTAAAAATACTCAAAAAACTTAAAAAGACTTCAAAGAAGATCAAGAAGCTTATAAATAAGGCTGATAAAACATATAAAAAGTTAAGGAGATATAAATGACAGGTATAGCTGGTTTAGATTTTATCAATGATATGGTTTCACTATTGGGAATAAAATGGAAATCATCAGGTGGTAAAAAACCAACAATAACTAAACAATGGGATATAAAAGCAGTTGGTGTAGGTCAGCGTGTTTATGATCAAATTATATTGGGAATAGATGCAGAAACATCAAATATATTTAGTTTACAATATACTGGAAATGACGGTAATTCTGATTATGATTGGTTACACGATATATCAATAACAATAGATATAAGATCAAGTGTAAGTGAGGCTAGAGTTTTACAATTAACAGATGAAGTAATGCGTATAATAAAAGAAAATGTATTATTAAATATAAATGGCAGGGAATATGTTAGGATTGTACCTAATGGTATAACTTCTGTAAATGAAGAATATAGAAATCTATTCAGATATATTCTATCCTGTGATGCGATATACTTTAATCCTTGATAATATTTAAATACAAAGAGAAAAGTTATATATCATGGTTCGTACAGGTGCTAATTCGTATCTTCATTGGGATTTTGACAATCCAGCACAGCCATTTGGCACTGCTTTCTCAACACCTGATTGGAAAAGATTTGGTTTACAACAAAAAATTACCAGTTTTAGCCTTAACCACTCAAAGAAAACTTTAGCAGAATTATGTAATATTGAGGCAGTTGATTATGCTTATGGTAAACAAGTTGGTGCTATGTCAATAGATTTTATTTTAAGTGATCCTTGGGTTTTTGGATTATTATTTGGAGCTCCAACAAGTAATCCAAGTGTAGGTGGGGTAAGTCCAGCAGATCACACATACGGTATTACAGCAGGAGAAAGCACACTTAGAAGTGCAACAGTGGAAATGGGATTTGATGGTGAAGATGGTGCAGTTGTCAGAACACTAAACGGTTGTTTATTAAACTCTTTGACTTTAAACGCAAGTGTAGATGATATGGTAAACATGAGTGCAGATTTTCAATATGCAAAAGAAGGAACTCCGGGAAATAGTTTTGTTAAATCTGTAGCAGTAGATGATATGAATTTCCCATATACATTCGCACATGGTATTCTTAAATGGAAAGGAAATTCAGGTGACTCATTAACAGAAGAAACACAAGTTCAAAGTTTCGATATAACATTCAATCAAAACCCTCAGTTATTATATGGAATGAATAGTCATCATGCAGTTGATGGATATAGACAATTATTTGAAATTACAGGTAAATTCCAAACTGCTATGAAAGATGATAGATTCTTGGTAAACATACTTGAACAAATTAAACAAGATTCTGGAACAACAAATGATACTAGAGTACACGCACAATTAGAATTATTCTTTACCAATGATGGCACACTTGACGGGGAAAAATCATTAAAAATAACCTGTGATGATATTGGAATTGATACACATTCTATGTCTGGTATTGAACCAAACGAACCAGTATTTGAAGATATAACATGGCAAATTCAAAGAGCTACAATAGTAGCAAAAACTGCTGGTGAAGATATAGAACCTATAGGATCATAAACCTTAATATACTACTGTTTATATTAACTATACATGGTAGAAACAGAAAAAATAACAGTTCCAT
>JABAOC010003244.1_pt1 | contig 25319 bp, 17 predicted proteins | sample 7062161 | NCBI WGS metagenome assembly JABAOC01 (sample SAMN14538625, study PRJNA623070) | marine sediment metagenome | biome: marine biome [ENVO:00000428]; feature: marine pelagic biome [ENVO:01000023]; material: deep marine sediment [ENVO:00002113] | place: India: Gulf of Khambhat ... | reverse complement strand
CATCGCTTCCAGGAAACGTATCCGGTAAGGTTTAATATATGCAAATAGTCTCTTCAAAACGTTCATCAGTTACTGGCTACGGCCTCCTCCATAATAATTTTTGCCGCTCTCCGGGACGCTCCGGGAGTTCCCAACTTTTCCTTAACCCTCTTAAGTTCTTTTCTCGTCTCTCGCATAAGGCCCGGATTACTCAACCAGTGGCAGGCTACCTTGGCAATCTCCTCTGCCCTCGCCTTTTGCTGAATAAATTCGGGTACTACCCTCTTTCCTGCTACGATATTGGCCAAACCAATTCTGGGAATTCTTATCAAAAGTCGCGCCAGTAGATAACTGAAAAGTGAAACTTTGTAGATTATAATCATGGGAATACCCAGGCAGGCGTTCTCCAGCGTAGCCGTTCCCGAAGCCACCAGAGCCAGGGTCATTGTTCTCCTTATGTTATAATCTTCATCCCGCACTACTAATATGGGAAGAGGCGGCTTTTTTTCTTTTCTGAATCGATTAACAGTATTCCTTTCAAATTCTACTATGCGTTCTTTTATGTAAGTCATAGGTATATTCTCTGCTAAGGGCAAGACAAATTGTACCTTCCTGGTTTCACCTATTTTTCGGGAAGCCTCTAACATAACGGGAAGCAGACGCTCTATTTCCTGTTTTCTGCTTCCGGGCATGAGCCCGATAATCGGGAAATCAGGGTCCAGCCCGTACTTTCGATAAACTTCCTCCTTGCCCTTGGTCGGCTGAATAGTGTCCAATAGGGGATGACCTACAAAGGAAACATCCACCCCGGCCTTCTTGTATGTCTCTTCTTCGAAAGGAAATATCACCAGCATTTTGTTTACCAATTCCGCTATATCCTTGATTCTCCCGTGCCGCCAGGCCCAGATTTGGGGACCAATGTAGTAAATCAAAGGAATCTTCAATCTCTTAGCCAGGCCCGCCAATCTCAAATTGAAACCAGGATAGTCGATTAACACAATTATGTCCGGCTTTTCCTTTTTCAGAAATTCTTCTGTCTTTATGTAAATCTGCCTCAGAGCAAGTATGTTATTGATCGCCTCGCTAAATCCCACGATTGCCAGCTCCGTAAGTTTGTCCAGAAGCTTTACTCCCGCCCTCTCCATTCTTTCCCCACCCAATCCGGATATCTCTATCTGGGAAGATATTTCTCTTAACGCATTCACCAGATTTGCTCCGTGCAGATCTCCCGAAGGATCACCAGCTACTATGAATATTTTTTTAACCATGGCTTATCCTGAATTTTCCCTGATTTTCTTCAGAATTTCCAGGCCAATTTCCAGAGCGTCGCGGCCGTGTTCGCCGGAAACCAGAGGCTCCCTGCCTATCTCCACACATTGCACAAAATGTGTCAGTTCCTCTCTCAAAGGGTCTGTCTTCTGCAACTGCGGTCGCAAAATCGTCATATCTTTCATCGATTTAACTTCTTTTCCCCTTTTTTGATAAATTTTCAGACTCTGCTTAACGTAATCCAGCGAAATATAGACGTCCTTTTGAAATATCCTGATCTTACGGAACTTTTCCAAAGAAACCCGACTTGCCGATATATTAGCTACACAGCCATTCTGGAAATTGATTCTGGCATTGGCAATATCTTCGTTATGAGAAAGGATACTTCCGCCAATGGCATCGATACTTTTCACCGGCGAGCGCACCAGGTAGAGCACAATGTCGATATCATGAATCATCAAGTCCAGCACTACTCCGATGTTGGAAGTGCGAGGGTCATAAGGTCCCAGTCTGTAAGCTTCGATAAATTTTGGCTCCTTGATATATTTTTGTGCCTCCACTATCGCGCTGTTGAACCGTTCGATGTGTCCTATCTGCAAAATCAAATTCTTCTTGCGTGCTATACTCAACAGATCTCCCGCTTCTTCCAGAGCGGGAGTAATCGGTTTTTCTATCAGACAGTGCACGCCTCTTTCTAAAAAATCCCTGGCCACGGGATAATGCAAATCGGTGGGCACTACCACACTCACCGCATCCACTCTACCGAAAATCTCTCCGTAGTTTGCATATGGGGTTGTATTATATTCCCGGGCAATCTTCTCTCTTCTTTTGTGGTCAATATCTACAATTCCCGCCAGCTCTACATTTGGCATTTGCGAATAAATCCGGGCATGATGCGTACCTATGTGGCCAACTCCGATTACGCCAACTCTAACCATTCTCCTCTCCCGAATTTGTGCGTAGTGTAGCCCTTTATGGGCGTAATTTTCATGTTTGTAGTGTAGCCCTTTATGGGCGTCCCGATAAATCGGGACGGGCATAAAGCCCTACACTACCTAGATTCTTAACTTTCTTCTTCTTTTATTGCCACCAGGGAAATGCCGTTCTGGTTAGCGCTTTTAACCACTTTCTTTCTATCCAGTAATATCGTATTGCGGGCGCTAAAGGCAAGCACTTTTGCTTTAGCCTGTTTCAATACCTCTACCGTCCTCTCCCCAACAATGGGAAGGTCAAACCTCCTATCCTGCTGGGGTTTACTTACCTTCACTACCACAACGTCTCTTCTGCCTAATTTTCCTCCCCTCTTTATGGTGCGGTCCGTTCCGTCCATTCCTTCCACTGCCAAAACCGCCTGGTCCTTGACCACCACCGTTTGCCCGATGTCCAGGCCGGCAATCTCTTTAGCCATTTTATGACCAAATTCGATATCCCGCCATTCCTTTTGCGTAGGTTTGCGCCGCGTCAAAATACCGGGAGAGGGCAAGAGGTGGGAAAGATAGGTAGCTGAATCTATTAGTTCTATTCCCTCCCGCAACAACTCATCAGCCACTGCTCCCAGTAGAGAATTAGCCTTCTTATCCTTTACTCCCGCCAGAAGAGCCATAGCTCTTGCGTCCAGCTTTACCTGACTGAACAGGCGTGTATGTCTAACCTGCCCGGCCATCACTGCCCTGGTTATCCCTTCTTTTTTACAGATTTCAATCAGGTCACCCAATTGCCCCACGTTGACCCAGTGGATTCTATTTACCAAATTTTCCAGGCTGGGACTCGTCTCTTTCTTTATTGCCAGAGCGACTACCTCTGTTCCTACTCTCCTCGCTTCCTGGGCAAAAATCAAAGGGAATTTCCCGTTGCCGGCAATCAATCCGATTTTTCTATTCTCTATCTTCATTCTTTGCAGATTCCCCTCTCAGATTCCTTAATAAAGGAAATCATATGCAGCAGTTCATCGGAGATGTTGGACTCTTTCTCCAATACATTCAGCGCTTGCGTGGTATTCAATTTCGAGCGGAAGAGAACCTTGTAAGCCCTTTTCAGCTGGGCCTTGACATGCTTGGGAAAATTGTTCCTTTGCAACCCTACCGTATTCAATCCAAAAATTCTAATGGGCGTCCCCGCTGCCATACAGTAAGGAGGCACGTCTTTTGCCGCCCGGGAACCTCCGCCGACAATAGCCAACGTGCCGATACGCACGAACTGATGAACGGGAGTTAACCCTCCCACAATAGCCTTATCCTCAATCACTACGTGGCCCGCCAGAGTAGCGACGTTAGCCAGAATCACGTTAGAGCCGATAACGCAATCATGAGCGATATGAGCATATGCCATTATGAGATTACTATCTCCGATAGTTGTCTCTCCCGTAGAAGTCGTTCCCCGGTTAATGGTAACATACTCCCTAATGACATTATTTTCACCAATTACGACTCTCGTCTTTCCTCCCTTAAACTTCAAATCCTGCGGTAAATTTCCGATTATGGACCCTGTCCATATCTGACAATTTTGGCCGATTTGAGCATCTCCCTCAATTACTACACGCGCTCCGATCTTGGTCCCTTTTCCAACCTTCACATCCGGTCCAATAATCGAATATGGGCCGACGTCCACATCCTCTCCTATTACCGCATCCGGATGAACCAAAGCTGTTTTGTGAATGTTCATTTTTTCTCCCAAAAAGTTAGCATTATATGTTTACTGCTTGTCTGTCTTTATAGATTTACCCCGTTACAAAACCATAATGGGACTTTAAACCTTACTTTCGCCCCGGTACAAATCCGCGCCCAAGACAATGCTTGCTATCTAACGGGGTTTACCGATCTACCAACGAGAACATAAATTCGGCCTCAGCCACTAACTCATTCCTGACGTATGCCTTACCTTGAATCTTTCCTCCTCTCACCCGGGCGCGAGTAACTTCCACTTCCAGCTGTAGCTGATCGCCCGGGAAAACGGGCTTGCGAAATTTAACTTCCTTGATCGCCATAAAATAGGGCAGTTTCTTTCTGAGATCCGAGCGGGCCAGGAAGAGAACGCAGGAAGTCTGTGCCATCGATTCCACAATTAGAACGCCGGGCAAAATCGGATAGTCAGGGAAATGTCCTTTGAAGTATTCCTCATTAATAGTTATGTTCTTGAACCCTACGGCTTTAATCATATTCTCTGCCATAATTATTTTATCTACGAATAGGAAAGGAGGGCGGTGGGGGATTATGCTCTGAATCTCTTCTAAACCTAAGATTTTTCCTTTAAAATCTTCCTGTTTAAGAGTCTTCGTCGTTCGACGAACGGCGGGCTTATTTATGAGTTCCCCTAACTTTCTAGTCAAAGCAATGTTAGCAGCGTGTCCGCAGCGGATAGCAATAATGTGTGCCTTTAAAGGTTTTCCTATCAAATAGATATCCCCTATTAAATCGAGTATCTTGTGACGGACAAATTCATCGGGAAATCTGAGTCCCTTATTATGAATGCCGTTCTGTCCGATTACTACCGCATTGTCCAAACTACCGCCGCGAGCTAGCCCTCTACGCTTCAGTGATTCGATTTCATGCTCAAAACAATACGTCCTGGCGGGAGCGATCTCTTTTTCGAAAATCTCTTTGGTTATGGTGAACGTGCCGTATTGGCTCTTTAAAATGGGATGCTTGTAATCGATAGTAGCCGATACTTTGAATTCTTCCGACGGCAGGACGACCAGATGGACATCTTCATCGGAAAACTTGATAGGTCCATTTATTGTGAAGTAGTCCTTTTCTATATCCTGTTCCTGGAAACCGGCCTTCTCCAGAGTCTCCACAAAAGGCATCCCGCTCCCGTCAGCCACAGGAGGTTCATCAGCATTCACTTCCACGATGAGATTATCTATACCCAAGCCGCATAGAGTAGCCATAATATGCTCTACTGTCTGAATCTGGAAACTGCCATTCCCCAGAGTGGTTCCTCGTGCTACGCTGATAACGTTCTTTATGTTAGCTTCCACCTCCGGTTTACCCGGCAAATCTGACCTTAAGAATTTTATGCCGGAATTGGGTAGGGCTGGCTTGAAGGTCACGGAAGTTATGTTTCCCGTGTGCAGACCCACTCCCGAATAAGTGCTCTCCTTTTTTATGGTCCTCTGTCGACCCATAATTTCCTCCATAAAATTCCGGTCGCTCACTCTTTAACCTGCCATTTCCGTCACCCCGATATCTATCGGGGAAAGGGCGATTGACCTGGTTTTATTTCCTTTGTTTTCTTCTCCTTTTCACTATATCTCGTCTTAATTTCTTTATCTGTTCGTACAACTTGGGCAATCTAATCAGTTGCGCATCTATCTTCTGGGCTATTCTATGTTCCCGGGCGGGATAACCGGAAACAGCGGTATTGGGCGGCACACTCTTAGTAACTCCCGCCTGCGCGCCCACAATTGCATTGTCGCCAATGGCAATATGACCAACGAGGCCCGCCTGCCCGGCCAGGGTCACATTATCGCCGATCACCGTGCTTCCCGAGATGCCCACCTGGGAAACTATAAGGCAGTTTTTTCCTATTTTGACATTATGTCCAATCTGGACAAGATTATCGATTTTCGTCCCTTCCCCGATTGAAGTCTTACCCAAAGTTGCCCGGTCAATGGTAACGTTTGCTCCGATTTCCACGCCATTTCCAATTTCCACAGTGCCTATCTGGGGAATCTTATGGTGCTTTCCCTTTTCCGTAGCATAACCAAATCCGTCCGCACCAATAACTGCGCCGGGGTGAATGATTACGTTATCTCCTATGATGACTTCTTCTCTAACAATAACATTGGGATAGATTAGCCCGTCCTTACCAATCACAGCTTTATCTCCGACGTACGTCCCTGCAGAAATTACAGTCCTATCTCCGATAACCACGCCATCTCCGATAACCGCGTAAGCTCCCACGGCAACATCTTTACCCAGTTCTACTCCCTTGCCAAGAATGCTCGTCTTATCTATTCCCCCGGATAGTCTTTTAGGAGGAACCAATGCCTTCATTACCCGGGAAAAAGCCAGATAGGGATTTTCTGTCCTTATCGAAGGAATCTCTGGCAACTCGATTCCGGCGCCGATAATAATGGCCGAAGCCTTAGTTTTTGGCACCTGACTTATGTATCGACGACTGGCCAGGAATGTAATCTCACCTTTTACAGCTTCGGTCAGACTGCCTACTCCTTCGATTACTGTATTACTATCCCCGGAGAGTTCACCACCCACAAGCTCAGCAATTTCCCTCAAACTCATTCTCATGAATTCACCCTAAAGCGAAGGGATTTGGTGTAAAATTGCAGCAGCAAAGCGCAAGCTTTGCTTTCTTTGTAGGGGACGGACTCTGTGCCGTCCCTTTTTCGGGTGGCCACGGAGTGCCGCCCCTACAAAGCAGAGCTATCGCTCTGCAGCTACTGGCCCGAATTCAATCGCTGTATAACCTTTTCCGTGAGGTCGTTCTCCATTTCGCTATAAAGAATATTTTTCTTGTCCAAAACGATAGCGTAACCTTCCGCCTGAGCAATCTTCCTAATCGCATCGTAAATCTTTCCCAAAACCTGGTGCGTCATCTCTTGCTCCAGACTGGTTAACTCTTTCTTCATTTCCTCCGCCATCCTGTTGAGCTTTTCCTTATTTAGCCTGATTACTTCCTCAGGAAGTGGTTTCGGAATCGCCGGGGCAGTGGAAATTTCTACCTCTTTTTCTGCCAGTCCCGTGGCCGGCACCGGCTCCATCTTTTTCTTTTCCCGGGAGGCAACTTCCAGGTCTCTTATCTCCCTTTCCAGGCGAGCTATCTCGTCTCTCTTCACTTTAATCTCTTTTTCCAGTCTTTCCTGTGCTTCTTTAGTCCCCTTAAACTGAGCAAAAACTTTATCTATGTCCACGTAGGCGATTCTTTCCGAGGAAAGCATCACTGCTTTTACCTCGGCACGTGTAACCGGGAAAAAGTATAAAAGAGAAAAAACAAGGAAAAAAAGCGAAATTCTTTTCATTATTAACTCTCCGTTTCTTCTGTCATCTCAGAAGGGTTGGCCGATTGTGAAATACCATTGGGATTTGTCTTCTCCCGGCCTGTGATTCAATCCATACCCCCAATCGAGACGAACGGGGAAAATAGGAGTCTGGAAGCGGACGCCTACTCCTATCCCCACTTTCAATTGATCCTCCCCTCTGCCTATGGTAAAATTCACATCTCCTTTTCTCCAGCTTCCTCCCATATCCAGAAAGACTGCTCCCTGGAGTATAGTGCGACCTTTTTCCATAACTATAGGAAATTTATATTCTACGTTGCTCACGAACATTGTCACTCCTCCCTCGGGAGGCCCGATCTCACCCCTATAATCATAACCCCTCACGGTATCCGCACCACCCACGTAGAACCGTTCGTAAATCGGCACTCCCGTAGACGGAGGAAAACTACTGACAATCCCGTACCTTAATTGCAGCCCCAGAACAAAGCGCCAGAATGTTTGAAAAAACCAACTGCTGGAGGCAAAAGTCTTAACGAAATCAGTGTCCCCTCCCAAGATACCTCCCGAAATCTGAAGAGAGATGGAATTCCGGGAACCCCGGGAAGCGTCGAATATATTATCCCTGTTATCTCTTATCAGATAAGTGGTAAAACTACTACTATCCTTTCTCCCTTCCTCGTCTTTGTATGGAGAAAGCGCATCGTATACTTTTACCCGTTCGTAAGTATAAGTGAAGCGGAGACTAAGAATATCGGTTAAATGGGGACCCACTCTGATATTTCCCCCGCTTCTCGTCTCTTTATAGTAGTCTCTGTCCCTGTCCGTATCGTATATAGCCACGCCAAAAAGGACGTGTCTCCCCAGAAACCAGGGCTCGGTAAAACTGACCTGATAATTGGTCTTTTTCTTTCCCACTTCCACCATCAAGTCTATTCTCTGTCCTCTACCCAAAAAGTTGCTCTGTGTAATCTGAAAGGTACCTAAAAGCCCGTCTTGCGAGCTGTACCCTGCTCCCATAGTGAGTAATCCTGTCCTTTGCTCGGTTACCTGACAGATGAGGTCTGCTCTACGGGGATCGCCTGTTTCACCGATCTCAATGACAACGTCCGAAAAGAAACCAAGGTTATATAGCTTCTCCTGTGTTCGTCTTATCTTTTTAACATTGAACGGCTCTCCTTCTTTTACCAGGAATTCCCGCTTGATTACGTAATCTTTAGTGATGACATTCCCTCCCAGGTGAATCCGGTTAAGATAGACTATCCCGTTCTCGGAAATGGAGATGCGAATGTTTACCACCTTCTTCTCGTCATCGGTTGAGTACTCCGGATTGGAGCGCATCAGGATATAGCCCTTTTCTGCATAGTGCTCCTGAATATTAAACAGGCTCCTCTCGAATTCTTCCTGGCTGAAGACCTCTCCCCGTTTCAATTCCAGGTCTTTTTCCAAATCTCCCGCAGCGATTACGTAATTGTCTTTAAACTGTATGTCTCCCACTGTATATTTCAAGCCCTCGTAGACAAAAAGGGTGACGAAAGTTTTTGCTTTCTCTTCATCGTGAATGACCACAGGCGTTCCCAGATGAACTTTCAGGAAACCTCTGTCTTTGTAATAGGCTTCTATCTTTTTCATGTCCTCATCGAGCAGTTCTTGTTTGAAAAACTTTTTCCTTTTAGTCTTCAATTTTTTCTCTATCTTTTTCGGGTTAAATGCCTCTACTCCAATTAAACTAACTTTCTCTATTCTAATTTGTTTACCCTCTGTAATAAAGAAAGTCATTATCACCGTTCCACTGTTCTCATCTTCTGTCGTATAAGGCTCCACTTTTACATTTGCGTATCCCTTTTCCTTGTAAAGGGTAGCAATCTTTTCAGTATCCCCTTGCATTTTCCTGTTATCAAAAGGCTCTTCCTTTTTCGATTCTATTTCTCTTCCTAATTTACCGTCAGAGAATTCTTTATTCCCTTTGAATTCTATGCGCTTAATCAGCGGCTTCTCGGTTACAACGTAGTTAACGTTTACTCCCCCCTCGACCTCAAAGACTTCAATTGTAATATCTTCAAAAAACCCGAGTTCATATATGTCCTGCAAGCCCTCGCTTACCTTTTCTTCTGAATATTCATCACCTTTCTTTATCTCCAGAGCTTTCAATATCTTCTTGGTTTCTACGTTCTTATTTCCGGTAATTTGGATTTCTATTATCTCGGCAGGCCGGGCAAAGAGATAACCGGAAACAAGGAATATCAAGGAAAAAAGTAGAAGTGTAGATTTTTTCAGCATAGGATTCGATTCTGGCAGTCTTAAATATCCTATTATAATATCAAATTTTAGACCGAAAGTAAATATCTAAAATCTTATCTGTCTTTCCACTCCCAAATATCTCTCTTCTTCTCCAAGCCTGCCTCTCAAAGAAGTCCCTCTTCTGATTCTATATAGTACTTCCAGCTCATGTCGCAATTCCAGCTTGTTCAGGTAACCCTCCTCAAAACGTAGCTTGTAACCCAGGTACAGGTCATTACTCAGATACTTGCCAAAAGTTATTTTCGTGCCTTCCAGAAGACTATCCTTCCCTTCCCCTTCTGCGGACTCCGGGGAACTCAATCTATCCCCTGTCTTTTGAACAAGGCTGGCTTCTACCTTAACCACGTCTACCATGCCCATCGATTTTAGAATCGATTTAATCAAGGGGCTGGCCAAACTGCTGTCGATTAACCTCAACAGTTCCCTCCTCAACAAAGCATCTCCCTCCTGGGGAGAGAGCGTCAAAGAATCCAAACCAGTGGCTTTAACCAATGCTTCCTCCTCGCTCATTTCCGGGTCACTGCGGGAGCTGAATTTTGGCTTAATCTTTCCCCATTTCCCCCTCTCCACCACTAACGTAATGGTGTCATTTTCCACAGGGCATTCCGCCCTGGCTTGTAAGAAGAGCTCATCATTTATACATTCTACAATAACCTCTTTCACGCTAAAGGTAGCTCCCAGGTAACTTATTTCCCCTTTGTCGGACGTAAGAGTCCCGTTGACTGTCAAATCCTCGGTTGGTCCGGTGAGCATCATATGCCCCTGTACATGAGCTTCAGCAAACGTATTCTTATACCAGGTATTCTTGCCTGCCCTCACTTCCAGATTCCAAACGGCAGGTACTAAAAAATCTAAATTTAAATCTTTCGTATCCTCGGCTTTGGGAGGATAGGTAAACTGGGCATTCTGCACTTCCATTGCTGCTACTAAATTATATGACTGACAGGTTCCATATACATGGATTTTCCCCTTCAACCCCAGAGAACAAGGGACTTCGGACAGGAGACGGCCGAAAAGTGAAGTCTGGGGTATCTTCAGAAAAGGTATCTTAAGCGGAATACCATACTCTTTCTTATTCTCAAAAACCACATCGAGCTTATCCGGCTTCCAGCCAGCCAGAGTTACCTTTCCCTTAAGGTCGATTTCTCCCTTTTCCATCCTGCCATTGATGCGGTTGATAGATATGTTACTGTCCTTAACCGAGATATCGCAGGCCAGATCGTCTATCCTCTTGAATATTTCTTTACCGTAAACGGTAGTCTCTTTTAAACGAAAATATCCGTTTACCAGCGGCTCCTCTTGTGTCCCGGTAATATGAAGGAATGCCTCCAGTTGTCCTCTGGCATCTTTTATTTCTCTGGTCAAAACACGTAACATACGCGCCGTGCTATCGAACACTTCCAGAGAGACGTCTATTTCTCTACCGTCTTTTTCCTCTCTGGGATAAGGAATAGTTCCCGAACATTTGATCTCGTATTCCTTCTTTTTACTTATTGCCAGTTCTCTTAGATTTATCGTATCGCCATCTGCCCTGGCGAGAGCGCGGAAATCGTCAAATGGAAGACCTCCTATCGCGCCATTAGCGATATCTATTTCCCCGTCTATTTGCAAAGAATCGTATAATTTTTCTTTTTCCCCTTTTGTCGCAGTCCGGCTGAGCTTGAGGTCAAAACCGCTATTTCCTTTTAGCGGAATTCTCACGTTCAGCAGTTCCCCTATGAGAGCGGCGGGAATCTTTCCCTCTCTTCCCCGGACAGTCAGGTCAACCGGTCCGGAAAGATCGGCATTACCGCTAATGCTCGCCAGTCTGTCCTTGCCTTCAAAGAACTCGAGCAGTTTTATATTGAAACTATCCACGCGTTCAAAGTCAATCTCTCCCAGGAGCTGAAACGTTTCTTTAGCCACCGGCAGGAAAAATAGTTTTTTATCCCGATAAGAAATCCTTAACTTTGCGCTTTCAAAATCGTGGCGGTTCACCCACAGGTTCTGCGTGGTGACTTTCATCTCCAGAAAAGGAGAGCGCGTGGAAAAATCGGCGACTCCGTTTAATCGAGCGCCACCAAAGATAGACATCTTTGCCAGATTTACGTTGCGAAATTCGCCAAGGAAAGAAAAGTCGGCTAACTTCCTGGATAAGGAGAATCGCATTTTGCTTTCGGGAGCAAGACGCAGGAAGCTTTTTCCAAACCCTGCGGAAAAAGAATCGAACACTAATTCTATACTTTCATCTTCCTCATCCAGGACCTTCTCCGCCCGGAAGCCCGTCTTGATGGTATCCGCACGCAGGCTATTTATCCCGCTATTTTCCGATTCCAATTCCCCCGTTAAGCGGGGATGAGCAAAAGCGCCGCGCAGCTTGAGATTTCCGCTAACCTCTCCAAAAGCGTTCAAATCTTTTCTCTCAAATAGACTTTGCAACCTGCTCAACTGGAAATGGTCCAGGGCAACATTAATTTCCCAGGGCTCAGGTTCGTTGAAATCTATCTTACCCTTGGCCAGAACTCTACTTCCCGGAACAAATTCCAGCTCTGCCGATTCCAGGTTGACTTCTCTTCTGTTGTAATTAAACGTTGATTTAAACAGGAAATTCGCAGTGGAAATAACTCCTCGTTCGATGTCAAGGTAGCCATTAATTTGAGGATTATCCAAAAAACCGCGCAAGAGAATCTTGCTATATAACTTGCCGCCTATCTTGTCAAAAAAAGATTCTTTCTCGCCCGGCGCAAATAGCAAACGGAGAAAATGGGGAATTTTCACAGTATTCACTTCTATGCTACCGCTTAAGGTCTTTTGTTCCCCCGCTTCAATGGTAAAGTCACCTTTCAAATCATCTCCGCAGCGGAAAGAAGAAAGACGGATAAGTTTCCTATTCAGGAGCAGGTCGGCACCGATTATTCCCAAAGCCTCTGCCTTATATTTGAAATCCTTGCCCGAAAGTGAACCGCGAATCGTCCAGTCCCCTTTCCAGGCCAATTTTCCTCCAAAATTGAGATTCCCGCTGACTCCGTTCTCCTTTAACCCCGGCGGGGATACAGACGGATTTCCTCGGGAATCTCCTTCTCTCTTAATCGGATAATCTCGCCATTCAGTATTTATATTTATTGTATTCTGCTTCCTCTTTCTTATTCCCGATTGCAAAGAACCCGTTACCTGCCCCGCCCCTGCGGAAAAGCGAAATTTATCCACGCCCAGTCTCTGTTCGGCTATGACAAATGCGAAAGCTACTTCGTCAAAAGAGACCCGTCCGAACTTGGGCTGGGCGATGGAAACTGTCCCTTCGGCTTTAACGTTCTCCCACCAGGAGTCACTCAAAGAGAGGTCGGAAAAACCGACCTTGCCCCGCAGAGTACCTGCTATTTCGCTCAACTTGCCTGCCCTGCCAGAAAATATATTGGAGAGTAACTCCAGGTCGCCGCCTGTGGATTCTACAGAGCCTCTTACCACGGGTACCTCTGGATTGAAGTTGATAGTTAAGTTTGCACCGTAGATATTATTCAGACTGAGCGAGGCGACTTTCAAAATCTTTTCCCGGTAATCAACCGCGCAGTCAAATTTTATCTCTTCCTTTCTTGCCGTCAATCCTGTGGACCACAATTTCCCGGAGACCTCGGGGGATTCAATCGTTCCTCGAATCTCACCCAGGAAATTGACTCGTCCCGAAAGACTATCGGGTCGCCGGGTAAACCAGGGTAGAAGTCCAATTTCTACGTAAGAGTTTGCAACTGTAAGGTGCAAATTCTTCCCGCCGGGAAGTCCGACCCGGCCCGCCAGAACCGCGCCGGCGCGCTCGGGAAGAGAAATTTCTAACCGGGAAATCTCTATCTCCTTCTTTCCCAGTACTAAAGCAGTTTTCAGTAAACAGTTATCTTCGCTACTCTTTGCTTCTATTTCCAGTTTTCTGTTCGCATAATCGAAAACTCCCGAGACGGCCCCCACATTAGTTCCCAAAAGTTTCGTCTCTCTTAAATCTATCTTCCCGTGAGCCCGGTATCGCAGAGGTTTACCAAAAATATCGCCGGAAAGAGAACCTTTGCCTCTCGCCCTATCGGCCCAATATGGCGGCAGGAGACTTTTCAATTCGACACCGCGCAAAACAAAATCTAAATCTACGTAAGGTTCGTCAATATCTATCTTCCCGGAAAAAACAAGAGTTCCTTCACAAATCTTGCCCTGCAAGTTCATTATTCTCACTATCCTGTTTTGATAGATGAATTGACCCTGGAATTCCTCCACCGGCCGGCCTCCTATTTCCCCGCGGGGAAGAATAAACCAGCCTTTTAATTTGGGAGCGGAAAGACTTTCCGATATATCGACTGATACTTTCGCCAAGCCGTCTAAAGGAAGAATTCCTTTCATCTCGTCGATTTTAACAATCTGCCCCAGGCGGGAAAGCCAGAAATCGGCTGAGAGGTTGACTCGCAGAGCGGGCCGGGAAAGATATTTATCCAGGCCGCCGCAAAGTTTGATTTCCGAGCCTCCATATTGTAAAACTATTTCCTGACTGCCGATTCTGTGGTTATCAAAAACGACCGTTCCTCTGATGCCTTCCAGTAGGTGAGATAGCCATCGGCAGGATACTTCCGCGAGGGCCAATTCGCCGGAAAAGGAGAGAATCTGCGTGAAATCTTTAATTCTATTTTGTTCCCCGCTCATAGATGTCGCCATACCGACAATGGTGTCAACATTCTCCTTGTTAAGAGTCGTCTTTAAATGCAAGGAAAGATCCCCTTCGCCAGTCAATATTGTAAACTCTGGAAGCAACGGAAAGAGGTTACTCGAATTTGCCAGATCCAAATTGAAAATATCTAAATTGACACTTAATTCCTTTTTCTCCTGCGAGTAGGTGCCTTTCAATTTTATTCTGTCATTTTTACTCTGGTTGGTTTTGCCGGAAATATTGAAACGGATTTGCGAACGTAATTCGTCATCGCCCGGGAACCTCTCCCGCCAGGGTACGCCGTAGATTTTATCTCCCGCAGTGAGATTACCGGAAACATCTCTTATCTCAAACTTTCTAACCTGTTTTTCCACATTTTCAATTGTAACCCTTCCATCCACAATCAAAACATAGGGAAGTGCGGCAAGAGCCGATTCCTCCCCGGAACTCGAGGGAGGTATGAGATTCCACTTACCCGTTCGATTGGTCAATAGCAGACGGGGGGATTTGAGAACCACCTTTATTATGCTTCTCTCCAGCTCTCGTTTCCTGAGTAAAATAGAAAAGGGATTATAATTAATGTTAACTTTCTCACATACTAAGACTGCCCCTTCCGAAACTCTATTCTCGCTGGCTATGGCAACGTTTTCCAGAGTAATGCGATTAACGATATTTGTCCCAATCTTGCCCACGGTGACTTCTCTGTGGAAAGCTTTTTTTAGCTCCCCTTCCACATAAGTTCTCATTATTCCGGACAAAGTCCTTGTGGTGCTGGCTAAATACGCAAATCCCAGAGCCATAACGAGAAGACCAATAAAAATAAAAGCAATTCTCAAAATTCTCTTTTTCATTCCATCTCCAAATCGAGCTTATTATATTCCTTTAACACTCAAATTGCAAGCAAAAAATGGGATGCTTCTGGAAAGAAAGGACGAGAATTCCCGGAAAAAGGCAGGTCCTCACAGAAGAAAAAAACCGACTTTGTCAGGGGGAAGCAATACAAATTCTATCTGCAATTTGTAGGTGCGGTTTTAGCCGTGCAAAAGCCTTTAACGGCCCAGGAGACTAAGATTTGGAGAGTTTAAATGCTATCTTGCCATCCTGAACGTCAGCAGTAATCTTTGCTTTTGGCTTTATTTTCTTGGCCAGGATTTCCTGCGCCAGGGGATCTTCAAGGTATTTCTGAATTGCTCTTCTCAGAGGACGCGCGCCAAACTGGGGATCGAAGCCCTTTTCCACGAGAAAACTTTTAGCCTTATCGGTGACTTTAAGAGCGAGCTCCTGCTCGGATAATCTTTGGGTTACCCTTTGCAGCATCAGGTCGACAATATTTCTCACGTCCTCTTTGCTCAGCGGATGAAAAACTACGGTCTCATCTATTCGATTCAGAAATTCCGGGCGAAAAACCTTCTTCATCTCATCCAGGACTTTCTTCTTCATATCCTTGTAACTCTGTTCCGCCTCCTGAGTTGTCAAAAATCCCAGAGTCTTACCCCCGGTGATCTCGCGGGCGCCGATATTGGAAGTCATTATGATTACGGTATTCTTAAAATCTACCTTATGTCCCAAGCTATCGGTTAACTGCCCGGAGTCAAAAATTTGCAGCAATATGTTAAACACATCCGGATGGGCTTTTTCAATCTCATCCAGAAGTACGACCGAATACGGTTTCCTGCGAACCGCTTCGGTAAGTTGCCCTCCTTCTTCATAACCCACATATCCGGGAGGAGCGCCAACGAGCCGGGAAACATTGAATTTCTCCATATATTCGGACATATCCAGCCTAACCATCGATTCCTCGTCGCCAAACATAAACTCAGCCAGAGCTCTGGCCAATTCAGTCTTTCCCACTCCGGTTGGCCCGAGAAAGATGAATGAACCGGTGGGACGCGCAATATCCTTCAATCCTGTGCGAGAGCGACGCACTGCTTGAGAAACAACTTTTATTGCCTCATCCTGAGCAATAACCCGTTTGTGCAAAGCATCTTCCATGTGTAAAAGCTTTTCCGTTTCCTTTTCCGTCAACTTGATTACAGGAATCCCCGTCCATTCGGAGACAATATGAGCAATATCTTCTTCGGTTACGGTGCCTTGCTTTTTATCCTTTCTCTGCTCCCAGGACCTTTTTGTCTGTTGCAGTTCCTGTTCAATCTTTTTCTCTTCATCGCGCAAGCTGGCAGCCTTTTCAAATTCCTGGGCAGCGATGGCCGCCTTCTTTTCCTTGGTCACACCTTCCAATTTTCTCTCGATATCTTTTAAGTCGGGAGGTTTTGTGGTAGTCTGAAGCCTCGCCCGCGAGCCCGCCTCATCGATCAAATCGATTGCCTTGTCCGGCAGAAAGCGATTGGAAATGAACCTCTGGGATAATGCAGCTGCCGCATTGAGAGCTTGGTCAGTAATCTTGATTCTATGGTGGGCTTCGTATCTATCTCTTAATCCTTTCAAAATGTCGATGGTTTCCTCCACCGTGGGAGGGTCAATGGTTACCGGTTGAAAACGTCTCGCCAGAGCCGCATCGTGCTCGACGTGTTTACGATACTCATCCATAGTAGTAGCGCCGATACACTGCAGTTCTCCTCTTGCCAGTGCTGGTTTCAACATATTGGAGGCATCTATCGCTCCCTCGGCAGCCCCCGCCCCTACGACCGTGTGCAGTTCATCGATGAACAGAATCACGCTACCCTCAGAGCGGCGAATTTCGTCTATTATTTGCTTCAGTCTCTGTTCGAATTCTCCCCGGTACTTAGTGCCCGCCACGACTCCCGCCAGGTCAAGAATCAATACTCTCTTATTCAATAGAATTTCGGGTACATTCTTATCAGAGATTTTCTGTGCCAGTCCCTCAACGATAGCCGTCTTGCCCACACCGGGATCGCCAATCATCACCGGATTATTTTTCGTGCGCCGGCAAAGTATCTGAATCAATCTCTGAATCTCCGTTTCCCTGCCAATTACCGGGTCGAGCTTACCTTCGCCCGCCAGTGCGGTCAAGTCCCTGCCAAAAGCATCCAGTGTGGGAGTCTTGGTTCTTCTCTTCTCTTTACTGGGCATTCCGTGAGCAGTAGCTTCGCCCAGAAGATTTACAATTTGGCCTCTCACCAATTCCAGACTTGCTCCCAGGCCCTCCAAAACCTTGGCGGCCACTCCCTCTTCTTCCCGGATCAAACCTAAAAGCAGATGTTCCGTCCCCACGTAGTTGTGACCCATATCCTGTGCTTCCTGGACAGCCAGTTCCAGGACCTTTTTTGCTCTGGGAGTAAAAGGCACTTCTCCCACCAGAAGAATGTTGTCTCCGGTGCCTACCATCTTTTCCACTTCTCTTCTTACCTTTTTCAAGTCTATCCCCAGATCCTGAAGCACCTGTGCAGCGACGCCTTCTCCCAGGGATACCAGTCCCAGAAGAATATGTTCCGTGCCCAGGTAATCGTGATTCAATCTTTTTGCCTCCTGCTGGGCCATTAGAATGGCTTTCTGTGCCCTTTGAGTAAATCTATTTAACATTTCATTTGCCTCCCGTTATGTATTCCTCATACCCCTCTTATCTCCTCTCCCCTGGGGGAGAGGATTGAGGTGAGGGGGATTTATTCCCCATTTTTCAATTTTCTTCTAATCATCTCTGCGCGGATAAAATCCCGCTGGGATGGCGAGAGCTCCTTGCCCGCCGACTCCTGCAAATGAGCCGGCTGCGTCAGCACAGTGAGCTCATTTAATATATCCAGTTCCGCATTCAATTCTAGGTTAAAATATATGCCTAATCTTACTTTTGACAGAAATCCCATCGTTTCAGCAAAACTTATCTGCCGCGCGTTGACCAGAACTCCGTAAGCGCGATAGATCACATCCATTACTTTTTCTTTACTTTCTTTAAACAAAGCTTTCCTTCCCTTGATTTCGTAATTTATGACCTGTTTTACCACTCTTTCCAGATTATCGATTATTCCTTCCTCGTTCGACCCCAGGGTGACCTGGTTGGAAATCTGAAATAGATCCCCCATTACCTTGGTTCCTTCTCCATAGAGTCCGCGAGCGACCATTCCAATCTTGTTCAGGGCTTGCAAGACCTTGTTTATCTCTTCGTTCATTACCAGAGCGGGTAAATGCATCAACACGGAAGCTCTCATCCCCGTTCCTGTATTCGTCGGGCAGGCAGTAAGATAGCCTATTTCGGGAGAGAAAGCGTAATCGAGCCTCTTATCCATCTCATCATCGATCTGCTTCAGAATATCCCAGCTCTGCTGTAGCTCCAACCCCGGTTGTATTCCCTGAAGCCGCAGGTGGTCTTCTTCGTTTATCATCAGACTGATGAGTTCCTTATCTCCGATAACCAATCCCCTAATCCCTTCTCCCCGGGAGTGCTCATAACTGATCAAATGCCTTTCTAACAAGAACTGTCTGTCCACCGCGTCGAACTCTTGCAAGCTGAGAATGGGAGCTCCTTTAAAATATGCAATCTTTCCGCAGGCGGCTTTTATCTTCGCAAAAGATTCTTCCTGTTCCTCCCGGGAAGCTTTCTGAGGAAAGGGGATTCTATCAAGATTTCGCGCCAGCCTGATGCGTGAAGAAATTGCAATTCCCGGAGAATTCTCTTTGCTTTCCAACCAGCCTATTTTATGTTTGAGCATATTTTGCAGTTCCATTATTTTTTCTTTTCCAATTCTTTTATTTTATCTCTTATTACAGCCGCTTTCTCATATTCTTCTTTCTCTATTGCTTTCTGTAATTCTCTGCGCAGTTCTATCGTCTTTTTGCCTTCTTTCCCCGCTGCGACTTTCTTTAGGGGAACCTTGCCCGTGTGCTGGACTGAACCGTGAAGCCTTTTTAATAGAGGCAGAAGCTCTTTTTTAAAAGTTTGATAACATTGGGAACATCCCAACCTGCCCGATTCCCTGAAATCGTCATAGGTTGCCCTGCAGTTGGGACACTTTCTCGCCACTTTCGGCTTTTCCACAGCGTAAGGAGCGCCAATATCACTAAGTCCCGCCAGGAGAGAGGCCAAAGCAAGATGGGGACCTTCGAAAAGCGTCTCATCCAGAGAAGGAAAAAGGACCCCCTTTTCTTTGGCGCACTCCTGGCAAAGATGAGATTTGGTCACTTTATTATTGAGAATCTGCGTAAAATGTATTGTCGCCTCGTTCTTCTTGCACTCATCGCAAAGCATAATCTATCTCCCGAACCCTTCGGACACTATTTACGGTGCCACATTAGGTATTATTTTATCTTCGTACCTTCTCTTTTTGTCAAATCCCGAAATTCCTTGATCAGTCTTATGGTAATCTTCCCCGGCCTTCCCTCGGCTATCTTTCGACCATCAATCTTGACTACGGGAATCACTTCTGCAGCCGTGCCCGTCAGGAAACACTCATCCGCATTGTATAGGCGGAACCGGGTAAACACCTCCTCCTTCACCGCAAGGCCCAATTTGTCTTTTGCCAGTTCCATTACCGCTTTACGGGTGATACCGGCGAGCACGCCCACATAAAAAGGAGGAGTAATCAACACATTCTCTTCCACAATGAAGATATTATCTCCGGTACATTCTGCAACGTAACCGTCCTTGTTGAGCATTACCGCCTCACACATATTTTGCAAACCTGCTTCAATCTTGGCTAAAATGTTATTCAGATAATTCAGCGATTTTATCCTCGGGTCTATTGCCTCGGGAATATTCCTCTTTGTGGCCACAGTAACCAATTCTAAACCGTTCCTGTACAACGCTTCCGGATAGAGCTCGATCTTGTCCGCTATAATGAACACCGCCGGCTTTCCACAATTCTTCGGGTCAAGACCCAGATCACCCTCCCCCCTGGTCACCACCAGGCGAATATAGCCACTGTTCAAACCATTCGATTTTAAAGTGCGAATTACTGCTTCTTCCATCTCTTTCTTGGTCAAAGGAATCTTAAGTGCAATCGCTCTGGCCGAATCGTAGAGGCGATCCAGGTGTTGCGATAGTCTAAATACACGACCATCGTATGCCCGGATTCCTTCAAAGACCCCGTCTCCGTATAGCAACCCGTGGTCAAAAACAGAAATCGTGGCCTGTTCCCGAGGAACCAATTTGCCGTTCAGATAGATTTTCTGTGCCATTAACCCTCCTTTTGTGCTAACTGATTATTTTGCCGTCGCGCAAATAAATAACTTTTCCCGAGCTTAAACCTGCTATCTTCTCCACCAGCGCCTCATTATGGGTAACAATTACCAGGGTCTTTCCTCTTTCCTCATTCAGTTTCAACAAAAGCTCAAATACAGCGTCTCCAGTTTTCTTATCCAGATTTCCCGTTGGCTCGTCGGCCAAAATTGCCTTGGGACTGTTGATTATCGCCCGCGCTACGGCTACCCGCTGCTGCTCACCCACTGACAACTCGGCCGGAGTGTGATTTATTCTATCTTTTAAACCTACCTGAGTCAAGATTCTTAAACTCTCTTTTGCGATTTTTCCCCCTCTCCGTTTTATTTCCCGGTAAGGGAGATTACCTTCACCGGAAGAGCTTCCCGCTATCAATAGAGGCATCATCACGTTTTCCAGTGCCGTAAATTCCGGGAGAAGGTGGTGAAATTGAAAAATAAAACCGACCTCCCTGTTTCGCAACCGGGCGAGTTCGTTATCGGATAAACTAGTAATATTGCTATCTTGAAAAATAACTTCCCCTCTGGTGGGACGATCCAGCCCGCCGAGAATGTGGAGCAAAGTACTCTTTCCCGCACCCGAGGGGCCGAAAACCGCCACTACCTCCTCCTCCATTATCTTTATATTAATTCCCACAAGTGCTCTAACCTCAATTTCACCCTGAAAATAACTTTTGTTTATATTCCTGGCTTCTAAGAACGGTCTTTGGTTTTCCACTTATTTACTTCTCCCTCACTCTTTTAGATGCTTAATTTCCAAAATGGGTTCTAGCTAGTATACTTTTTGAACTCTTCTTACTCGTACCTGATCGCCTGGCAGGGATCCAGGCGAGATGCCTTATAGGCAGGGTATATCGTGGCTATCAAAGATATCAACATCACTAGTGAAACAATATATATAAAATCGCTCACCTGCATATGCACCGGCAAACTGCTTATATAATAGACATCCTGGGGCAATTTTATGAATTGGTACTTTTCCAAAAGACGGCAGGCAATATAACCTATTGCCGTGCCAATGGCCGTGCCCACTGCCCCTATAATCAAACCTTCAAAAAGAAAGATTTTGAGGACACTATTCCTTGCCGCACCCATCGCTTTAAGTATTCCGATATCTTTGGTCTTCTCCATAGTCATCATCATCAGCGTGGAAATAATGTTGAACGCTGCCACCAAAACAATCAACACCAGAATAATGAACATCGTTACCTTCTCCAGTTTCAAGGCGGCAAACAGGTTCCTGTGGGTTACCATCCAGCTCCTCGCCCAGTAAGGGTAGTCTAATTCTCTCTGAATCAAAGCCGCAACTTTCTCTGCGGAGAAAATATTATCGATCTTAACTTCCAGGCCCGTAGCTCTTTCCCCCAGGTTAAACAACTTTTGCGCCACGGGTAAGAAAATATAGGCAAGACTCGCATCGTATTCATACATTCCCGAGTCGAAGATCCCCACCACCCGAAACTTCTCCATTCTGGGAATCATTCCCAGCTGCGTAGCCACGTCCATGGGAGAAATCAAAAGTACCGTCATTCCCAAAGAGAGATTCAGGTTCTTGGCCAATTCTGCTCCTATTACAATCCCTTCTACGGTCCCGGCGGGGTTCCCGGGCAGAATCTTGTCCTGAGAGTTAGCTTTTTTCTTTAAAGGAAATTGAAGATATTCGAGCTTTCCTTCCTTTAAACGTGTCAGTAGGCTGGCCACTTTCTTTGTTTCTTCCGGGTAAATCCCCTTGATGACAGAGCCCGCGGTTCTATTGCCACTCCTCAATATCGCCTGTCCGTAAACAAAAGGAGCAACCGCTACTACCGATTCTATTTTCTCTATCCTTTTTTGCGCTTTTTCCGGTTCTTCCAATCCCATATTTCTCTGGTCCAGAACCACGACGTGCGAACTCATCCCTATGATCTTCTCGCGCAAATCATTCCTGAACCCGTTCATCACCGAGAGAGTAACGATAAGTGCAGCAACCCCTAGAGCTACGCCGCCGATAGAAATCAGGCTAATAACGGAAATAAAAATCTGTTTCCGTTTGGCTTTCAAATATCTCCAACTAATAAAAAGTTCGTATCCCATTGTTCCTGTTTATTCCGCTTCCTTTCTCATCTGGGGAAAAAGGATTACATCCCGAATAGAACCGGAATCGGTAAATACCATAACCAGCCGATCTACTCCTATGCCCAACCCCCCGCAGGGCGGCAGGCCATATTCCAGGGCGCGCAGGTAGTCCTCGTCGACTTCCGCCTCTCTTCCTTCGCCAATGTCTCTGTCCGCAACCTGTTTTTCCATTCTCCTCCTCTGTTCCACGGGGTCGTTCAGCTCGGAATAAGCATTGGCCAATTCTTCTCCTCCTATGAACAGCTCAAACCGCTCCACTAATGCGGGATTATCTTTCTTTGCCTTAGCCAAAGGNNAAGGAGAAAATTCCGTGGGATAATCGACCACGAATGTCGGCTGTATCAGTTTCTTTTGTACATAAACTTCGAAAATGTGGTCAAGAATTTTGTGCCGGGGACTATCTTCTTTATATTTTACGTCCAATCTATCGGCTACCTTTCTCATTTCGGATAGCCCGTGAATATTCGTAAAGTCAGTCTTCGTATGTTCCCTCAACAACTCATAAAGGGAAAACCTTTGCCAGGGAATTTTTCCCAGGTTAATTTTGTTTTTCTGATAGATGATCTCTTCCTTTCCCAGAACTTGTCTGGCAATAGAGAGAATCATCTTCTGGCAAAGATCCATCATACCGTTATAATCCGAATAAGCCTGATATACTTCCAGCATAGTGAACTCTGGATTATGTCTGGTGGAAACCCCTTCATTCCGGAAACTTCTGTTGACTTCATAAACCTTCTCCAGCCCCCCCACAACCAGGCGTTTCAAGAATAGTTCCGGCGAGATTCGTAAATATAGGTCCATATCCAGTGCCTTATGGTGAGTAAGGAAAGGTTTAGCTATTGCTCCGCCTACAATCGATTGCATCATAGGCGTCTCCACTTCCAGAAATCCCAGGTTATCCAGAAATCTTCTTGTCTCTTTAATAACCATAGCGCGCGTTGAAAAAACATTCTTCACCTGTTCGTTGACCAATAAATCTATATATCTCTGGCGATAACGGGTTTCAATGTCTTTAAGCCCGTGCCATTTTTCCGGCAATGGTCTGAGCGATTTAGCCAAAAGGGTCAATTTTTCTACCTGAATAGACAACTCTCCCGTTTTGGTAGAAAAGACTTTCCCCGTGATTCCAATCAAATCCCCGATGTCAAACTTTCCGAATATTTTATAATTAGCTTCACCTAAAACGTCCTCCCTGACGTAAATCTGTAACTTGCCCGTCCGGTCTTTTACGTGGCCAAAGCTCGCTTTGCCCATTCCCCGGAGACTCATAATTCTTCCCGCAATAGAGACAGTCTCCCCGGTTTTCTCCTCTGCGGTTAATGCTCCGTATTTCTCCCTGATCTGACTGATAACATGGGTGGTAGGGAAATTACGAGGATAAACATCTACCCCCATCTTTCTTAACTCTTCCAGTTTCTGTTTTCTTTCGGAAATCAGTTTGTTAATTTCACTCATGTTTTTTTTCTTTTTCCTCCAAATCTTTTATTGTATTACATAAAATTCTTTTCTGTCAAACAAAAACCTCTCCCCGATGAATCGGGATGCAGACAGGAAAAAGTACCTGTCACTTTTTCTTGTGGGAAAGGTAGGCCTCGATAAACGGGTCGATTTCGCCGTTCATCACGGATTCTACGTTTCCCATTTCCAGATTCGTGCGATGGTCCTTTACCTTCGTATAAGGACAGAAGACGTAANNTCGAACAATTTTGCCCGCAACAACTTCATTGCCGTGGCCTTATTCTTATGCTGGGAGCGATCGCTCTGACATTGCACGATTATACCCGTGGGTATATGAGTGATGCGCACCGCGGAATCGGTCTTGTTGACATGCTGCCCGCCGTGGCCCGAGGCGCGGTATGTGTCGATCTTAAGGTCTTTTTCCTTGATTTCTACTTGTATTTCGTCGCTTATTTCCGGGATTACGTCACAGGAAGCAAAACTGGTATGGCGCCGCTTATTTGCGTCAAAAGGGGAAATTCTGACCAGGCGATGAATGCCGGTCTCCGACTGCAAAAGACCGTAGGCATACTCTCCGGCCATAATACAGGTAATCCTCTTGATCCCCGCCTCCTCGCCGGGAAGTATGTCCGTAATAGTAACCTTATAATTCTTTTTTTCCGCCCATCTCCTGTACATACGAAAAAGCATCTCTACCCAGTCGCAGGCTTCCGTGCCGCCAGCCCCCGAATGCAACGTAAGTATGGCATTATTTTTATCGGATTCTCCCGTCATTCTGGCCTGCACGTTCAAAGCTTCTATACTCTTCTCAATATCCCTGATTCTTTTCTCCAGGTCTCCCACTACCGAAGCTTCGTAATGGCTGTCCGCCCAGCCTTTCTTTTCCTCTTCCCCGGCCATCTCCAGAAGCGTTTCTATCTCATCCCTCTCGCTATTCAAATCTCTCCACTCGCCGACGGATTTCTTGAAAGAATTCAATTCTTGCATCACCTTCTGTGCCTTTTCCTTATCTTTCCAGAAATCGGCTTTCTCCGTTTCTCTTTCCAGTTCCTTAATTTTTTTCTCTTTTTTTTCTATCTCAAAGATACCTCCTTAATCTTTGCATAGAATCGCTAACCAGCTTCAATTTATCCTTTAAATCTTTTACCACTTGAACCTCCTTCGGGCAATAAGAAAGACGCTCAGGGCTATGCACAGGTAAGCAAAAATATCGCCGTAATTGGTATAGAAAGTCTGTTTATTTCTTCCGGAAACGGAAAAATTTAGATAATCTTCCTCAAAAATTTTTGTTTTCCTGGTGATTCTACCATATTCGTCGATAAATCCGGAAACTCCCGTATTAGCCACGCGGATTACGCTCGTCCTATTTTCCACCGCGCGAAAGACGCTGGCGATGAAATGTTGAAAGGGAGCGGACGTCTTTAGAAACCAGGCATCGTTAGTAATGTTGGCTATGTAATC
>JABAOC010000328.1_pt2 | contig 25329 bp, 19 predicted proteins | sample 7062161 | NCBI WGS metagenome assembly JABAOC01 (sample SAMN14538625, study PRJNA623070) | marine sediment metagenome | biome: marine biome [ENVO:00000428]; feature: marine pelagic biome [ENVO:01000023]; material: deep marine sediment [ENVO:00002113] | place: India: Gulf of Khambhat ... | reverse complement strand
GATAAGCACAAAGAAAATGCCAAGGGAAATGATGAGATTGCTTTTCTTAGTCCAGTTCATGCTCGTCCCTCCTTTCATTCTTGACAAACAGCTACCATACCTTCGCTCACACATGGGCTGCCCTCCACACAGTCCCTACCTCTTAACAGCTTTTTCCTCACCTCCTTTCCCCTAGATTAGCTATTGAAGGTGTTTGATAATTTTAACCTACGTAACATTCCATCTCAGAGTCAAGGACTTTCTAAAGTGAATACTGTAGTTTTTGGTGACAAATACTGTACACAAGGGCGCTGTCTGCCGTACTTACCTTCTCAACCTTCCAATATGAATCGTGCAATGCAGATGCAGGGTTCCGCATTCTCCACTTCTGAGTGCCTTACAAATAAACCCATCTTCTCAGCAGTTCATTGCATTAGTTATCCGGCGGACAATCGGAGGCTGATTGATGGGAGATCCTTCGGTCTATCCTAAGGGGTGTTCAAAAATATTTGTTGGACGTTAAAAAGGGAAACTCAGGGCAAATACTGGTCTTCTCGGACGTTTAACGTAGGCGGGAAAACTCTCCTAGAGAAAATATATAAGATCTCATGCGTCGCTTTTTCCCTAACAAGATTAATTTTGCTCATTTGAGCGTATTTGAGCCTTTTAAATTCTTGCTTGATGATAGACGAAGAAGATGTTTATATTCCTTTGTTTATTAGGAGTACTATTATAAATACAAGGCTTCGATTTCATCTGCAGGTTCTGCTTCTCAACCTCGAAAAGTAATGTATCAGTGTACGTGAGATATTCAGAAATGTCTTTGAGATATACAGGATGAAAGACGAAAAAAGGACAAAAGGGCAACTCATAAACGAATTGAAGGTATTACGCCACCGTATAGCTGAATTGGAAAAATCAGAAGCCACCTAAGGATATAAATCGAGTAAATCGACCGTGCGCTTTGTAGTATACATGCTAATCGACCTCAAACTACAGTATCTAGTACCAGAAATTACAGAGTTTACCCTATTTATTTCTCTCAGCATTTCTTGTTATCTTGCATATTGGATACTCGAGCGGTTCTATGTCTCAGTATCCTCCTTTCATTGTGATCAGGGATAGGGTAGCGGAGGGAGCCTTAAGGCAACCGAAGCTAGCCCATCCCACCTTCCTCATACTTGTAATTTGATCCAGACTTTTGAGACGCGAAGTGAGCAACACACCGTTATGTTTACGCCTCCAGTTGTCAGCTCTATATCTATCGATTTCTCGATTGACACTCATGAGTACCTTGGATAATCTAAGAAGCAACTCGTTTAACAAACGTATCCAAAAAAGGAGAGGAAATTAGTTTGGATCGGCGAGTACGCACATCCCTGATATCCATAGGCACCGACATCTTTCTTACCTCTCTCAAGGGAACCCTGGCCGTCTTCACCGGTAGCCTCGCAATCTTGGCAGATGCCTATCACAGCTTCTCTGATCTCGTCGTTTCATGCACGGTCCTCACGGGCATCCTCTTCAGGCGCCACCAGGAACGCAAAGTGGGCGAGGCTCGTTCACCCATGCCGGCGAGTGAGGCCGTGCCTGGTTACTGGATCGAGTCCCTGGTGGCCCTGTTTGTGGCACTCGTGATCCTTTACACGGCCTATGAGGTTGTGTCCAAGGTGATGGTAGGCCCACCAGACCAGATACGCAACATATGGGTGGCGGTGGTCGGTATAACCGCTTGTGTAGCTATTGCCTACTTACTCTCACGGTTCAAGATCATGGTTGGCCGCGAAACCGATTCGCCCGCCCTGGTTGCGGATGGTTATCATAGCCGCATGGATATGTTTACCTCCATTGCGGTGGTGCTATCGATCATGGGCCAATGGATCGGGATCGCACTCGACCGGGTGGTGGCAGTGTTAATCGCGGTGCTGATCGCTATTACCGGTATCAATCTCTTCATCTCCTCGTTCGTGAGCTTCTTCCGCAAATCCTACGTCGATGTAAGGGGGATTTGGGAAACAGTTTTTTCGATCTTGGATTGGGCGGTTGCCATAATATCAGAACACGTTTTCAGGAGAAAGATCTCGCTCCCGGAGATTGACTTCAGCCGGCTACACCCAAGGGTATGGTTCTCAGGGAGGCTGGCTATTGGTCTTGCGGTACTGCTGGTGCTCCTTTACTTGGCCTCTGGCATAAGAACAGTGAAACCGTACGAGACCGGTGTGCGCTTCCGCTTTGGTGCTATTGTAAATGAACGGTTGGACCCGGGTCTTCACCTCGCCCTGCCCTGGCCATTCGAGAAGATCATCAAGGTGAATGCCCAACGCGTTTACCGTGTAGAGGTGGGCTTCCGCACCGATCCAGGTATGTCGCTCAGCGGTTCTGCGTTGATCTGGGAGACAAAGCATTTGGTGAAGGGCTACCGCAAGGTGGATGAGGAGTCGGTTGCCTTTGTAGGAGACGAAAACCTCGTTGACGCAAGTATTGTGGTTCACTACCGGCCACTGGATGCCGTGGTCCATCTCTTCCGGGTGAACCAGATCCACGAGGTCATGCGTGGACTGGCCGAATCATTTATGAGGGAGGTGTTGGCCTCGGAAGGCTCGCGACTGCTCATGACCGACAACCGTTTGCTCGTTCTCAAGCGTATGAAGGAAATGCTCAGCAAGGAGGTGGAAAGGCTTGGGCTTGGTGTTGACGTGTTAGCTGTGTTCTGCCATGACGTTCATCCCCCGCTTGATACGGTCGCCGCATACCGCGATGTCTTCTCTGCCCGCGAGGACCGTGCGAGGTACATCAACGAGGCTGAGTCTTACCGGAACGCGGAACTTCCCAGGGCCCGGGCCAAGAGCGAAAAGCAGCGTGCCGATGCGCTTGCCTACGAAACCGAGAGGAAGGTGAAGGCGGAAGGAGATGCACAGAAGTTCCTGCTCACCGCTCGGGCTTACCAGGAAGCGCCGGATGTCACCGGATACCGCCTCTTCGTGGAGACGGTGGAACAGGGCTTAGCCGGTAAGAAAAAGTATATTGCCAACCCAAGGGCCAACCTGGGAGGTTACCGACTCTGGCTGTTTACGCCGGGTTACACCCCAACCGGAAGCGGGATGTGAGTAACTGGAGGGTTAAGGGAATGAGAAAGACGCTGATAATTCTCGGTATAGTGGTTGTGGCTGTCTACGTGCTGATAACCAGCTTTGTGGCCGTTGACGTCACGCAGAGTGTCATAGTAACCCGATTCGGCAAACCAGTCCGGGTTGTGGCCGAGCCCGGCCTCATAGTCAAATGGCCCGATCCTGTGGAGACCGTCATTCGCCTGGATAAGCGTCTTAGGCCCCTCGACTCCTATGTCGGCGAATACCTGACCCAGGACAAGAAGAATCTCGTGCTGAGTAGTCTCATATTGTGGCGGATGGTTGACCCGATGAAGTTCATCCAGACCGTAAAGACCATCAGCGCCGCGGAGAGACGGTTGTCAGACCTGGTGAGCTCAGATCTGGGCGTGGCAATCGGGGTGTACCCAATTTCCTCCTTTTTGACGACTGAGGAGGGTGGTACCAAGATTCCGGAGATATCGGAGAAGGTAACAAAATCCTCTCGGGAACACGCCCTCAAGGAGTTTGGCATTGAGGTTGTTGATGTGCGCATCAGGCGTTTGACCTTCCCCGAGCAGAACTTACGCTCGGTCTATTCGCGGATGCGGGCTGAGCGAGAACGAATGGCTAAGAAGTACCGAGCCGAGGGCGAGGAGGGGGCAGCCAGGATCAAGGCGGAAACAGACAAGGAGATCCGAGAGATACTGGCTAACGCCTACCGTGAAGCTCAGGTGACTCGAGGCAGGGGCGATGCGGAGTCCATCCGGATCTATGGTGAGGCATTTGAGAAAGATCCAAGCTTTTACAAATTGACGAGAACCTTGGAGGCATACCGCAAGTTCTTGGACGAAAAGACCACACTGATTCTATCAGCTGACTCGCCACTGTTTCGTTATCTGGAATCTCCCCCGGAGGAGCGTTAAGATGGTACAGGCAGATACAAAAGGTGATCTAAGGCGTGTCTTCCGCCATGCCAAAAGGGCGGCGGGATGGCTGATCGCCTTGCTTGTATTGCTCTACTTTGCCAGCGGGCTCTATTCCGTGAAACCGGAGGAGAGAGGAGTGGTGAAGCGCCTGGGACGGGTAGTTACGGACAATGTCCCCCCGGGGATGCACTACCGCCTACCCTGGCCAGTTGAGTCGGTGGTCAGACTGCGCACCACGGAGATCCGTTCCCTGAGCGTCCAATTCGGGGAAACAGGAGCCGCACAAGCGCAAAAAGCTACTAAGGGCTCCAGAGCGGAGAAGGTTGTTGAGACCCCTGAAGAGGAAGAAGTTGTTAAGGGCGCGCCTGTGAAAAAAACCGCTCCGCTTTTGACAGGGGATGAAAATCTGGTGCTTGCCACCCTGCTGATCCAGTATACGATCACCGGACCGAAAAGCTACCTCTACAATACTGCTGACCCCGACGGACTTCTGGAGCGAATCGCCAGGGATGCGGCCGTAATTAGGGCAGCAGAAACGAGCGTCGATGAGCTCCTGACCATAGGCCGGCTCAAGGTCCAAACAAGGTTGAAGGAGGAAATTCAGGTAAGGGCAGACGCCTATGACCTGGGCATTCGCATAGCCTCAGTACAGATTCAGAGAATCGGACCTCCTGCCCTTGTTGCCGAAGCCTTCAGGGACGTTACCTCTGCGCGTGAAGACAAGCACAAGCTCGTGCAGCGAGCGAGGGGCGATCGCAATCGGCGCCTACCAAGGGCTCGTGCCAATGCACACCGGATGAAGAGCGACGCTAAGGCGTATGCCAAGGAGATCGCGGAGAGGGCGAGCGGCGACGCCCAACGTTTCACTGCGGCCTGGAGCGAGTATCACAAGGCGAAGACCGTGACCGCGCATCGTCTTTACCTGGAGGCCCTGGAGGAGATCCTGCCAAAGGTCCGAAAGATGATATCCAATCCCGAGGCCGAACGGCATATCCCCGTTCCAAGAACCCATCTGTCGGAAGAGCTGGCCCCAGCATTAGAGGAATCCAGCGAGAGGGAAGGTCAACCTCGTTAAAGGGAAACCTCCGCATCAACCATGCTCTCCTGACTGTCATTTTACGCCGGAACCTCCATTATCAGGGGAATAATCATGGCTTCAAGAAGGATCGCCTTTATTGTTAATCCCAATGCAGCAAGGGGGTCTACCGGCAGAGAATGGCCCCAGATCAAGGCCCTGGCAAGAGATCGTTTAGGGCCCTTTAGATCCCTGCTCACAACCGGTCCGGGAGATGCCACAGAGCTTACCCGCCTGGCCCTCCGCAAAGGGGCCGAGGTGGTCGTTTGCGTGGGAGGAGATGGAACGCTTAATGAGGTCGTAAATGGTTTCATGGCAGAATGCTCCCCTAACCTCCCCGGGGCTATGCTGGGCTTGATTCCCCGCGGTACCGGGTGTGATTTTATAAAGACCGTACCCATACCTAGCGATCTGAAGAGGGCCTTGGATGTAATCGCAGGCTTCAATGCGTGGCCTGTTGATCTCGGCCGGCTTAGATATACCGACCATCATGGTCACCTCTCATATAGATACTTTCATAACGTAACCAGCTTTGGCCTGGGGGGTGAAGTAGATGAACGAGTCAACAGGAGCTCCAACGTACTCGGCGGTTTTATCTCGTTCATCTGTGCCACACTCATCTCCATTCTCATCTATAATAAGAAACGAATACATCTCAAGATAGATGACAGCTTCGACCAGACGGTCATGAGCTGGAATGTAGTGGTTGCCAACGGACAGTATCATGGCGGCGGCATGTGGGTTGCCCCCGGGGCAGTTGTGGATGACGGCATATTTCACGTGACTATTGTTGGGGATCTTACCCTGCCAGAGGTCTTCTTAAACCTCCCCAAGCTGTATAATGGGAAGATTAACCAGGTCGGCAAGGTGACCACGCTCGTAGGCAAGAGGGTGGAGGCCTATTCAGACCAGCGCGTCCTTTTGGACGTGGATGGGGAGCAACCTGGTCAACTACCCGTCCTCATTGACATGGTGCCGAGGGCATTGCTCCTCATAACACCACAATAGACCTCCAACACCACAGCCAGGATTCCACCTCCCTTACCCACTCCGAGAGTTTGCCTTTGTCATACCCAGACTGGTCAAGTAGATACCCGCCAGCACGAGGACTCCCCCCGGAAGAACAAACCAGCTTGGCACCTCGTACAGTAGCAGCCAGGCAAAGAGAGAGGATAGCACGGGCTCCCCGAGGAGGGTCACAGAAACGAGGGATGCCGTGACGTGCGCCAAGGAATAGTTGTAGAGAGTGTGCCCACAAATCGTGCACACCACTGCAAGGGCCAGGAATAGGGCCCAGTCATGGGCGGGATATCCGATGAGCGGTGTAGCGGATACCGCCGCCATGGACAGCAGGACTAGGGCGCTCACACCGTAAACGGGAACTACATAGGCAAGCGTGGAGAGGCTCTGCCGCAGGCGTCTCCCTGCGAGAAGGTAGCCGGCAAACACGACCATGCCGAGGAGGGCCAAGAGGTCGCCCATGAGTTCCTGTCCCACCCCTGTCTTCCAGTCACCAGCCGTTATCATGGCTATACCACCCAGGGCGATACCCGTTCCTGCCCACTGGACAAATTCCATGCGCTCCCCGAGGAGACGCGCGGATAGTATTCCAACAAGGAGGGGATGAGCGGTGACCAGTAGGACGGAGTTGGCCACCGAGACGTGCTTAAGGGACTCTATCCAGAACCAGAAGTGAAAGGCGAGGGCAACACCTGCGGCCACTATCTCAAGGACCTCACGGCGCGAAATCCTCGAGAGGGCCTCCCGACCATAGATGAATAGGAAGGGTAAGAGCAGAAGGGTGGCAAATGCTTTCCTGTAAAGGGCTATGATGATTGATGGAGCACTAGAGGACTTTATGAATATGGCGGCAAAGGAAACGCTAATAGTCGCGATAATCAAGGCAATACGGGGGTCGAGTGTACGTATCTTTGTGTCCTTCAAGCTCCTTCCCTTGGCCATACCAGTTGCCTTTAAACGCGAAAGGGATGCCGCTTCATATTGCAACGCTGACGGGTGTAATATCCAGGACCTTTTCCAGATCCCTTGAAGAGATCTCCGCCAGCAGGCCCTTTTTTCCTGCATTGATGTAAATCTTGGGGAGGTCCAGGATAGATGCCTCAACGCACACCCTCAGGGACCTTCTCGTCCCGAAAGGAGAGATCCCTCCTACTAAATACCCCGTGTACTTGTGTGCCAGGTCAGGTCCACAGGTTTTGACTGCCTTGACTCCCAGGCTCCGCGCAAGGGCCTTTGCGGAGACCCTCTTATCCCCATGCATAAGAACCAACAAAGGGCCACCCCTGTCGTATTCCATCACCAGTGTCTTTATAACCAGGTGGTCCTTCACGTTCAACTCTCTAGCTGCCACTGTGGTTCCACCTCCTTCCTCGTANNTCGTACCCGTATGGACGCAGGCAGAAGGTAACGCCGTGTTCTTTCAGTACCCGAATCGCCTGGGTTGCTGAAAATCTCTCCCTTGTCATTTGACCTCTCCTCCGGTCTCTTCAGCCCTCACCGTTTGCTTTGACCCACTCCCTCCTTAGTTTCTCAAGCATTCCCTCTTTTATGGCAGAGCGGATCTGGCGCATCAATGATTCCAGAAAGCACAGATTGTGAATGGTCGCAAGCCGCATGCCCAATACTTCCCTAGCCATAAATAGATGTCTTAGATACGCCCGAGAGTAACAGCGGCAGGTATAGCAATTGCATCCTTCGTCAATAGGGCGAGGAGCTTCCTTAAATCGAGCATTAAGGATATGCATCCTGAATCGACCTTGCTCTCTAGTGAAAAATGTCCCGGTACGGGCCATCCTCGTGGGTAAAACGCAATCGAAGAGATCTATCCCCCGCGTGACCACCTCAAATATATCCTCTATCTCTCCGACGCCGAGAAGATGCCGGGGTTTATTTTCTTGGAGAAAGGGTACGGTCCATTCCAAGACCTCGTGCATCTCATTCTTGGACCTCCCAAGAGACCCTCCTATGGCATAGCCGTCAAAATCATGGCTGGCAATGAACCGAGAGCTCTCCACCCTCAAATCTCGGTACGCCCCACCCTGAACGATTCCCAAGATCGCTTGAGTTTCATCAGAACTTAGCTTGAACGCCTCTAACGCGCGAAGGGACCAGCGGTGAGTCCGCTCCATCGCAGCCCTGGTATAATCGTAATCGTGCAGAGGCGAGGTACACTCATCCAGCACAAGGATAATATCTGCGCCGAGTTTTCGCTCTATCTCTATTACCTGCTCAGGCGTGAACCGATGTGTCGTGCCATTCAGATATGATATAAATTCAGCTCCATCCTTGTCGACTCTTACCAAGGGTTTTCCGCTTTTCGAGCTGAAATGCCTACCACCCTCTTTTTCGTCGGGGAAGATCGGCGCGATTTTCCCCACCCCATGTTCTTTGGCAGCACCGAGGCTGAAAATCTGAAAGCCGCCAGAGTCCGTCATCAGTGGGCCTTCCCAACCAATGAACCTATGGAGCCCTCCCATCCCCTCTACGAGATCTTCGCCCGGTCGGAGGTGGAGATGGTAGGAATTGATGATAATTACCTGTGTTCCAATCTCACGAAGGTCCCCCGCTGATAGAGCTCTGACCGCTCCTTGAGTACCGACAGGGACGAATGAGGGGGTTTGGATAATGCCATGGGGAGTAATAATCCTACCGGCCCGTGACTCTCCATCTCTTGCTAAAAGCTTAAATGAGAACATTTATATAATAAATAGACACTCAAGGTAACTTTATGCGTACTTATGGGCGGGGGTTGTTTCCTGAAGGCGACCCCAGCCCCTTGAAAAGCTACCAGCCGAACAGCTGCCTCTCAACGGAATTATCTTCATCCTTCCCTTCGCAGTTAACGTCATGGCTTTAATAAAAAATAGTCACCGTCCGATGATAGGGTCTTACCTTGAACTCTTCATCTTGGCCCATGTTCCACAGGATCCAGTCAATCTCGAACGCCCTCAATACCCTGCCCGCGAGCTCCAGCTCCTTACGGATCAGCTCAACCGCCCAGATGGTATTGGCCCTGATCTCAACCTCCTCATGACTTCCAGCCTCAAGGGGTATCCCTTGATCCACTGCTCGGGCCAGGGCTGGCGTGTAACGCAAGATCCCAAGCTCACGGAGCACCTGGGGTAGCTTGTAATCAGCGAAGGCAGTGAGCTTATTGATATCCTTGAAACTACCCCAGCTCTTACCCTCGAATGCCCCGTAGAGGTCCGCGGCAAATATCTGTCCCCTCTTATAGAAAGACACCCTCTGACCCCGGTACCCCGCGACATCCCGGAACGACGACAGTTTTTCAGCTAACAGCCTGACCAGTTTTACCGCGGAGTTTCTAGCGGCCCCCACCAACCTATGGGCATCTCCACCGTACTCCTCAAGCAGAAGGAGTCCAAGCTCGTTGAGGATCCGCACACGATCCCCCAAAAGTTGCAACTCCCCTCGCCCCGAAAGGACCCGTTGCAGGTTACCTAACGAGAGCTCAGCCAAGTACTCTGCCGTGGTAATGGGAATGCCGGACTCAACCGCCCGCCTAAGACAGGCCGCCAGGGCCCAATAGCCGGAAAGCCTCCTTGATTGGTATTCAATCTCCCACGTATTCATTCCCGATGCTGGCCAGAAACAAAAGTTGAGGCTGTCTAAGACGAGAAGGTAAGAGAGCGTGTCTTCCCTCCTGGTACACAGGTGGTAGGGAGAGTTCCAGGTAGGCACTGTGACTCCATCTTTCAGCATCTTCCGGGAGAAAAGGGCCACTGCTTCTCTATCAACATGCACCAGCCGGCTCACCTGTGCCACATTTTCACCTGTGTCAAGGACTTCCCACATCTTTCCGTATGATAGTCAGTTTTGCTTCCTCCTGCGTGGGAGGTGGGTAAGTTGCTGCGGGCCAAGAGAAGGATTGCACTATAGGGGATCAGGTGAAAGATCGTTGGTGGAAAGAGAGCTCGCAATCATGTGAGTTCCTCGAGAATGGCGAGGTTCTGATTCAATCTCTCCAACTTGACACCAAGGAGCCCTGCCCTTTCCTTGACATTCTCTACTATGTGGGGAGGAGCCTGACTCAGGAAGTCCTTGTTTGCCAATTTCCTCCGAGATAGATCCATTTCCCGTTCTATCTTTCTTATCTCCTTACATATCCTGTTTCTCTCATCTCCGTAATTGATCAGTCCCTTAAGCAGGACATGCACTTGGATATCGCCAAAAACATAGGTAGCAGAGGAGTCGGGTTTTTCAATGCCGGAGACCATCTCGATAGATTCTGCCTTTGCCAGGCTAGTAATATAATGGAGATTATTTTTAAGGATCTCCCTTTCCCTTGACCCCTTTACATCGATGACGACCCTTACGTCCCTTCTCGGAGGGATGTTCATCTCTCCCCTAATATTCCTGATACCCCCTATCACCCTTTTAAGGAGATTCGCCTCCTCGATCGATTCATCATCATGGATGAATTCGCTACGTTGAGGAAAGTGGGCTACCATGATGCTTCCCTCTGTATGGGGGAGCCTTTGCCAGATCTCTTCGGTGATAAAGGGGACAAATGGGTGGAGAAGCCTCACCACTCCACTCAACACGATCTGCAGCCCGGTCTGGGCCATCTGCCTTCCCATTTGATCCTTGCTATAGAGCTCCAGTTTTGCCATTTCCAGATACCAGTCACAGAATTCATGCCAGACGAATTGATAGCAAGTACTGGCTGCATCATTAAACCTATAGCCGCCTATATGGCTGGTCACCTCCTCTGCAACTTCCCCTATCCTGGTCATGATCCAACGGTCAGCCAGGGTAAGACTGTAGCTCTCTATAGATGGTGATTTACAGTCTTTCAGGTTCATCAGGCAAAACCTGGCAGCATTCCATATCTTGTTAATGAAGTTCTTGTATCCCGCTATCCTTTCTTCCGAGAGCCTAATGTCTCTTCCCTGGATAGCCAGTACCGCAAGGGTAAATCGAAAGGCATCAGTACCGAACCTGTCTAAGACCTCTAGAGGGTCGATTATGTTTCCCCTGCTCTTGCTCATCTTCTGGCCCCGCTCATCCTTGACAAGGGCATGAATATACACGTCTCGAAAGGGGACATCCCCAAGGAAGTGAATACCCATCATCATCATCCTTGCCACCCAGAAAAAAAGGATATCAAAGGCAGTTACGAGTACCGAGGTGGGATAGAAGGTCTGCAGTTCATCAGTGGAATCTGGCCAGCCCAGTGTGGAAAATGGCCATAGAGCAGAGCTGAACCAGGTATCCAGCACATCCTGCTCCTGGCGGAGGTTCTTACTCTTGCAACAAGGACACACCCTGGGCTCCTCCTTGGCCACTATTACCTCTCCACACTCCTGACAGTACCACGCGGGTATCCTATGGCCCCACCATATCTGCCTCGATATGCACCAATCTTTAATATTGTTCATCCATTCGTAATAGACTCCTTCCCAATTCGAGGGCACTATCCTTGTTTCCCCGTTCTTAACGGCAGCGATGGCCTTTTCGGCGAGAGGACCGACCCTGACAAACCACTGCTTGGAGAGAAGGGGTTCGATCATGGTCTTACAACGGTAACAGTGTCCTACGGCATGACGGTAAGGCTCGATCTTCTCCAGCAAGCCGGCCTTCTTCAGATCATCCAGAATCCTTTCCCGGCACTCAAACCTGTCCATGCCCTGGTATGGGCCGGCCTGGTCATTCATGTGACCATCTTCATTGATTACCCTTATTCGTTCAAGCTGATGTGTGTTCCCAATTTCAAAATCATTGGGATCGTGGGCGGGAGTAATTTTCAGGGCACCGGTACCGAATTCCTTATCCACATATTTGTCAAAGATGACCGGTATAGGCCTATTGAGTACCGGCAAAAGCACGTAAGATTGCGAGAGGTCTCTATAACGTTCATCCTCCGGGTTCACAGCCACTGCTGTATCACCCAGAAGCGTTTCCGGTCTCGTAGTGGCCACCGTCAAGTAGCCGTGTCGGTTTTCAAACGGGTAACGGATGTAGTAGAGGTGGCTATCCATCTCTTCATGCTCTACCTCAAGGTCAGCCAGTGCTGTGTCGCACCTGGGGCACCAGTTAATGATGTAATCACCCCGGTAAATCAACTTTTCATCATAGAGACGCACAAAGACTTCCCTTACGGCCCTGGAAAGGCCCTCATCCATGGTGAACCTCTCTCGACTCCAGTCACATGAACTTCCCAGCCTTTTCAGCTGAGTGATAATCATGCCACCGAATTTTTCCCGCCACTCCCAGACCAATTCAATAAATCGTTCCCGACCAATCTGGTGACGATCAGTTCCCCTCGAGGAAAGGTCTTTCTCCACCACATTCTGGGTAGCTATACCAGCGTGGTCCGTGCCGGGTTGCCACAGGACATTATACCCTTTCATCCTTTTGTATCTGCACAGAATATCCTGGAGGGTATTATTGAGGGCATGGCCCATGTGCAGGCTTCCGGTTATATTTGGCGGGGGAATGACGATAGAAAAGGGGGATTTATCCGATTTGGTACTCGGCTTAAAGAGATCATTTTTCTCCCAGTAATCATACCACTTCTGCTCCACCTCCTTAGGTTCGTAAGTCTTGGCCAAGGCACTATTTTCCATGAAATTCCACTCCCTCAATGCAATCTCCCAACCTTACCCGATGACAAATGGACACAAGAATAATCAAATGGGCACAATGACATCTTCAACGGTCCCTTGCAGTTAGTGCCCTTGTGCCCATTTATCTTAGATAGAGAAATGTATTAATCCTCAGGCATGATGCTCTTTTTTAGGACATCTATCTCCTCCCTGATAATCTTTTCGGCAACTTCGGGTATAACCTCTCTGGCTACCTTTTCCAGGACATCACTTACTACCTTTGCTACAACAGCCTCGATCCTTTCTTCTGAGATTGGCGGAGCCTCCTCCTTGATTGCCTTCTCTTCTTCCTCCACTCCTTCTTCAACTGGGGGCATTTCAGGGGGCGCCTCCTTTACCCTTTCCTCTTTCTCAACTGCCTCCTCCGACAATTCCTCTTTCAGCTCCCCTGCATCCTCTTCTGAGAGTATTTCCTCGATGCCCTCATCGAGCTTAATCTCCTCGTCTAAATCAAGGACGGGTTCCTCCTCCGCAGCCTCTTCTTCCTCTCCAGAGACGATTTCTTCGAGGCCTTCCAATCCCTCATCCAGCCTGATCTCTTCGTCTAAATCAAGGACGGGTTCCTCCTCCGCAGGGGCCTCCTCCGCCGCAGGGACTTCCTCCACCTTTTCCATACGAACAGTGTTTTCTCCAGCAGCCTCCTCTTGAGCGGATGGGCGTTCGGCGCCAGGGCCCACGGCCTCAACTGATTCACTAGGCCCCTCTTTTACCTCAGCCTCTTCTGACAGAACTCCCTCCCCAATAGCCTTCTCCCCTTCAGATGGGGCCGACTCTTTTTTCACCGCTCCTTCTTCGTCCGATAAAAGCTCTTCCAAGCCCTCTATATCTTCCTCAACCGACTCGGGTGCCCGGCCTCGCTCAACTACATCAACGAGATCTATGACTTCCTCCTCTGCCTCTTCACCTAAGAGATCCTCATCAAAGTCAAAATCGAGGATATCTTCCTCCCCTTTGTCATTTCGATCTCTTGTATCGTCCTTATCCTCGGCCATGACATCTCCCTTTTTATTATTATTTAATCACGACCCTTTTTGTGTAACACATATGTGCAAAAACTGTCAAGGTCTTTGAAAAATTCACTATTTCAGTCGGCTGCTAATGGCTGAAGCCTGTTCATATCCTCGTCAGGTTATAGCGGGCTGTGGGGATAATACTCTCTGCAACCTGTCTCCTCAGGGCAATGGTGTTTACCGGGGTAAAACGAGTCAACTTCTTCAGACCCATTAGTCCCGTCCTGAGCTCTTCACCCTCACTCACAGCTGCAAAGACCTGTCTTGCCATCATATCCACCTGTGGCAAAGTATCATTGATATAGACCTTGGTAGCAGCAGTGTGTATTCTCGACTTCTCCTCGCCCTCCTTTTCTATCTTTTTCAGTGTCCTCAAGTAGGCGCTCTCCATTGCAAAGACCTCGATGATAATATCAGCTATCAGGGCCACAATTTCCTGTTCGTTCACAAGCCTATCCATGTATCTTTGGGTCGCTGCGCCGGCTGCCAGCAGGGCTATCTTCTTTGCCATAGCCACCATCTTCCCCTCCCTCTCAAGAACTCCCTCCTCGCCCATCTCTGGCCTGTAACTGATAAGCTCTCCCGCTACTTTTCTAATAGCCTCAATAAGGGGAAGCTCCCCCTTCCTGGCCGACCTCATCAGCGTGTCTACAATTAAGAGGCGATTAATCTCATTGGTCCCTTCCCAGATGCGGTTGATTCTCGAATCCCTATAAGCGCACTCTACCGGGTTGTCCTGGATATACCCATAGCCACCCATAATCTGCACACCCTCATCTGCCACATAATCAAGCATCTCCGAACTGGAGTTTTTGTTTATGGAACACTCTACGGCGTATTCTCTGAGGGCCCTGCCTGTCTTCTGACCCGCATCCTCTTTCGACTGGTCAATTCCCTGTAAGGCAAGTGCGAGGAGACCTGCAGTGCGATAGACCATGCTCTCATTGACGTAAATCCTAATGACCATCTCGGCGATCTTATGTTTTATCAGGCCAAATTCGCAGATAGGCCTCCCGAACTGGATTCTATTCTTGGCATATTTGACACACTCGCCAATCAGAAGCTTGGCTCCCCCAACCGTACTCGGAGCCAGCTTGTATCTGCCGATATTGAGCGTATTGAGGGCTACCACATGGCCACGGCCAATCTCGCCCAGCACATTTTCTACGGGCACCTTGACATCTTGGAAGATGACGGATCGCGTAGAGGTGCCATGGATCCCCATCTTCTTTTCCTCCTCGTCAACTGAGACACCATCCCACTTACGCTCGACAATAAAGCCCGTAAACTGCGTGCCATCAACCTGGGCATAGGTGAGGAAGAGATCAGCAAATCCCGCATTGGTGATAAACTGCTTCTGCCCGTTCAGGATGTAATATCCGCCATCCTCGGATAAGACCGCGGTGGTTTCCGCACTGAGTGCATCGGACCCGTGGGCAGGCTCTGTCAGGGCAAAGGCACCGATCATCTCTCCGGTGGCCAGTCTTGGGAGGTACTTCTTCTTTTGCGCCGGTGAGCCAAAAAAGACAATGGGCAGACTACCAATACCTATCTGGACGCTATAGGCTATATCGAAGGCGGCTATTCCCTGCATGATCCGCTCTACAACCAGCACGGAGCTTATAGTATCCAATCCCGACCCCCCATACATCTCCGGGATATCCACGGAGAGGAGGCCGAGCTCGCCCGCCTTTCTTAAGAGGCCCCTGACTAATTCCGGGTTGAGCTCCTCAAGCTCCTCCTTTCTCTGCTCAAGTTCACCTACACGGAACTCCTCGGCTGATCTGCCGATGAGGCGCTGTTCGTCGGTAAAATCCTCAGGGGTAAACACTTCCTCCGGTAGCGCATCCGTAATGAGGAATTCCCCACCTTTGAAAAGCCTTTGCTTTGCCAATTTTATCACTCCAGCATCAATTAATAATCCTCTACCTCAAAGATAGCAGCAGCTCCCATGCCAAAGCCAATGCACATGGTGACCAATCCCCACCGAAGCCTTCTCTGCCGCATTTCATAGACGAGCTTGGTTGTTAATTTCGCCCCCGTGCATCCCAAGGGATGACCTAACGCAATAGCACCCCCGTTCACGTTCGTGATCTCCTCATCGATCCCCAGCTTCCTGATACAATAAAGGGACTGTGCAGCAAATGCCTCGTTCAGCTCGATCAATTCTATTTGACTAACCGTCATGTCAGCCATTCGGAGCACCTTAGGGACCGCCACTGCCGGTCCCACACCCATGTATTCCGGCTCACATCCCTCAACGGCATGAAACCGAAAGGTGGCCATGGGCTTCAGGCCCAATTCCTTGGCCTTCTCCTTGGACATGAGCACAACGCCCGCCGCTCCATCACTTGTCTGAGAGGAATTCCCTGCAGTTACCGTACCGTTCGGTTTGAAAGCCGGCTTGATTTGGGCAATACTCTCCCTTGTCGTTCCCGGGCGCACACCCTCGTCGGTATCAAAGGTGACCTCTTCGAACTCAAAATGCCCGTTAGGCAGCTGCCTTTGTCTCTTGACCTTCAGGGGGACAATTTGGCTCTTGAACTGACCAGCTTTAATCGCGGCCTCGGCCTTCTGCTGACTCCTGGCCCCGAATTCATCCTGTTCCTCACGGCTGATATTGTACTTTTCCGCCACATTTTCCGCAGTGAGCCCCATCCCGGTAAATGAGCCCGGTCTTATATCCACCAACGCTGGGTTGGGATACATCATGCTTCCCCCCATGGGGATCTGGCTCATACTCTCCACGCCGCCGGCAATCACCATATCTGAGAAACCACACATGATCTTCTCAGCACCAATGGCAATGGCCTGGAGCCCGGAGGAGCAGAATCTGTTTACCGTCATGCCTGGGATACGATCTGGCCAGCCCATTGACATCACCAGGACTCGACCCAGGTTGAGTCCCTGGGTGGCCTCAGGGAAGGCGCATCCAATAATCACATCATCGATGAGCATGGGGTCGAGGTCCCCTGCCCTTTTCAGCAAATCAGCCAGCACAGCACATCCCATCTGCTCCGGGCGAGTGTCCTTCAGTGTTCCTCGGGGCGCCCTTCCGACTGCTGTCCTACAGGCGGCAACAATCACGGCCTCTCTCATCCCATGTTCCTCCCTGCTGCTCTTTCTAGTGTTTATTGAGCCTCGTGTGAACTCAATAGATACTAGTTCCTCAGCGGCTTACCTGTTATCAGCGTGTGCTGAATCCTCGCCTGGGTCTTTGGATGGCCACAGAGGCTCAAAAAGGCCTCCCTTTCCAGATCCAGGAGGTACTGCTCGCTTACCCTGGTATCAGCGACTACATTCCCGCCGCACAGGACATATCCAACCTTCGTTGCCACAGTCACGTCATGATCGGTAGCGTAGCCTTGCTCGTGCAATGTCCACAGGGCTAGCTTTATCATGGCAAAGGTACTTTCGCCTGCAACGCGGATTTCCTCCAGAGCCCTGGGCGGTGTATAACCCTCCATGTTCATAGCCAGAACCGTCTTCTTGGCATCCTCTATCAGAAGATCGCGGTTAACGGTCATCTTATCCGTCGGCCTCAGGTAGCCAAGCTTCATTGCCTCCGGGCCGGATGTCGACACCTTTGCCAGGGCAATGGTCTCAAAGGCCCTCGCCAAATAGGGCATTAGCTCGATCTGCTTTGGGTAAATCCCGCCCTTCTGAACCTCAAACAGATGTTCCGTATTCCGCAGGAGCAACTCCTTTGTCCCTCCACCAGCGGGTATCAAGCCGACCCCCACCTCCACCAAACCCATGTAGGTCTCCGCTGCATAGCGGACCCGATCTGCCACCAGGCAGATTTCACAACCGCCTCCAAGGGCCATACCTGCGGGCGCTGACACAACAGGCCTGTCCATGTACTTCAGCCTCATCAATGCGTCCTGAAATGCCTTGACCATCAAATCCAGCTCGTCCCACTCCTCCTCCTGTGCCGTGAACAGAACGAGGGACAGATTAGCCCCCACGGAGAAATTATCAGCATGATTGGCGATCACCAGGCCCTGGAAATCCCTGCTCACAGTATCAGCCGACTTGATCACCATGTTGACGATGTCATCGCCTATGGCATTCATCTTGGTGTGAAATTCCAAACAGGCAACCCCATCACCGATGTCAATCAGGCTTGCACCTCTGTTGACGGCCACCTCCTTTTCCCGATCCTTGAGAGAAGGCAAGAGGATAACCCCTGGCCTGACCGGAACCTCCTCGTAACCCCCGGAGGTGAGATCGTAGAAATAGAGCTTACCAGCTTCTCTCTTGTAGAAGGACTCCTTCCCGCCTTCGAGCATCTCCTGGACCCACACCGGGATCTGGTATCCCGCCTCCCTCATTTTTCCTACGGATTTCACTACCCCAATGGCATCCCAGGTCTCAAATGGGCCCATCCTCCGGCCAAAACCCCACTTCATGGCGTTATCCACATTCACAATATCATCGGCAATCTCCGGAATGCGGTTCGCAGCGTAGATCAGGCTTTTTGTCATGGTATGAAAGGTGAACTGCCCTGCAATGTCCTCAGCATAGTAGAGCGACTTGATCCTCCCAGAGGTCCCTGAAATGCCTTTGGCCGCCTCCAAAGAAGCCAGCCTTACCTCTCCCTGCGGGCTATACTCGAGGGTATTGTAATCCAGGGAAAGTATAATCCTATTGCCTTCACCGTCCTGTGTCTTCTTGTAAAAGCCCTGCTTGGTCTTTTCGCCGAGGAGATTCCTCTCAATCATCTGTTTAATAAGGTCCGGGACCCTGAACATCTCCCGTTCTTCGTCACTAGGGGCTCCCTCATACACGTTTCCCGCTACATGAAGCAGGGTATCAAGCCCGACCAGATCGGCTGTCCTGAAGGAGGCGCTCTTGGGATTGCCTATCACGGGACCGGTGAGCTCGTCCACAGCCTCAATCGTCAATCCCAGGTCCATCATCGTCCCTAAGACACAAAACATGCTATAGGCCCCAATCCTGTTAGCGACGAAATTTGGTGTATCCTTGGTGTAGACGATCCCTTTTCCAAGGCTCTTCTCACACGTTTCAGCCAAGGTCTGAATAACTCCGGGGAGCGTGTCAGGCCCTGGCACAACCTCTAGGAGTTTCATATATCTCGGGGGATTGAAGAAATGGGTAATGGCGAAATGCCTTCGGAAGTCTTTCGACCGACCTTCACACAGGGCCTTTGCCGATATACCGGAGGTATTGGAGGTAACAATCGTTCCCGGCCTTAAGACCCCTTCAATCTTCTCAAAGACGCTCTTCTTGATGTCCAGCCTCTCTACCACTGCCTCGACGACCCAGTCAGCGTCGCGTAACCATCCAAGATCGTCCTCCATGTTGCCAGTGGCGATCAGCCCGGCGCTTTCCGGCACGTAAAAAGATGCCGGTTTTGACTTCAGTGCCCTGCTTAATCCCTCTTGTGCTAATTTATTCCTGAATTCTCTGCTCTCCTTGGTAAGCCCCTTCTCCCTGTCATCGTCTGTCAATTCAGTGGGAACGATATCAAGAAGAATTGTCTCGATGCCCACATTGGCCAATTGAGCGGCAATAGCCGCCCCCATTACTCCAGCTCCAATCATGGCACACTTCTTGATGGCCTTCCCCACAGCTAAGCCTCCTTCGTTCCCCACCCCATCCAGCATCTATGAGTACTCTTGCTATGCAATAAAGATTGCTGATAAAGGAAAAAGGGGGACACAATGAATGAATCGTCATTCATTTTTTAAAAACTACCACCCACCAGAATTGAAGTCAAACAAATTTTGGGAACGCCCCAGGCGAATAATCTCCTTCCGCCGGATCCAACACCTTCGCGAAAAATCCCTCTATGTGATCCTCGGGATCTTCCTGTTCCTTAAATATTGCCTTGCAATTTGAAATAAGGGTTGATAAGGAATGTCCGTAACTGCAAGACCATAAGGGGTAAGGATATGGATGGAAAACCTAAGGAAGTAGCGCCAAAACTGCTTCGGGGATCCTGTGACCCGGATTCGCTTGGCGTTCAATCTACGAGGGATGTAGACACCAGGAAACAACTGTTGGTGGCCCAGGATCAGGCGGTCAAGGGCATTAAATTCGGCCTCAAGATGCCAAGAAATGACTATAATCTCTATGTTGCCGGACCGGATAGGACCGGTCTGACCTTTATTGCCAAAACATACATTGAGAAAATCGCCACGAAAGATCCACCGCCCTACGACTGGTGCTATGTGTATAATTTTCAGGAACCAGAGACGCCGAAATTTCTCAAATTGAAAAGGGGTATGGGGCTCAGATTAAAAGAGGACATATCTGGGTTCATAGAAGAGGTTAAGACGGAGATACAGGATGTGTTTGAAAGCGAGGATTATAGCAAGGAGAAGGAAGCTATATCCAAGGCATTCAATTCCAAGAGGAACGAATTGATCTCCCAGCTGGAGAAAAAGGTAAACAAGGAGGGATTTATCCTCAATATTAGTCAGGTGGGAATGATGATTATGCCATCAAAGGATGGCAAACCAATGGATGAGGATAGCATCGGAGCCCTGCCACAGAAAGAAAGGAAAAGGCTCCAGAAGGTTAGCCAAGAATTACAGAAAGATATGAAGGAAACAATGAGGGCCATTAGGAACCTGGATAGGGGATTAAAAGAGAAGATTAAGGCGCTTGATAACAAGATAGCCCTCTACCGTGTCGGACACTTAATAGAAGAGCTTGAGACAAAATATGGGGATCTGCCAGAGGTACTGGATTATCTGAGAGGCATGAAGGAGGATATTATCCTTAACATCGATACCTTCAAGCAAAAACAATCAATCCATCAGGCTCCATTTTTTATACCCCAAATCGAACCCTCATTCACACGCTATGAGGTCAATGTCTTGATCGACAACTCAAAATTAAAGGGGGCTCCAGTTGTAATCGAGACCAACCCTACTTACCCCAACCTCTTTGGCAGAATTGAGAAGCAATCCCAGTTTGGAGCCCTGTTTACAGATTTTACCATGATGAGACCAGGGGCGCTCCATAGGGCGAATGGCGGTTATCTCATCATCAAGGCCATCGATTTGCTGAGAAGCCTCGGATCCTGGAATGCGCTTAAGAGGGCGATCAAGAATAAGGAGATTAGGATCGAGGATTTGGCAGAAGAGATAGGATTTATATCAACAAAGACCTTGAAACCTATTCCCATCCCTCTCGACATCAAGGTCGTATTGATAGGGGATCCTCACTTATATCACCTCCTCTACTGTTTTGACGGCGATTTCAAGAAGATGTTCAAGGTCAAGGCCCAGCTGGACGATAGTATAGGAAAGACCAAAAGACGGATTAAAGAGTATCTATCCTATATTGCCAAGGTTTGCGAAGAGGAACATCTGCTGGACATTGAAAAAGGAGGTCTGGCCAGAATTGTAGAATATGCGTCTGAGCTGGTGGGTAATCAGCAAAAGATGTCACTAAAATTGCCGGAAATAAAAGACTTACTGGTGGAGGCGAACCTCTGGGCCAAGCAACGGGGCAGAAAGTGTATTGAAGCAAGTGATATCAAGAGGGCCATTGACGAAAAGAGGCAGAGATCAAATCTTATGGAGATGAAAATCCAGGAGATGATCGAAGAAGAGACCCTCCATATCCAGACAACAGGAGAAGTTATAGGCCAAGTAAATGGTTTGACCATCTACGACTTAGGCGACTATACCTTTGCCAAACCGATACGGATAACCGCAACTGCTACACCTGGCAAGGAAGGGGTAGTGGATATTGAGCGGGAGGCCAAAATGAGCGGGAATATCCACACCAAGGGCATCCTGATTATGGAAAGTTACCTCAAGAACAAATATGCACTGGACAAGCCCCTCGCTCTTTCGGCCAGCGTTACCTTTGAGCAAAGCTATGGAATGGTTGATGGAGACAGTGCCTCAGCTGCCGAGCTTTTTGCCATTCTATCCTGCCTGTCGAATAGACCTATACGCCAGGGGATTGCTGCTACCGGCTCTGTGAGCCAGTTAGGCGAATGTCAGCCTATCGGTGGCATTACAAGGAAGATAGAGGGTTTTTTCGATGTCTGCAAGGCCAGAGGACTGACCGGAGGGCAGGGGGTTATTATTCCAAAGAGAAATATAAACGATCTAATGCTTAGAAGCGATGTTATAGAGGCGGTCGAAGGCAATAGATTCCATATCTATGCCATTGAGGATATGGATGAGGGTATCGAGATCCTAACTGGCGTTAAGGCGGGAAAAAGGGATAGCAATGGAAATTACCCAAAGGACACCCTGAATTATCTGGTCATGGAAAGGCTCAAGGTAATGAGCGAGCTAATCAAAGAGTCAGAACAGACAACAAGGAGGAAGGTAAAGAAGGCTAAGCGTTCAGCCAACAGCCGTCAGCGAGATGAAGATATACAATAGGTTGGCTGCAAATAGAGAGAACTCTTCATGTGGGTTATTGGATTGACAATCTACCGTCTTTAAAATTATAATTACTACGAATGCCGGAGTGGTGAAACTGGTAGACGCAGAGGACTCAAAATCCTCCGGGCCTCGAGCCCATGTCGGTTCGATTCCGACCTCCGGCATCAGGACTGTCAAGGGTTTGAGCGTTTTTGCTCACCCCTTTTTTAGTGTCAAAATCACTGACTATAACGCCATAATCCTGCCAAAGTCTTTGTTCGTACTTTTCATAAGCATGTTGCTTAGTCTCAAAAGATTTTGCTTCCCCAACCCTTTGGGATATAATTACCTAAAAGCGTGAGGTGAGCTGCTGCGAGGCAGTGAGAGTCCTTATCCCCTCTTTCGACCTCACCCTGCCCTCACGCTTTTAGAGGCGAGAAAAGAGGCCTAAGAACAACCTTAATTCAGGGCGCAAGATTCAGTATTTGAACCCCCATTTCCCAGAGAGAGAGGTGGGGTTTGTGCTTTCGGAGGAACCACCATGAAGCGATTCTCAGGAGCATTGGTGCTCACAGTTGCTTTTTTACTGATGGCGATTTTTCTAGCGGGTGCTCAGCAGTCTACTCCCCCACTCTCACACGACTGCTCCAGACCTGTATGGCCCTCTGATTCGGCTTCTCAGAGTGAAGTTGAAAGATTCTACGAGCAAGTCAAAGCTTACAGGGATTGTATAGAGCGGTTCATTGAAGCGCAGGATGAAGCGATCCTCAGGCACCAAGAGACAATCAAAAGGCACACAGAGGCAGCCGAAGCAGCAGCTAAAGAGTGGAATGAGTTCCTAGAGTCAGTGAAATCAAGACAGCAATCGCGTACACAATGATCTTGTCTTGGTGCTGTGAGCTGAATACCTAAGGCCCATTTCTCAGAGAGAGGTGGGGTTTTTCATACAAAAGGGACCCACCAAGATGAGCCGGTAAAAGGAAGATTTATGAGAGATAAGGTAAGAGATAGAAGGCCTAAGTCCAGAAGGATTATAGATAAGTATCATAGCGTGGAGTTTTCAATAAGTGGCTGCCCTTGTTATCAATTCAAAATCTCGGATAGATCATCGAAAGGAATCTGTGTATTGGTAAGGGAAGATTCTTGTTTATTGGGTCACTTAAAGGTTGGTGATATATTGAATCTGAAATACTACCCGGCTGATTCAGCAAAGCCTCCTGAATCCTTAAGAACAAGGATCAAGCATATCACCAAAGACGAAAAAGGGCATCTTAGAGGCCTTTATTTAGTTGGACTCTCGATCATGAGAAACCAAAATTCTACTCAGTAACGACCCTCATAAATGATGGTATTCAGTGACCACGACCTGTTCTGAAGCTAAGGCTTTGATTTCAGCCTTAATAGAGCGTGTCATGAGGTAAAAGTTGAAACCCCATTTCTCATCTAGAGGGGTGGGCTTCTTGCTTTCTTGGTTAGAAACCTCCAATTGATCAGTTTTTGGAGAAAAGGAAACAAGGGGGAGTGCTGAAATGGGAAATGTACTTAGAAAACCCTCTCAGGTGAAAAATGCAGTGTACCTCCTTCTTGCCTATTTAGCTACTAACTGCGTTTTTGGAGTGTATACTATTTTTGGCCTCATTCGGTCTGAAGAGACCCCAATAGTCTCTATTTACTTATACTTCATGGGCTTGGTAGTAGCCCTTGCGATAGGGACCTTTGTGGTAGGTAAAATTTCTACGGGAAAAAACTGGGCACGGATAATCATACTCTTTTTTTTCATATTCATTACGCTTCGTTACCTTTATGGGACTGCTGTTGCATTGCCAGGGTTTCCCTTGAAGCTTGTTGGGGAATTACTATCAAGTGGGTATCCGTTATGTATAATCGGGGTGATACTCCTGTTCCGAGGCCCATCTAACTATTGGTTTAGAGCTCAGAGGCAGTTTAGATAATCAATTCTCAGTAATTCTGCTTACGATACCGCATACTCCATCATGGCCTTTCCACAAGAGGTCTCTAGCCTGAATTTCCACATTCTGGATTGTGGCTTCTTTACTATCAAAGGGCTCTTTAGGGATCATGGTCTAAATCCACAGGTAGCCATTCACAGTGATGCGGTGGATGCGTCATGTGAGATTTGTATGATGCAGGAAGACACGTGAAAAGAAGGGCTTATTGATGAAGCTATAGTCTATGACAGCATATCTCCTTTTTTCTTTCTACCCTCTATGCCCACCTAACTATGTAAATTTTTACCAAAAACTGAAAATTAACTTCCCAAAAAACAGGTCTCTTATCACTTGTACTTGGATGGCCTCTGTTTAAGTATTTGAGATTCTTAGCAATCTTTCAAGCGCACAGTCGTGCATGATTTTTGCTTTAGATTAAGGTAGAAGGATTCAGGGAAAATGATAGCCTTTATAACAGGACTTACTATCGGTTTTATTGCCGGATTTGTGACAGCATTAATTTGGGAGCACAGTTAAACCTGTACCCCGTGGTCTTTTGGGCCTTACAGAAGTCGTTAAGAGGTGTAGGAGCTGAATCAACTCTACTAACCTCAAAATCCCATGGACGAACTCCCCAAATTGTGCCTACCTTGCTCCTGACAGTGTAGATATTCTGTTGGGAGCTTCAGGCATCAAATCCTACCCGTGGTGGGGAAGGAGGTGATCAGTTAGCGTCATCTTTAACGAATTAAAGGATTATCAAAAATAAGACTCTTTTCCTCCTTAAAGGCAGGGCCAGGGTGGCCCTGCCTTTTCTACTGCGCTTGTCAAATGGCTTAACCTACCTCAGCTACTTTACGGGCTGCCCACCCAAGGATCCTAGCTCCTGGTGCTACAATTTATACGCCGTTTCGGCCACGGTGTTATCCACGGTTCTGAACCACTTGTCTATTCCAAAATTAAACCCCTAAAGCCATAAGACCTTAGGGCTTTAGCTCTACACCCCTGAGCCAAATATGACAGTAATTGATTCTATAGCTCAGTATACCGGCTCCCATAATCTGCTTTCAACACTAAAGGCATACCCCTTCAAATTGTAACTATTTCTGTAACCGTCACGCTCAAAAAGGAGCTAATAAAACCTAACAAAATCAAAACCTCCGAAAATCGGCAAATCCACAATGGACAAAGAAAGAACCCCTATTGACAGGACTCTCCCATTGTTGTAAAAACGCTATGAAATGGACTCAAGATCTTTCGGGCCTTGCGTCCGTGTGGTTCGATTCCGACCT
>JABAOC010000143.1_pt2 | contig 25348 bp, 22 predicted proteins | sample 7062161 | NCBI WGS metagenome assembly JABAOC01 (sample SAMN14538625, study PRJNA623070) | marine sediment metagenome | biome: marine biome [ENVO:00000428]; feature: marine pelagic biome [ENVO:01000023]; material: deep marine sediment [ENVO:00002113] | place: India: Gulf of Khambhat ... | reverse complement strand
ACGCTCAAAGGGGTCTGGGCTACTTGCCTCCCGAATAGATCGAAAGAGCCGGGTGAACTCCTTCAAAAAGAAACTGTTTATGTCGTTGCAAAACGCTCGAATTCTATGAGTCTGTTGCGGGTTTGTTTCTTTTCTGAATTCTGCCTCTTGCCTTCTTGAGCCTGTCATGATTTATCGGTAAATCACTTCGACAATCGGTGGATCTGACTGCACCTGTCCTAAAACGACCCGATCGATCCTTGGCTCTTCGGAATCGAGAATCACCCTCGCGAACTCCTTGCTCCTCCGGAGTCCTGCATCAAGATCCACCTTGTTCACAAAGGGGACAATGCGAGCCGCTGGCGGCGTCCCTCTTGTCAGTCCATTCCGATGAGTCAGGGTGACAGAAATGGCTTGGTAAGTGATCTTTTCTCCCTGGGCTAGGCCGGTTAGACGTGAGAAGATATCGGATCTGAAGACCTTATCTTCACTCAGCAAGGCTTCGAATCCATCTGCCCCTACAAGGGCAACAACCAGCCCTGTTGAGAAAGGAATGACGGGTTCGTAGAATGCGGGCGCTTTCAGGGGTCTTCGAGCCGCTCCGTCGGCTTCAACAATAAGGTAGTCTATCTTCCCGGACTCCCACAGTCCATCCACTTGGCGAGGATTAATGCCTTGGAGCTTTCCATCTGCCAATCTCTGGGAAGCGACGGTGACATGACCGTGGAGTTCTAGTTTTTCAAGAACGGAATCGTGGGCTTCTCCGAGGGCGAGGAACGGTGTTTCATCAGGCCCAGGCTCTAGGAGTTTGGTTGTCGTCGTGGTGATGACCTGATATCCAGAGGCGCTCAATGTTTTTGCCAGGAGGTACATAAGGGTTGTCTTTCCCCCTGCACCCACGAGACTGATGTTTTCTCGCTCCCCGAGTCCCAGGGACTGTTTTAAGATATTTCCGTATCGGCTGTCTTTCATTGCCCTTCAGACTTCAAGATATTCAGTTGGAGGTTTCTGAAGCTGTTTATGGTCAGTTGTCAGAGGACTTCCCCATTTCCCGAGGGATTTGTTTTACAAGGTACAGATTTCTGTGGATATTTCCAATTTCTCAAGTGGGAACCTACTGTCCCTTCGCTCCTAGGCTCACGCAGTGACCCTAGCGGGATTCGCCGGTGGGGAAAGCCTGCCCTTTCCCCGCTCTAAAGGCGGGGCTTCCCCCCTCCCGGCTCATCCTCGACGGGGCCCCACCGCTTCCGCAACGTCACTTAGAGACAGGAGGCTCCCTCAAAAATGGGGGAACTGCTCCCAGTTGTCAGTGGTCAGTTGGAATTGTCCCTTCAATTCATTCAATTAGAGGTATCCTGGGCCTATCCTTTTGATCGCCGTGGAGTCGGCAATTACAATTCTTATGATAGGAACGACAAACAAAGAAATCTGGTTCTGAACGACATCTTCTGTTATTCAGAGATCTGCCTCTATCTGTTAGACGTGTCGGCAGTGGTCACTCGGTTTTCTTCGGTTTGGCCTTGGTGCTTTTCTTTTTCCCCTTTTCGAAACTGAAAACGGGGCGTTTCACGATCTTGCCTTTGTGTTTAGGGAAGTCGGCAACGATGTAGACCGTTTTCCCGGCGATTTTCTTTATTGTACCCTCCATTTGTTTCTTCCCAAATGGGAATGTAATTTTTTCCCCGGGTTTCATCCCTTCTTCCTCCCTTCTCGCTAAAATATAAGGATGCATCTCGGCTGTGTCAAAGGAAACGGTGGGGAATTCTTGCCCCTTCTCCGCCTTGAAGGCGGGGTTTTCCCCTTCCTGCTCGCCCTCGAGGGGTTCCCACCCCTTCCGCAACGTCGCTCAGAGACAGGGGGTCTCCTCTAAAATGGGTGAACTCCTCTTCTCAAAGGATTGACGAAACTCCACAACCTCGATGAATTAGGTGGCATGAAAAAAGAGGATGATAATCAGCTGAGTTGAAATCGTAACAATCTGAAAAAGGATCACCGCGCCGATTGCAAGGCGGGCAATCGGGAAGTTTTTGTGGATGAAAAGGAATAGGGCACAAAGGGAGCCGACAATAAATGCTGCCATAATGAACGTTTCTCCTCCCATCTCGCGAATAACCCTGGTCAGCACATTTTCAATGCCGTCCATGGCGTGGAGAATGTAAAGAGCCAGAAAAGCATCTAGCGCATTAAGAAGGATGACAATAGCGAAAAGAAACAACAACGCCGGTCCGTAGCGGTCGACGTAATAGCCTCCTCGGCGGTCATCCCGTCTTCGAGCACTCTCACGCCTACCACCCCATAGGCTATACCGGCTTAGCATCGGCGTCGGCCTATTGCGCCGATCTTTTTTTTGCCGTCTCTCCGGACCGGTCTCTGGTTGATTTGACATAGGGCTCTTTCCTTTTCAAGATCCTTACATAACATCGTAAAGGGAAAAGAGCAAGTTGGCTTGGAACAGACAAATTCGAAATCCGAATATCTAAATCGACTCGGCGACTCGACGGAACTGGTCGAAGTCTGAGCACGTCGCAGGCCGAAACAAATTCGAATATCAAAATGACAGAAAGTCTAAACGCCGTTTGGAATATTTCGAATTTGGATTTGTTTCGTGTTGGTCCCCGTAGGGACGCTCCGCGCGTGCTTCGGATTTTGTGGGGCAAGATCGTATTGCAGACAAACTCCGGACTTACCCCAACCAGGCAATGGTCATTTACTGCTCCCTTTCAAAGGGAACCGCCAATGCGCCTGGAGCCCCTACGCGTTTCCTGGCGGCCTCCCATCGGGTGATGATGATGAGGACTCCAATGGTAGCGAGATACGGAAGCATTCTGAGGACGTAGCTTGGAACAATGGTGAGACCGGCCGCCTGGCAGTAAAATTGAAAGGCGTTGATAAAGCCAAAGAGAAGAGCACCTGCCACAGCCTTCAGGGGATCCCACATGGCAAAGATCACCAAGGCGATCGCAATCCATCCCTGCCCACCTGTCATTTGCTCCTTCCATCCCGGTGTATAGGCAAGGGACAGATAGGCTCCACCGAGTCCGGCAAGAACTCCCCCAGTGCAGGTGTAGAGATAGCGAAGACCTAAAACACTGATACCAACGGTGTCAGCAGCGGATGGGTTCTCACCGATGGCTCGCAACTGGAGACCCTGTCTCGTTTTATATAGGAAGAGGTAAGCCAAGGGAATGAGGACGTAAGCCGGGTATACCAGGGCATTTTGGGTGAAGAAGACCTTGCCAACTATGGGGATTCTATCTAAAAGAAAGAGGCCGAGGGGGTCAAATTTCAGAGAGACTTTACCGATGAGGGGCCTCCCCATAAAATTGCTTAGGCCGATACCGAAGAGCGTCAGCGCCAATCCTGAGACCACCTGATTGACCCTGAGGGTAATGGAAAAGAAGCCATGGATCAAGGCAAAAACCCCTCCGAGAAACATGCCTGCCAAAACACCTGCCCAGAGGGATCCAAGAGAGTGAACCGTGGCGAATGCCGAGAGAGCTCCCATGAGCATCATGCCCTCAACCCCCAAGTTGAGAATCCCAGAGCGTTCTGCAAAGATTTCGCCGATCGTTGCGTACAGAACGGCCATTGAGGAAGAGATGGTTATCTGTGCGATAAAGAGTACCGCCGATTCCATGGCTCCACTTCCCATTGCGGTTGACATTCGCCAGGGATCAGTCTTCAGACATGAGCAAACGTTCACAGCGGTCAGGGATCAGTCTTTAGCCTTCCTTCCTTGGCTCTGTCAACTGCCTCGTCAGGCTTTCCTGTTCCCCGCCAACCGACCCTTGTGAGCCGTCTAACTTTGCTTTTCCTGGTCCCTGTCGACTTCGACTCAATGTGAAGCTGGTACTCCTGAAAAATCTGACCACCGAGGACACAGAAGAGGATCGCTCCTTCCAGGGCCAGGCTGATAGCTGAAGGGACGTGCAAACTGATCTGAACTTGGTCCCCTCCAACCATAAGCCCTCCGAGGAGCACGGCGATTACTACGACCGATCCTGGTCGAAGTCTTCCCAACCAGGCAACGATAATACCCACATAACCGTTTCCAACAGCCAAACCCTGCTGAAGGCGATAGTGAATACCCGCCGTCTCTCCGATTCCTGCCAGACCGGCGAGACCACCGCTTAGCACCATGACCCAGAGAATACTTCGGGTGATATTCATTCTGGCATATTCGGCAGCTCGGAAATTGGCTCCTACGACTCTGATTTCATACCCCCACCGGGTATAGGCGAGGAGAAACCAAATCAGACTGGCGGCAATCAGTCCCATAAGCAGTCCCAGATGGATTCTTGTCCCAAAAAGTCGGGGAAACCATGCCATGTCCGGCAACATGGCAGTTCCAGGAAAACCCCTCCCTGCTGGATCGCGCCATGGCCCGAAGTAGAGATGCTCTAGCCATAGAATAGCGACGTAGTTGAGGAGGAGGGACGTGATGATTTCGTTCACCTGGAACCGTGCCCTCAGCAACCCAGGGATAAACCCCCATAGGGCTCCACCGAGGAAGCCAGCGAGAATCATGGCTGGGATCGTCAGATGGCCCGGGATGAATGGGGACAGAAAGAGAGCCACACCCGCTCCCGCGATCCCTCCCATAACGAGTTGGCCCTCTGCGCCGATATTCCAAATCAACATTTTCCCTGCAAGAGCAACGGAAAGCCCACACAGGATGAGAGGTGTCGCCCGGACCAGGACCTCTGAGAAATTGTAAAAACTCCCAAATGCGCCTCGAAATATTTCGAGATAAGCTCGTAATGGACTGACTCCGACCCATAGGAAGAGAAATACCCCAAGAATCAATGCCGCCAGAATCGAGGCTGGAGTGATCAGGTATCTCGGCCAGGGCAGGGGCTTGAGCCTTTTTCTGAGGTTAACTCTCATTTTTTGGTCTCTAGACCGGCCATCAGAGGGCCGATTCTTTCCAGACCTTTTTCGTCGTCGCAGGAAATGATGTCCATCACCTGTCCTCTGAACATAACGAGAATACTGTCGGCGAGGGACAGCGCTTCTTTTATGTCACCAGAGACCAGCAGAATTGCGCCTTGTTCACGCTGGCGTAGGAGGGCTTGCCAAACTTCTTCGGTTGCGCCGATATCCAGACCGTGTGTCGGTTGCTCTGCGACAAGAAGATAGGGGCTCTGAAAAAATTCCCGGGCGAGAATCAGTTTTTGAAGATTGCCCCCAGAAAGCTGCCGGGCTTTCATGGTAGGGCTGGCTGCGGCAATATTGAATTTGGAAATGAGCTTGCGTGACTCCTCTGCTACGGTTTTCCAACTGAGAAATGGCCCCTTTGAGAAAAGGCGTCGATGAGTGAGGGCAAAATTCTCGAAGACGGACAAGTCTGGAACACTTCCTCGACTTGTCCGATCCTCGGGCACGTAGGAAATCCTGTCGAAATGGTTTGCGATCTCCTCGTCTTCCAGGAGAATCCGCCCCTTCTCTATCGGTCGGAGTCCGACGAGAGCCTCGACGAGTTCCCTTTGACCATTGCCTGCCACTCCTAATATGGCGAAAATCTCTCCAACCCTGACAGAAAAGGAGACGTCTCTAACAGCGAGTTCCCCCCGGTCGCCCCTCACGGAGAGATTTTTTGCCTCGAGCAGTGCTTTCTTGGTCTTTATGGATTTCTTGCCCACCTCTAAGATGATCTCCCGGCCAACCATCATTCGGGCAAGTTCTGTGCTCACAACGCCGTCCTTTTCCCGAACTTTCTCAGGCCTGACGGTGCTCATAACCTTCCCCCGGCGGAGGACTGTAATGTAATCGGAGACCTCGAGGACCTCTTCGAGCTTATGGGTAATAAAGACGATAGATCTCCCTTCATCCTTGATTCGTCTCATGGTCGCAAAGAGCCTTTCGATTTCCTGGGGTGCCAGGACAGCCGTGGGCTCATCCATGATGAGGATGTTTACCTTTCGAAATAGCATGCGCAAGATTTCAACCCGTTGTTGCTCCCCTACCGATAGCTCATGGATCCTCGTCCGAGCATCGATGGCAAGTCCGTATTGATCAGAGAGTTCCGCAACACGCTTTTCCAAGAGCCCCATGTCAAGGCGTATGGGTCCGGGCACGCCGAGAATGATGTTTTCCGCCACGGTAAAATTACTGACCAGTTGAAAATGCTGGTGGATCATGCCGATCCCGTGATCGAGTGCATCTTTGGGCGAGCGAAAGGTAACCCGTCTGCCGTCGATCAGAATACCCCCTGCATCGGGCTGATAGAAGCCCGAGAGGATGTTCATGAGTGTGGTCTTACCGGCTCCGTTTTCCCCCAGAAGGCTGTGAATTTCACCCTTTAGGATCCGAAAATCGATTCCGTCGTTGGCCACTACACCGGGGAATTTTTTCACAATCCCCTTCATGAACACTGCAACAGGTCTTGATGATGTAATGGCCGACATATTCAATCCTCTGATTTATCAGGAAGGAATTGAGGGGCGGGAAGATTTCCAAGCCATTGGATCTTATACGAGAGGCCTTTGTAGAGTGGTTTCATCTCACCTTCCCGAGCGACACAAAAGATCCCCAGGATTTTCAAGACATCCTTATCTAAAGATTTCCTCTCCGTGATTTCGTCTAAAATGGTCGCAAGGGCCGCTACAGTGCCACCTGTACTAATCACATCGTCGATGATGACGACACCTCGCTCTGCGGAACTCAGGAGGTTGAAATCGCGCTCATAGACGACGAGGTACTTGTCCCCGCTCGTTACAGAACCACCTCCCACCTGAATGAAGGGTCGTTTTCGGCCGGTTTCAATTTCCATGTGGGGTTTCCGTCTGTTGTATGCCACAGCCAGAATAGGGACGCCGAGTTCTTTGCAGACCACCTGGCCCAGCTGAAGGGCCTTCTCTACAGCTGTAAAAAAAACGACTCCCTCGAGAATTGGGATACTTTCCCGGATTTTTTGGGCCAGAGCCCGACCAAAGATCTGGTTCCATTCAGCCATACCCACCAGATTGAGCGATGCGATTTTTATGAGACCACCAGCCGCCGGGAGTCGTACATACGGGAGTTCAGCCTTAAAGCCCAAGTCGGGGATTTGAAATGCGTATTTTTCTCCGGTTTCCAGGGAATTCAAGGGGATTTCCATGGGGTTCTCCTAGTTTTGCTAAGCCAACGGTTCGGAATGCTGATGGCTCTCGGGTCCTAGCCTTAAAGATTGCGGCTCACGCGGCTCAAAAGGCTCCGGAAAGACCTAACTCCGGAGCCTTAAGAAGAGTTTTTCCGATGATAGATGATCCACCCTAATCCGGTATTGTCCCAGATACTCCCTCCACCAACCATCTCATCGTGAGGAGGTCTTGATCCGTCGCCTTCTTGCCGGAGGGAACGATAACTTCGCCAGCCTGGTTTCTGACTGGGCCGGCAAAGATGTTGTCCACGCCTTCTTTCAGGCGGTTCCTTTCTGTGATGACTTTTTGCCTAATGTCCTCAGGCACAGAGGAATGGAAAGGAGAGAGTCTGATCCCATCCTTTTCGAATCCCCACCAGACCTCTCCAGGTCGCCATGTTCCAGCCATGGCCCGTTTGACGGCGTCCACATAATAGACACCCCAGTTCCATTCCGTGGATGCGAGGGCGCATGGGGCTTGGGCTGCCACGTCGATGCCATAACCGATCGCAGGAACCCCCTTCCTGCAGGCGGCCTGACTCGACTCTGGGGTGTCGGCCATCTGACGGATCAAATCATGACCGCGGCCTGCAAGGGTCTCGGCTAGAAGTGTTTCGTTCGTGGCATCCCGCCAGCTTTTCAGCCAGACGATGGTATTGACCTTTTTGGGGTCGTGGGCGACACCTTTTTCCTTCAGACCTTTCTGAAGGCCGATCGTGAAGGCGTTGATACCACGGATTGGCTCTGGAATGGGTTGAGTGGCCACCGTCCCCACGTTTTTGTAGCCCATGAGGCCAGCCATGTAACCGGCAAGATACTCGGCCTGATACATGCGGACGAAGTAATTCCCCATGTTCTTGTCATTTTTCTTATAGCCAGAGCAGTGTTCAAACACGACATCCGGAAAATCCCTTGAAACGATAACCGTCGGATCCATATGTTCAAAAGTCGTAGCAAATATGATCTTGTATCCCGCTTTGGCGTACCCTCGTAATACCTGCTCGGCATTGGCCGCCAATACTTTTTCCGTAAAAGAAACCTCAACCTGATCGCCCAGTTTCTTCTTGAGGTATTCAATCCCCCGATAGTGGGCCGTTGTCCAGCCCATATCGTCAATCGTCCATAGAAGAGCAAAGGCCACTTTTGTTTTCCCATGACTCGGTGCGCTAAGAAGCAATGCGACGCCGATTAAAACAACCAACAAAAAAACCAATCTTCTAGCCATGGCAACCCTCCTGATCGATCATTTGGAAATTCTGGCCGGTGATTCAACGTCTTGCGAACCTTGATCTTCGTTAAGATGCAAAGCCCATCAAGTCCAGGTGCAGATCCAAGACCGACGTGGATAACGAGAAGTTCGATCTCACCTCCTTCATGAAGATTTCTCCGACCTCCTGATTATAAGCGCTCCTATTTTTGAATTCAACAGATTTGTTCAGCGGATGAGGGAGGCCTTGCAAAGGTCTCATGGATCATTCATAATTCGGATGTTTCTGGCGCGGATCGCCGAGTTGACGGAGGATACAGATGGTTCCTAGGATTTCTTGCCGAAAGCAATGCAAGGCGAGGGAGTGTGGTGTATTCACTCAGCGTCTCTCGGGCCAGGGCCAGGTCGTGTCTGTTTACTCCAAAGCGATTAATGTGCTGCACCAGGACGGGCTGATTGCATCTCTGGTTCAGAGTCAGGCTCAAATGAGTGCCTTAAGCATTCGGGTCCCCTCCTTCTTTCGATCTTCAGAATCTCAAGGGATTCAGCTGAAGCCGGGCGACAGGTCCCTGTTTGAGGGGAGTCGGCTGATCATTAATGATCTCTGTTTCGACTTGTCCACAGGAGCGACTTGGGAAGGCCGTCTAGAAGCGAATGATCTTGAGGGATTCTCACTCCCGAGGCTGCCGCTCTTCCGAAAGGCCCTTGTTGAGGAGGGGAAGCGAGGCGGCCTGTTGGGGCTGATTCATCGAGAAGAGAGAGAAGATCCCTTCGTGAGAAAAGCCTCACACATACTTGACGAGGCCTGGGCAAGGGACGAGAAAAGGTCATTCGGAAAAGGACTCTCGAGACTCGTCGGGTTAGGAGTCGGATTCACCCCCTCGGGAGATGATTTCATATCCGGTGTTTTCCTCGGACAAACAATTCTTGAACTCCTGTCATGCTCCCGGCCAAAGGGGACTAGAATGAAAAGGGACGGAACGACGCTCCGGGCGATAGAAAGCGAAGAGATCCGGAAAGTATTGGACAAAACCAATCACAGCGGAAGGACGCTTCTGTGGCAGGTACTGGAGGGGCATTTTCCGTACTACCTCATTGAGGCGGTTCGGGGCTTGGCACGTGCGGAAAACACTTCGGAGATCTTAAAATCGGTCGGCCGAGCAGCTTCTCACGGAGAGACCTCCGGCACGGATGCCCTGGTTGGTCTGTTCGTTTACCTCGATTGGGTGATAAATCTTTGCGGCAACACTTGTTGACCCACCACCAAAGCTTCGGAACATCATCCGGTGTATTTTCACGAGTTTTTGCTAACCCATGAATAACTAAACAAATAGATAATAGAATCTGTGCAGAGAAGGTAATGGCCTGACAAGCTGAAAACTTGGGTCCTGTTAGCCAATCCTCGGAAAAATAGGTTGTTTAACAAGATCGGTGAACTCAAGGAGTGAAAAACGAGGAGGTGAAGCAGGATGGAAGCATCTAAGGACGAGCGCCCCATTCTTCTGAGCACAGACAAGGGATCCAACCCGGTGGAGTACGCCCTGACTGCATTGGCAGCCTGTGTGACGACTTCTCTGGTCCATCATGCGGCTGACAAGGGGATCGAAATAAGGGGAGTCGAATCCAGATTAGAGGGCGATCTCGATCTCCGTGGCTTATTCGGAATATCGCAGGACGTCCCGGTGGGGTATGAGAATATCCGCATGGACTTCAAGATCGATGCGGATATTTCTGATGAAGAGAAGGAAAACCTGATCCAAATGGGTCAGAAGTACTCCCCGGTGTTCAACACTATCTCAAATGCAACACCGGTCTCTGCTCAACTGGAAAGGTAGGAGAGTGAGACCGAGATGTTCTGCATTCTGGCCGGGCCTAACAGGGTTCGGCCAGAGTTTTTCTAAGGGCAATCCGCCATTCCCTATGGGGATTTCCGTCTGAGCCACATCGCTCTTATGTTTCGGCTTTGGTTCCCCTTGGCATCAAGAGAGCGAGAACAATCGCAATGAGAAAGAGTGCTGGAACATCCCCAGCGAGGTGGCCGCGCTCCACTGGATCGATCACTGCTTCCACACCCATGATGGCGCCGTGCACGATACTCGACCACACCGTGAACCAGATCAAGCTCTTGTGGCTTTTTGGATTCCGGGAAGCGATGAGAAGAAAGACACCCAGGGTTCCATACACGCCAAGCATCATGAATTCGAACTCATATTGGACAGGTTGCCACCTCCACCCCGATTGCCACTGGGAGATGAGGGGGTAGAGTCCGAAAATGAAAAGTAAACCGACCAAGACAAGGGCAATGCGCAGATACTTCTCACGCTGTGTCCCATCCATAAACTATCCTCCTTCCTCATCAAAGACATCTTCCCATGAGCATGCCAAATGGAAGTCCCAAATGTCCTCCAAACCATTCTCTCACTCTGCTGCTAAATTTCGCAACTGAACTCGGTGTGCAATTGGGTCGGAAGTATTGCTTGTATTGCTATCCGAAGGAATGGCTCACTTCAATGAGTACGAGTTCGAGCGCTGCTGGCCGTCTAGCAAAAAAAGACCTCCATGGCCAGAGGATCGTTCGGGCAAGTAACATCTTGCTGGTTAAAGAGTTGACCGGTAGGATTCGCCGGGAGATGTTACAACATGTCGTCTTTATAATTCCTTCAGGAGGTGGAATATGGAACCTTCATTTCGTCAGAACCTCAAAGAGCTCAAAGACCAGGTCGACGCCATGGTGGATGCCCTGTTGCGATGCAGCGACGAGGACCTGAACCGACCTATAGAGGTGGACTTCGCCGGAAGGACGTTGCGAACCAATCTTCGCGCTGCTGCAAGATACACCATCGAGGAATATCGCATTCATGACGGACAGATCGGAGGGGATCAATTCAACACCGCGATGTTGAGATCAGGCAAATCAAAAGGCGATATCGTGGCCCTCACTCCATACGATCGAAACGAGGCAGCATGCCTTGCTGCTGAGCTCTCTGTGGCGGCTGCGTCTCTCATTGCTCGATGTCTGGGCTACCCTGAACAGTTGGCAGGCGAATACCCTAAAGAGGGGGAGTGGTCCGTCCGCGAGATCATCGAGCACATGATCCATATGGAAAAATCGGGAGACGGGAGTCTCCAGCAGTTGGTTGCACGGGGACGCGGGGAGACAGTGTCGTAATCTAGACGTCCGCCTCGGTTGATACGCATCCCATGAATTCAGAGAAACGATTTGATGGATTCCGGAGATTCTGATTCTTAAGCGAGCCAGGTTCTATTTCTTCCGGAAATCGCAAGATTCGGACTCGTGTGTTAGGTTACGAATACAGATCGCAACAAATGCTTGCAGAAGCCAGAAGTTTCATGATTGAACCAAAGAATTTGTCCCCGAGGTTCACTTGGTCAACTCGACGAGATTTGGAGGTGAGCCTGGAAATAGGCATCGATCTCAGGCGGGACCGAGGTAAACCGAATCAATTGGGTGGGCCCTTTCTTCCCTGAGTGCTCGATCACCTTCCCGTAGAAGTCCCTGGCTGACAGTTTTTCATCCACATCTCCCAAGTTCATTCTAAGGTTAGTCAGGATACTAACCGGCCCGGCCAAGGTAATCTCGGCGCAGTTCTTTGAAAGCCGGACCAAAGAACCCTCGAGTTCTTTCTTCCCAACGTCTTTGCCTGCCAGTACCTTGTACCGGAGTGGAATTTCCCGTATCAAGGCGACCAAAGTTGGGTCTTTACCCTCCAGAGCAAGGTTGTAATGTCCAGCAATGCCGCCAACTTCATAAATCCTCAGTGGTGTTTCGGCTCCTTTGGGAAGTACATCGCGCTGAGCGTCGATACGCAGAATCTCACCCGCTTCTTGACGAACGGATTCGGAAATGAGTATCTGTCCGCCCACGCTATAGGACTCGATCCGGCTTGTCATGTTTACACCGCTTCCGACCACAGCGTACTTACTTCTTTTGCTTGAACCGATATTGCCAACGATCACTTCGGTTTCATTGAGGCCAATTCCCATCTCCAACTCAGGAAGGCCCTGTGCACGGTTCTGGTCGTTTACCTTTGCCATCGCGTTCTGCATCTCTATCGCGCAGGCGATGGCCCGCTGGGCACGGTCCGACATCTCTTGCGGGGCTCCAAAAATGACCAGCAGCGCGTCACCAATGATCTCATTGATGGTGCCGTTGTACTGGAGGACGACGTCCACCATAACTTCAAAGTATGAGTTGAGCATTTGAACCACTTGCTCGGGCTTGAGTCGCTCAGAGAGAGCGGTAAAGCCTCTCAGGTCGGTCATCATGATGGTGACCTTCCGTTTCTCCCCTCCCAACTCCAGCGCCGAAGGATCGTCGAGAAGAGAGTTCATGACCTCAGTCGAGAGATACCGGCCGAACATCTTCTTGATAAGCTCTGATGATTTTTCAAGATCTTCCGATGTGTGAGAGAGTAATGTGGAAAGGGTATTTTTCTCCTTCACTGCTCTTTCCAATCTGAAGTTCAGGGTTTTGAACTCTTTCTCAATCTTGCCGAACAGTTGCAATGCCACATCTTTTTCATCATTGACAATATTCATCTGCTCAATAATATCTTTCAGCTTATCAAGATCAGTGTTCATATAAGGAATCCCTTTAAGAATTTACTTCTCCTGAATCAGGACAGGCACCAGGGTATGGTTATGAAAATCGCACCGTCCTTGTGGCAGAGGACCGATTTCGCCGTAGGTAAAGAATCCAACCAGTGGAACATTCCACAGTTTGTGGATACTGGAAATCTCATCCTCAACCATTGGGCCGAGGGCGAGATGACGCGCTTTGCAAGAAAACAACACGATAGCATCTGACTTGGGGATTTGTTGGTTGAATTCTGACATTTGTCCAATGGCGTGCTCAATGATTTCACGTCCGGGGGACATGCTGAAACGTACTTTTGCTCCTTGAGGTACACTTCCCGCATAGACGATTGACTTGTCCTCGTTCAACCACATTGCTGCCCTCATTACAGACGAGCCATCGTCCCGCATCAACACCAGCGGATATTCAGCAGCAAGTCCAACATCAGAAGCATCATCGCCAATGTTCAGGTATTTGTTGTATATATCTAGGGCAGGCTCATCATCAATCTTATAGACAATATTTCCTTCGGCTTTCGTGACGGTTTTTGGCGTTCCTATTCCCTTCCACCCACTTTGAGCAATTCCTTGCAACTCGACGGCATTTTGATCAAGAATCAAGGCCACAACCCCATTTGCCAGAACTCGTGATGTACTAAGAACAAATGTCTCTGGCATTCCCACTTCGGTGGCTGCAAGACCGCCGAACAGGGGTACCTCGCGTTCCATGGTGTTGATAATCCCTTTAACGATCTCCTCGCCATCTGCGCGAAGTCCAGCCGATATCACCATAAACGCCGGATTGTCATAGATAGTTTTTGCCCACTCTGCAACGCCTTGACCGACTCGATAGGAGGTCTTCCCTTCCCCATCAAAAACGTTAAGCCGATAGGCATCGCGGCTAATATCGAGTAGCATCACCGCAATCGATTCTTCATGGACTTCGTCATTGGTAATCTCTCCACTGGCGCTTGCACCGAAAACCTCAATATCAGATTTGGCAAAAACAGCGCCTAATTCCACCAAATCATGGGCAACCGAGCTGAAGACGATCGCCAAGGTAGGTGCTAATCCAGTCTGTCGAGCGCTTTGAAGATGGGGTTCGACCTGGTCAACCGAAGTAGTAGAAAATACCGTTGGTTTCATCGCATTCTCCTTGTCACTGAAGGTAAGAACCTGTTCGGAAATATCTCATGATTTCCTCCAAAAAGTTGGAGGCGTCCTGATGATTGGTCATCCTCGATACCCTCCGTATATCATAGAGAGGATCAAGTGACAAGTTCATGAGATGGACTCAGGTGGGCCGGTTTTCCCCTGGACGGGGTGTTTAGTGCAAGGTGACACATTCGGTTCTCGTCAACACCTGAAACTGTTTACTTCCGACGGAAATCTACACTTCCGGGGATTCGCCCAGACTGTGTATCTCAGTTGAGACTGTCGGAAAACCCTGAAACCGCGATTCTTGAACTTGTAAGTACTTGATATTACTAAAGGCGAATCTTGCAAAAACGCCAAAATTGGACTTTTTCGACAGTCTCGTTAGAAATAAACGGCTCGCCACGCTTGCAGGAAGAAGGATAAGAGGGCAAGATTGAAAGAGCAAGATTGACTTTGCATGTGGATCTGCTAATATCAAACGTCTATTCGGGAGGGGGGTTGCGCTGAGAAGGCAAACCGGCCGTAATCAGTCCGCCCAGGAGGCGCAATAATGTTCAAAGAAGAAAGAGAAGAGTCAAGGTTCGATTGGGGTATGTTGGGAAACGTGGGCGAAGGACGCCCCAACCTGGGCTTTACCACGGATGTGGGCGTCTACAGGTTGATGCAATATACGCTCAGGGATATTGTGATAAAGGAGTTCGATACAGAGACTGCGGACAGGATATTCTACGAGGCAGGCGAAATGGCGGGCAGGGCCTTTTACAACAATCTGTTGACCAAGAAAGACAGCTTTAACGCTTTCCTCGAAGACCTCCAGGAACTTCTGAAAAAGCTGAAGATCGGCATCCTCAGGGTAGAGAAGTCGGACCTCGAGAATATGACTTTCACCCTGACTGTGGCCGAGGATCTGGACTGTTCGGGCCTGCCTGTGTGCGACGAGACGATCTGCACTTACGATGAAGGGTTCATCAGCGGGATTCTGTCTGCCCACACCGGTAGGAGATTCATCGTGAAAGAAGTTGACTGCTGGTGTTCGGGCGACAGGGTGTGCAGGTTTGACGTAAAACCGGCTTAAAAGGGATAGAAAAATGCTCAATGTGAAAGAGGAGGAGATCGACAAAATCACGGAAGCCTTTTATTTGATTCTTAACGGCAAAAAGGCTTCACCCGTAAGCCTCCCGGAAGATTATCCAGACAATGAAATCAGACAGGCCGTAGGCTACATAAACAGATTCATAGAAGAGTACAGCAAAGTCTCGGACCTGTTATCGAGCCTGTCGAAGGGGGAGCTTGATTTTGAAGCCGTGAAGGGGAAAACGGAGATACTCCAGTCACTCAAGAATCTCCAGACTAACCTGAGACATCTGACGTGGAAAACGCAGCGGATCGCGGGCGGAGACTTCAGCCATAAGGTGGACTTCATGGGGGATTTCTCGGTCGCCTTCAACAGCATGACCCAGCAGCTGAGGGATTCCTACGAGCAGCTCGAGCGTCGGAACGCGTTCATCCGCAAGACCTTTGGCCGCTACACGAGCGACGAGATCGTGGAAGCGCTCCTTGACGCGCCCGACGGGCTCAAGCTCGGTGGAGAAAAACGCGAGGTTACGCTGCTGATGTCCGATGTTCGCGGTTTCACCGCCCTTGCCGAGCGGCTTGAGCCCACCGAGGTTGTCGCCTTGCTGAACCATTACCTCTTGGTCATGGTCGATCTGATCCAACGAAGCGGAGGGACTATCGATGAGATCATCGGGGATGCCATCCTGGTGCTTTTCGGTGCACCTTTGGCGATCGAGGACGCCGTCCAGCGCGCGGTCCGATGCGCCCTTGAGATGCAAAAGGCAATGCGCGGGGTGAACGAGCATAACCTCCAAAGGGGTTGGCCCGAGATCGAGATGGGGATCGCGCTGCACACCGGGGAGGTAGTGGTAGGCAACATCGGATCGACGAAACGATCGAAGTACGGGGTTGTGGGTCGGACGGTCAACCTGACGGCGCGGATCGAGAGCTTCACCGTCGGTGGACAGGTGCTCGTCTCACCCGCCCTGATAGGCGCTGCCCATCGAGGCCTCGTCCTCGGTGATGAAGTCGAGATCCACGCCAAGGGCATGCGGGAGGCCCTCAGATGTCGTGAGTTGCTGGGCCACGAAGACCACCCGCAACTGGTGCTGGAGAGGGAGGAGGAGACGATCTGCACGACTCTTGCCGAACCCGTACCCCTTCAGTACGTGCGGCTGACCGACAAACACCTAAACGAACAGATGCAGCCCGCCACGCTGGTCGGCCTATCCCATCGGCGGGCTGTGGTTGAGGCCGAGGGCCCGTTGCCACCCTACGCCAACATAATGCTTCGGTTTGAGGTGGAGGCCGGTGAGGAAGAAGCGCCGGAGCTTTATGCCAAGGTGATCAGCCCCCTCGACGATTCATGCGGGCGCTACCTCATCCACTTTACCTCGGTTCCACTCGGCATGCGAACCCGGTTGCAGCGGTTCCAAAGCGGGACAGAGAGCCCGTTTGATGGCTAATGAGCATGACCCGTGTGGCAGATTTCATGATGGATCATGCGGAGTTGGCCAGGTAGCGATTGCCTATTATTTCCAACGGTAATCGAAAGACGAGGAGGGTGGAGAAATCAGCGGAATTCAGTTATGGCTGTCGAAATACCCTAGAACACCCGATTTTCTGTCTCCGCGTAACTTTTAAGTAATTGATTTTACAAAAGTGTAAATAGCCAAAAAGACACATTTGGACTTTTTCGACAATATCGTCAGAACTGAACGGCCCAGTGCTGCTTCTTGAGAAAGGTGGAAAAAGAAGGTTGACCTGATTCATGCGTCTGCTGATATGGACTTGAAACCCTCGTCGACCTGATCCTGAAAAGTAGGCACATAGCAACCTGGGTTGGTGTAGAGCCCGTTCTTTCGGAACCGAAGGGACGGGCTTTTTTCACTCAGGGAAGGGAGCAGTGTAACCTTCCGAAGGTATTTGACGTCTTATGGATAAACGATCGCGAAAGGAGGCTATGATGGCTGGTAATGAAAGAGTCAAAGGCCATGTTAAATCCAAAGAAACAGGCCTTCCTTTTTCCTTTGAAGATTGTCAGGCGATGTTTGAAAAGATGAGCAAGTGTTGTGGCGACACAGATACGGTCTCTGACTGCTGCTCCATGATGAGAAAAATCAAGGATGAGAAAAGCGGCAAATCAGAGGCAGAAGCAAGGCAAAGAAACAAAAAGTAGTTTCAGCACCAAGTGCTTTTCTGTGCACCGGCCCTTGATGCTAGATCACTCGCCGTTTCGAGTTTTCTTGCCTTCACTTTAGTCCCGCCTTGCGCAGGTTGTTAATATAAAGCTCCTTGGTGGCTTGATTCTTGAGGGCGAGTGTCTCTGCAAAGTGCTCGAGTGAGAAGTTGGGATCTAGCCGGAGCACTTCTTCGGTGGCCGCACGTGCCTCCTCCTTCTGGCCCAGCGAAACATAAATTGCGGCCAGATTAAGCCAGGCTTCACAATAGTTGGAATTACGATAGAGCACCTTGTCAAGTTCTGCGATTGCTTCCTCATATCGCCCTGCCATCCGATAGGCGGTTGCTAAGTTTTCAACAAGCCAGTTCGGAGGCATAGGGTTGAGACGTATCGCCTTCTCAAGCATTGAAACGGCTTCTTCAAGCCTGCCCACGCTGAATAGAGTTATCCCAAGTAGCCCGATGTTGTCGGCACTATTGGGGTTGAGGGCAACTGAGCACTCTCCCTCGGCAACAGCCTTGTCCCATTGCCGTTGGACAAGATAGATACTACCCAACAGGGCATGAGCATCGGCTAATGAGTCATCCAGGGTGAGGGCCTTTTGCGCAAGTTCAACGGCCCTCGCCATGGACTCCCCAGAAAGATCCCTGAAGCCAAGAAGTAGCTCCAGCAGATAGCTCCAAGCCAGGTAGGTATACGCCACTGCAAACTTTCGGTCCAAGGCGACGGCTTCCTCAAAGGATTGCCGAGCCAGAGCTATGCCCTCTCTATCCATTCGATAGATATGCTCACGCCCCTGCAAGATCTTTACATAGGCATCGTAATTTTCCGTGCCTTTTCCGAGCACGTAAGCTTGTTCCCCTTCCGTCAGCTGACACTGCAGGTCAGTCAGGATCCTCATTGTGATCTCATCTTGGAGAGTGAATACGTCTTTCAGGTACCGGTCGTAGCGCTCCGCCCTCAGATGATGCCCCGTGATTGCATCAATAAGCTGGGCCGTTATCCGCACCCGGTCTCCGGCCTTGCGAACACTCCCCTCCAGCACGTACCGCACACCTAACTCCCGACCAACCTCCTGCACCTTCACCGACTTTCCCTTGTAGGTGAACGACGAGTTGCGGGCAATCACAAACAGCCTTGGAACCTTGGAGAGAGCAGTGATAATCTCCTCAGTGATTCCGTCGCTGAAATACTCCTGGTCGGGATCACCGCTCATGTTGACAAAGGGTAACACAGCAATGGACGGCTTCTCGGGCAACACAAGCTCTTTCTTCACCTCTGGAATGGTCCCGTCGGTTTTCATTCGTACCCGATACACCCGCACCGGCTTCTTGATGTTTTTGACCGTGTGCTCGCCTACGTACTCGTACCCGAGGGTCAACTTGTTCTCGATCTGCTCATAAGCACTCCCCGAGATGGAAATGCCTCCGGCGTCCGCCAAGCCCTCGACCCGAGCAGCCACGTTGACGCCGTCCCCATAGATCCGTTCTCCCTCCACAATTACATCCCCGAGGTTGACTCCTATCCGAAACTCCATCCTCCGCTGTTCCGGCAATTCGGCATTCCTGGCTCTGAGATCCTCTTGAACCTCCACGGCGCAGCGCACCGCATCCACTACACTGGGAAACTCAGCCAGCACGTTGTCACCCGGTGAGTCTACCACCCGTCCCCGGTGCTTCTGGATGAGCGTTGCCATGAGCTCACGATAAGCGGTCAAGGTTCGCACTGTCGCTTCCTCGTCCTCACCCATGAGCCGGCTGTAGTCTTTGACATCCGAGCTAAGGATCGCGGTAAGTTTTCGTCTATAACGCGCGGTGGTCATGGGGTCACTCCTCTAGGGATTTGAGAGCGAGTGAAGAAATTCTTGCAAGGTGATTGATTGTCTGGAACCGGCGAATTGCAGTGTATACCAGGGGGGAGAAGATGACAAGTTCAGATGGAGGCTTTGGCTTTTTTCCCGTAACAGGGTGTTAAATCCAAGACGGACTGGGGTCCCCGGCACCGATCTCGATCGTGAAATATTTCTGTCAGAAATCGTTAGTTGAGGGCTCTGTCGAAATAAACGGATTCCAGCGATAAACCCTCGGTTTTGATCGCCCACAATAAGCGTGGGCCGCCAGGAAAAGGAATGCTGTGCCGCTTTGTGTGGCAAACCCGTCAGGCGATTGAAGCTGAACCTTGACATTCATCATCCCCTATGATTCGATTTGATGGAATTTCTTCAATCATTAAGTTGGAAGCCGCCAGGGGAGATTTTGGAATGCGATCGGAGGTTGCCATGGCCGTTCGCATCGTGCCAGCGGATGAAGTGATGGGCAATTGAGCATGGTGTGGAAAGCATATCCCAGATGATACGATGGTCTTCGGTTTTGGAGGGAAGGCCCGCCCAGGTGTGGATCTCTCAGAGTACGAGGGCAAGGCTATAGAGATTACTATTGTGACGATAAGCAAGCGTGTGCCAATGATGGTAACCTCGGCTGATTCAGAGGCCAAGCGGGAGGGGAAGGATTTCATGTTCATGGTCTGTTCCGAGGAGTGTGCAAAGGACGCGAAGGCTGCACTAGAGGAAGACATATCCGTCGGGCGCATGTTTGAGGGAATCCAAGGGTTATGAAACTGGAGGGCTTCCAACAAATTGTTGCACATGGAGACGAGACACGCTGCGCGAGTTAAGTCATGAAGAAGGTTGTCTCAGTGGCTGGGCCTTCGCAGGGTCTTGCAGCGTGCCTGATGTCGGGTAGCCCAACGTTCGGTGTGTTACCGAGACCTCTTGCTTTCCGACCGGAAAAAAACGGAAACAGTTGCTCCGTACATCCTCTCACGTGTCTGCTTTTTATTCGCTGCACGCCTTTGAGCGGTTTCCCGCGACTCCCAAAGATCCAGCTGACAAGTCCAATGGTCCTCAAGAATTGAGGAATGTCATAGCGTGCGTTGATCTTCGATCCTGCTGAGAGTGACTGACAAGTATGCGCGCAAATTTCATTTGACACCGAATCAAGGCGGTTTTAGAATAGGGCCGGAATAATTAGAAAAGGAGAGCCCTATAGAGGGATTAAAGACTCCAGAAGGGACGTGAAAGAGACTAAGCTGAAGAATCTGTGAGCCAGAAGGAGGATGCTGGGATGATCATGCCCTTTGCTTACGTGAAACCGGGCACCATACAGGAAGCGATCGAAGCATTGCAAACAGATAACTCCTGGCCATTGGCTGGGGGGACAGCGCTTCTTGTCGATATGCGTGATGGTGTTAAGCGGCCCGATTTGCTTGTGGATATTAAGGGTCTCAGAGAACTCGACTCTTTCACAATCGACTCGAAGAAAGGAATCACGATTGGCGCGAGAACCACCCTCAACTTCCTTGTCGAAAACAAGAAGCTGAGAGCCTCCTGTCCAGTCCTAGCTGAAGCTGCCCTTGTCACTGCAACATTTCAACTACGAAACCAGGCGACCCTTGTGGGCAACATCTGCAAGGCTTCTCCCGCTGCGGATATGGCACCCTCACTCTACATCCTGGGTGCCCAGGTGGTGACAACCGGACCCCGAGGGGAAAGAAGGATTCCAATAGCCGATTTTATGATTGGGCCGCAAAAGAATGCGCTGAAAAAGGGTGAGCTTGTGGTGCAGGTGGAAATCCCTCCACCTCCCAAAGCGAAGATGGCGTTCTTGAAGAAGCAGAGAATCAAAGGGCACGATCTTTCAGTCGTGAATGTCGCTGGTTTAGCGGATACCGAGTCTGGAACACTCAGGCTGTGCGTGGGGGCCTGCGCAGAGACTCCAGTGCTGCTGGAAGGGACGGACCAGCTATACAAGAAGACAAGAGATTTGGGCAAGCTGGGGGAGCAGATAGCCGATCTAGCGCTGAGTTCTATTTCCCCGATCGATGACGTCAGGGCCTCGGCAGACTATAGACGGGATATGGTAAGGATTTTTGTGAAAAGGATTGTGAGTCGGATCTGCTCCTAGTGGCGGGTAGGTCAGGCATCAACGTGGAGGAACGGAATGGAATCTTACAAGCAAGAGATTGATATCACTCTCAGGGTAAACGGGGTTGAGTACCGAGATCAGGTTCCAGCCCATATGACACTTCTTCAGTTTCTCAAGGAGAAGCTATTTCTCACAGGGACGAAGGAGGGCTGTGGTCGGGGTGAATGTGGTGCGTGTACGGTCATCATGGATGGAAGGACCGTCAATTCCTGTCTCGTTCTCGCCGTGGAGGCCGATCGCTCCAAGATTCGAACCATAGAGGGGGAGGCTAAAAGGGGCAGACTCACGGCACTTCAGAAGGCATTTATTGATTATGGCGGGACGCAGTGCGGATTCTGCACACCTGGGATGATCATGTCTGGGCAAAACCTTCTGGAGAGGAATCAGAAGCCTTCCAGGGATGAGATTGTTGAGGCCATCGCAGGGAATCTCTGTAGGTGTACGGGTTATGAACTGATCATTCAAGCGATAGAGGCAGCTGCTAGCAAGAAGGGGAAGTGAGGAAACGGAAAAATGGGAGAAAAGGAAAAAGAATATCGATACATCGGAAAGGGCATCCCCAGGAAGGATGGCGTGGATAAAGTGACCGGGGCCGCTGTGTACGTCCATGATCTGGTCGTTCAGGGGATGCTGTATGCGAAGACGGTCAAATCGCCATACCCCTATGCGAGAATCGAGTATATCGATATAAAAGAGGCGGAGAAGATGCCCGGCGTCAGGGCTGTTGTGACGGGTAAAGAACTCGACTACAAGGTGGGGTTGTACGTGCTCGATAAGGACATTCTTGCCAAAGAATACGCTCGGTATCAGGGCGAGCCCGTGGCTGCTGTTGCCGCCGAGACCGAGCTGATCGCTGAACAGGCCTGTCAGAAGATTAAGGTCGATTGGGAAGTGCTGGAACCGGTACGCGATCCAAGAGAGGCGATTACGCCAGGTTCTCCATTGGTCCACCCCGACCTGGGAGATTATGGCTATATGAAGGGGGTCTTCTTTCCCAAAGCTAAGACGAACATCCCTCATCATCAGAAGGTCAGAAAGGGTGATGTTGAGGAGGGGTTCAAAAAGGCTGATTTTGTCATTGAGAATAGGTTCTACAATCCACCTGCTCAGCACGTTGCGCTCGAAACTCATGTGAGTATCGTTCAAGCTCTTCCGGACAACAAAGTCCAGATCTGGACCTCTGCCCAGTCACCCTACACGGTCCGAAACCTCTTCTCTGTTTGCTTCGGAATCCCTCATGAGAATATCCGGGTCAGGGTCCCCTATGTGGGAGGCGGCTTTGGTGGGAAGGCGGGTATCCACCTGGAGCCCTTGTGCTATGTCCTCTCGAAAAAAGCGGGCGGACGGTCTGTGAAACTCAAAATGACCCGGGAAGAGGAGTTCAATACGATTCCCTCCAGGCAAGGCCTCTATGCCGAGGTCAAAACGGGTGTGAAAAAGGATGGGAAGGTTACCGCCTTGGAGGTGAGCTATTACTGGGATGCCGGTGCATATGCTGACTATGGCGTCAACATTGGAAGAGCCGCTGCCTATTCAGGAGCGGGTCCGTATGAGATTGATAATTGTAAGATAGACTCTTACGTCGTGTATACCAATAAGATATTTGGGACGGCCTATCGGGGGTTTGGGCATGTGGAGGCCCTCTGGGGTATCGAGCGGAACATGGATATAGTGGCCCGAAAGCTGGGGATGGACCCGGTTAAATTCAGGATGAAAAACGTCCTCATGCCGGGGGCCACGACCATAACCGGAGAAAAGATCACCGACCATACGGGCAGGCCAGACAAGTGTCTGGAAGCCGTGGCAAAGGAGATCAAATGGAGAGGGTATAAATCGGAGAAAGAGAGACAGAAAGAGAAGCAGAGTGGAAAGGTCCGGGGAAAGGGGATCGCTCTCCTCCACAAGGCACCGGCCATGCCGACTTTTACGTCGACTGGGGTCATTCTCAAGTTCAACGAGAACGGATCTGTCGATCTCATGACTTCTCTGGTCGACTACGGTCAGGGAACCTATACGGCATTGGCCCAGATTGCGGCCGAAGAACTGAAGATGCCGGTTGAGAGAATCAATATCCCTTGGGACAGTGATACAGCCTTTACCCCCTATGATTGGCAGACTGTTGCCAGTAAGGGCGTTTTCATGACGGGAAATGCGACGATCATGGCTGCCCATGATTGTCTTAGGCAGATAAGAGAGATCGCATCTCAAGTGCTACGGTGCCCCTCAGGTGAGCTCGTTTGCGAGAATGAGCGGGTGTATGTCCGCCACAAACCGGAGGCCTACCTGGAATACAGGCAGGTGGTCAATGGCTATGTCTATCCTGACGGAAACTCCATCGGTGGGCCGATTCTAGGCAAGGGTAGGTACATTGCCCAGGGATTGACCCATCTCGATGCAGAAACCGGTCAGGGGCTTCCTGCCCTGGACTGGACGTATGGTGCCCATGGCGTTGAGATCGAGGTAGATATCGAGACCGGGGACACCGAGATTTTGAAGATCGCTTCGTCCTTCGATGTCGGCAAGGTCATGAACGAGAAACTGATTCAGGGGCAGATCATCGGCGGTGTCATTCAAGGATTGGGAAGTGCCATGATCGAGGAGTTCCAATTCTCCAAGGAAGGGACGGTACTAAACCCCTCGTTTGTGGACTACAAGATCCTCACATCCAAGGACATTCCTCACAAAATGACCCAACATATTGTTGAGACGCCACAGACTGACGGTCCATACGGGGCAAGAGGTGTTGCCGAACATCCGATGATCTCGGTTCCTCCTGCCGTCGGGAATGCGCTTTACGATGCCCTTGGGATCGATTACTTTCAGCTTCCCCTCAACCCTGAGAGGATCTATTTTGGAATAAAAAGCGAGAAAAAGGAATTCCATGATTGAGTGAGGGCTCCCCAAAACCGGGAAAGGAAACTCTCGGCGCGAATCAAGATTTTCTCCCTAGCAGTTCTTAGAGAATGGAGACCTTTCAATCTCTCACAGAATACCAAAGGCTCAGAAAAATGCTGCTCTGAATTGGTGGGAAGACAATTCAGAGTAGCGCCCCAGGCCTGATTTTTTTGGTCAGAGAATTAGACCAGAAACGCAATCCATTCACTTCTTGACTCTCCGAAGTCTGAGGGCTCGAGCGATCCCATCAGGGCAGAAAAGCGGGGGAGGGAATCTGTTATCTCGATGATGTTCCGAGGAGATGGCGTGAAGAAGATCGTACTCGAAAAAGATTCTTACTACGATTCCGTATTTCTCATGCTGACCAGCAAGGCGGTGAAGGAGATCCCTGGTGTGAAGAACGCTGTCGTCGCCATGGCTACGGAAATGAATCGAGAGCTACTGAAGGAGATCGGACTCTTCACCCCTGAAATGGGGGGTGCCACACCGAACGATCTGATCATCGCGGTCGAGGGTGAGAATGAAGAGGTTGTAACCAAGGCTTGCGAGACCGCAAAGGACCTCTTGCGGAAGAAAAGGATCACGACCGAGGAGACATGGGAATATCGGCCCGTAAGTCTGGAAAGCGCCCTGAAGACCGTACCCGATTGTAACCTCCTCATAATTTCGGTTCCCGGGATGTATGCGGCAAGGGAGGCGAAAAAGGCCTTGGAGAAGGGGCTTCACGTGATGCTTTTCTCCGACAATGTCGCTCTGGACGATGAAATTGAGTTGAAGAAACTCGCCATTGAGAAGGGCCTCCTCATGATGGGGCCAGACTGTGGGACTGCCATCATTAACGGGAAACCTCTCTGCTTCGCGAACGTGGTCAAGCGGGGAGATGTCGGAATTGTCGCGGCTTCAGGAACCGGTCTTCAGGAGGTTTCCTGTTGCATCGATAAGCTCGGGTCCGGAATATCGCAGGCTATCGGGACCGGGGGAAGAGACCTGAAGGACAGCAGGGTCGGCGGGATGACGATGCTCATGGGGATAGAGGCCCTTCGGAATGACCCCGATACCAAGGTCATCCTGGTGATCTCCAAGCCTCCGGCAGAGGATGTGGCCGAGAGGGTGGTCTCGAAACTGAAAAAAACCGGAAAGCCATCGGTGATTCACTTCATCGGACTGGAAGC
>JABAOC010006285.1_pt2 | contig 25365 bp, 30 predicted proteins | sample 7062161 | NCBI WGS metagenome assembly JABAOC01 (sample SAMN14538625, study PRJNA623070) | marine sediment metagenome | biome: marine biome [ENVO:00000428]; feature: marine pelagic biome [ENVO:01000023]; material: deep marine sediment [ENVO:00002113] | place: India: Gulf of Khambhat ... | reverse complement strand
AGCGACGCGGCGAGGGCCGTCATAATAACGTTATCTGTACCCATTCCTTTACCCCCTTTTAATCTCCGCTAATATTATAGCGCGTTTCCGCCCATTTCTCAAACGCCGTAAACAACCGAGGCCCCACGAAAAAAGCCGGCCCGAAGGCCGGCTTCGTCGAAGGTTTGTCTTCGGCCTTATTTAAACACGGCCTTAACGCGCCCCAGCGACGTCGGCGCTACGGCGTTCGGCTCGAGCGTTATCCGCATATAATGGACGTAGTTAGCCAGGTAAACCGCTCCGCCGTTCCAGTTATAAACACAGCGCGCGGTCGCCGGGCTCCAATAAGTGTAGCAGGTCCCGCCGCTGTCGCCGTTCCAGGATACGTCGACGATCAGGTTATCCCGGCCGTTGTACTCAAACTTTTTATCGAAGTCGAAACCGAACCAGGTGCCGGGGGTCCCGCTGAGGTAGTACGAGCTCCTGCTGAAGACCTCGAGCGGCGTGTTGCCGCCGAAGTTCGTCGCGAAGTTATTCACGAGCTTGGTAACCTTCGTATGACACAACTTAATGGAGAAGTTGTTATAAGTACCCGGCGTGGACGATTCGCAATGCCATTCCCATTTCTCGATGGTGCCGCCCGGAATCGTATCCGTACTCAGAACCAGGTCCTGGCTCCGCGCCGAATCGACCCCTCAACAACCTCGCCAGGGATACAACGCCTGGCCGCTCTTGCTGCCGACGACGTAAAGGTCCGCGAACGCGGCCCCGGCAGCCAACGCGCAAACGCAAACTACCACCATCGCTCTCACTTTATTACCTCCTGAATCGAAGGGCGAGAATTCGACCGAGCTAAAATACACTCTCTTCTAATATAATTTTAAACCCTAAACGTCCCGTTGTCAACCCAAAACCTCAACCTTCGGGCAAAGCCGACGTACCCTCAGGCCGGTCCGTCCCGCGAAAAAGCCGGCCTTTCGGCCGGCTTAGTTATCGAGACCCTGAGGGGAGTTCTAGTTGTACAACGCTTTGACGCGGCCTAGCGACGTCGCCCTGACCCCCAAGGCGCCGATCGATATACGCATGTAGTGCAGGTAGTTGCTTAGGTAGGTCGTCCCGCCGTTAACACTATATACGCAACGCGCGGTCGCCGGGCTCCAGTGATTGTACGCGTGGCCGCCGGAATCGCCGTTCCACTGAACCTCGATGATGAAGTTGTCCTTCCCGTTATAATCGAAGGCGGACGAGAACGCGAAGCCGAACCAATTATACGGCGTAGCGTTGACGTACTGGGCGCTTTTCTTGTAAACCTCGACGGGCGTGTTGCCGCCGTAGTTCCCTTTGAAATCCCTCTTCAACGCCGTTACGGACGTATGGCACATCTTGATGCTGAAATTGTTGTACGTACCCGCGCTCACAGACGAACTGGCGTACCATTCACACTTCGTAAAAGCTCCCGCGGGGACTTTGTCCGTGCTTAGAACCAGATCCTGGCTCCGTACGGAATTGACGCCTCAACACCCGCGGAACGGATAAAGCGCCTGCGTACCTTGGCCGCCAACCGTAAATGTCTCCGCGTACGCCAGGCCGGCCGCCAGCGCACACAAGCCAACAACGAGCGACAATCTCATAGCTTTACCTCCCGTTCAGTGAAATCGAACATCCGCGGTGTCCGTTAACTTCTGACCTTTAATAACATACGCGCTTTCCGCTGTCAAGGAAAAAATTCCGCCAACGCTACCCGCGGCGCGTTCCCGGTTTTTTTTTATTGACGATAAACCCCGGGCGATTTATAATCGCCTTAGGCAAATAGTAGGAGGTGATGCCGTGAAAGCCCACGCGTTCTGGAAGACGTGATGCGCCGCGCGCGACAAGCGCCGCGAAGCCCGGCTCGGGCTTAAGACTTATAACGACGAGGAGGCGACGCGTGGGCGTAGCTTAGCGTAACTCTCGTGCCGACGCCGCGTTCGGCCCTGCCGCCCCAGCGCCGTCCTCCCTTACCAACGGATGCTGGTTTTTTTATTAGGAGGAACGGAAATGGCGGAAGACTGGACGCAGATGTGGAAAGAACTCGGCCTCGAGCTCGGGAATCACGACAAACTAATGGCGGCGCTGGGGCCGCTATACCTCGAGTGGTTCGCCGACCAACCAAACCGCCCGGAAGCGATGCGATACTTCGACTTCGTAATATCCGAAGTCCACGGCCTTCGGATTAAGGAACTTTTGGACCACAAAGAGAAAGGCGGCGCCGTAGTAGGTACGTTCTGCCTGTTCGTCCCGGAGGAGGTCGTCGTCGCGCTCGACGGCGTCGCCGTCGGCCTGTGCGCCGGCGCGGACTTCTCCGTGCCCATCGCCGAGGCCGAGCTGCCGCGCAACCTCTGCCCCCTCATCAAGTCCTTCTACGGCTTCAAGCTCGGCAAAATTTGCCCGTACTTCGAATCGGCGGACGTAGTCGTCGGCGAGACGACCTGCGACGGCAAAAAGAAGGTTTACGAACACTTGGGGAAAATCCACCCCGTCTACGTGATGGAGGTGCCGAATAAAAAAGGCCCGGCGGGCCGCGAGCTCTGGCGGACCGAGCTGGAAAATTTCATCGCCGCGATGGAAGAAATAACCGGCAATCGACTCACGGAAGACAACCTCCGCGCGGCCGTCAAAAAGGTCAACGACAAACGGCGCGCGATAAGGCGCGTCCACGAGCTCCGGTGGAACGACCCCGCCCCCATCTCCGGCAAGGACGCCCTGCTCATCATGCAGATATCGTTCTACGACGACGTCGAGCGGTTCACGCGGAAGGCCGACGAGGTAGCGGACGAGCTCGAAAAACGCGTCGCCGCGGGCGAAGGGGTATTCCCGGCCGGGACGCCCCGCCTTATGGTCTCGGGCACGCCGATGGCGATACCCAACTGGAAGATTCACCACGTCGTCGAAACTTCCGGCGCGGCCGTGGTGGCCGAAGAGATGTGCACCGGGTTTCGTTACTTTAAAAATACCGTGAACGAGGACGCGAAAACGTTGGACGAAATGAAGGAGGCGCTCGTCGACCACTACATGGACATCAACTGCGCGTGCTTCACGCCTAACGAGGCCCGCCTCGACGATATCGAATACTTATACAAAAGTTCCGGCGCCCAAGGTATAATACACGCGACGCTATCGTTCTGCACGCCGTACTTGGTCGAGCAAGGCTCCGTAAAAAAATTTGCCGCCGAGCACGACGTCCCGCTCGTGGCCGTCGAGACCGATTATTCCGAGGGCGACGTGGGCCAGCTCAAAACGCGCGTCGAGGCGTTGGTAGAACAGGTGAGCTCGTAAATGCCGTATTACGCCGGCGTCGACGTTGGGTCCATCGCGACGAAGTGCGTGGTCGTAAACGACGACGGGAGGGCCGCGGCGAGCGCGGTCCTCCCGACCGGCGTCGCAGGTGCGAAAGCGGCGCGCGAAGCTTTCGAACAAACCCTCGCCGACCTCGGCGCCGACGTCGATAGAGTCGTCGCGGTCGTGGGGACCGGCTACGGCCGCGCGCGCGTCCCTTTCGCCGACCGCGCCGTAACGGAAATAATGTGCCACGCGCGCGGGGCCTTCGAGCACGTGGGCGGCGGCGTCACGCTCGTGGACGTGGGAGGCCAAGACGTCAAAGCCGTACGCGTCGACGAACGGGGCGGCGTGGCCGAGTTCGCGATGAACGACCGTTGCGCCGCCGGGACCGGCCGCTTTCTGGAGATAATGGCTCGAGCCCTCGAGATGGACTTAGCCGAGCTTGCGGAAATAGACCCGGGCCGCGCCGACGCCGCGAAGGTCAACAACATGTGCACGGTCTTCGCGGAATCCGAAGTAGTGGGCTTGCTGCACGAAGGCGTCGACCCGGCGGCAATCGGCGCCGGCGTGTTGGGCGCCGTCGCGGACCGCGTAGCCTCGCTCGCCCGGCGCGTAGGGGGCGCGCCGTTCGCGTTATCGGGGGGCGTCGCGTTAAACCGCGGCTTCGCCCGGGCGCTGTCCTCGGCGCTCCCCGGGCGCGTAGAAGTCCTCCCGGAGCCCCAACTCGTGGGCGCGCTCGGCGCCGCGTTGCTCGCCCGCGGCTGAGTTCCGTCGGCCCGAACGCCGGCGACGTTTTCGGTTGCGACGTCGCGCCGCGGTCCCGTACTTCCGCGAGATGTTCCGGGTCGTCACCCAAAAACACCTACGCCGTTCGCTCTACGCCACAACGACGATATCGCTTTTTATCGTCTTCTTATTATATAATTTTTCCGGACTGACCTTAGCCGAAGTGGAGAGGGTATGGCTGTTCCCGATTCCTTAGTTCCTGAAACCGCCGGCGTGCAATTGCCGCACCTGAGCCGCGCGAGCGGGAACGCGGCGCTCCCGGCCGTCGCCCTCGGCCTAATCGCCGCTCAGTCGCTCGTTTATAACCTCTTGGCGTTCGCCGCCGCTTCCCGCGTCCTCGTAAACTTGGACCGCTTTTGATTTATGTCTAAAGTTGAACGTTTCGGCGTCTCGATAGCGGAAGAGCTGCTGGCCGCCTTCGACGGCTTGATCGACCGCAAAGGTTACGCCTCCCGTTCGGAGGCGATACGGGACCTCATTCGCGATTACCTTGCCGAGGAAGCGTGGCGCGCGGGCGCCGGGCGCGCGGTGGGAACGGTGACGCTCGTATACGACCACCGCGTCGGCGACCTTCAGGAAAAACTCACCGGCATCCAACATCAGAAGACCCAACTCGTAATATCGTCGCTTCACGTCCACCTCGACCGGCACCACTGCCTCGAGGTCCTGGTCGTAAGGGGCAACGCGCGTCGAATCCGGAAACTGGCGGACCGCCTCATCGGCGCGCGCGGCGTTAAACACGGCAAACTCACGCTCGTGGCCGCGGGCAAAGAATTGCCTTGACCCGGCGTGGCTTTTTTATTAAATTCTAGTAGCACTATTTTATAAATAGTATTACCACATTATCGAAGCCGGCCCCGGGCGTATTCTAAAGGAGCATACGTGCACATACCCGACGGTTTCCTGGACGCCAAAACCTTTATCACGCTCGACGTCGTGGGCGCCGGTTTCGTCGCCGCCGCGGCCGCCCGCGTACGCCGCGTTTTGAACGAGCGCGCCGTACCCCTTATGGCCGTGCTCGCGGCCTTCATCTTCGCGGCCCAGATGTTGAATTTCCCGGTCGCGGGAGGGACCTCGGGCCACTTCGCCGGCGGCGCGTTGGCCGCCATCCTGCTCGGCCCCTGGGCCGCGGTCCTGGTAATGACGCTCGTCCTCGTCATCCAGGCGCTCGCGTTCGGCGACGGCGGCGTCCTCGTGCTGGGCGCCAACGTCTTCAATATGGCCGTCGTCGCGCCGTTCGTCGGCTACGGGACCTACTGCCTAGCCCGCGGCTTAGTCCGTTCCGACGTCGGGAGGTTCGTCGGCGCCTTCGTCGCCGGCTGGCTGGCGGTGGTGGCCGCCGCGGCGGCCTGCGCCGCCCAGCTCGCGCTGTCCGGGACAATACCGCTCGCAGTCGTCCTCCCGGCGATGGCCGCGGTGCACGCCCTTATCGGCGTCGGCGAGGGGTTGATAACGGCGCTCGCGCTCGGCGCGATCCGCGCGAGCAGGCCGGACCTGTTGGAGCTCGCTCGCGGGGGGACGGCGCGATGAAGACGTTCACCTGGCTCGCGCTGATAGTCGCGCTGTTCCTCGGCGTCCTCATTTCGCCGTTCGCCTCGAGCTGGCTCGACGGCCTGGAGCGCGTAGCGGAAGATAAAAATTTTTGGGAAACAGAAAAGGCCGGGCCGCTAGTCGAATCACCCGTACCCGACTACCTATTCCCCGGCGTCACGGACGAACGCGTCGCGACGGCCTTGGCCGGCGCCGCGGGGACGCTCTTGACGTTCGCCGTCGCGTTCGCGCTGGCCGCGGCGCTCCGCAAACGCGGTAAATAATATGAAGCACGACTTCCTCGATAAATTCAGCGACGCCGACGGCTTCCTCCATCGCCGGGACGCCCGAGTAAAAATAGTCGCGTTAGCGGCGATACTTCTGGCCCTCAACGTCTTTCGGTCGCCGCCCTGGTATATCCCGGCCGCGGCCGCGGCCGTCCTCGTCGCCGCGGTCGCCGTGGCGCGGCTGCCCCTCTTTTACGTATTCCGCCGCGCCGCCTTAGTACTGCCTTTCGCGCTGGTCGTAGGTATCTTCCTGCCCTTTACGACGGAAGGCGAGGCCTTCGTGACGTTCGACTTGGCGGGCCACAACGCCGAAATATCGTACGCCGGCGCCAGCCTCTACGCCGCGCTCGTCGCGAAGGCGTACCTGTCGTTGGCGTTCGTCGCCCTCCTGCTCGCGACGACGCCTTTCCGGAACCTAATGAAGGGCTTGGCGTGGTTCCGCGTACCGTCGTTCCTGTTGGCCTTACTTTCCTTCACCTACCGTTACGTGTTCGTATTCGTCGACGAGCTCGAGCGTTTCCGACGGGCCTGGGCGGTACGTTACTTCGGCCGCAGGCCGCTCGCGCAATTCCTCGCGCTGGGCCCCGCGGTCGGCGCGCTCTTCGTCCGCGGCTACGAGCGGGCCGAGCGCGTCTGGGCCGCGATGCTAAGCCGGGGGTACGACGCGAACGCGCTATGACGACGGCCGTAAAAATACGCGACCTGAGTTACGCCTACCCGGACGGCACCGCGGCCCTCGCGGGCGTAAATTTAACGGTCGAGGCCGGCGCAAGTTTCGGCCTCGTGGGCGCCAACGGCGCCGGCAAATCGACGCTCCTGCTCCACCTCAACGGCCTCCTGTGCGGAAACGGCACGGTGGAAATATTCGGCGAGGCCGTAACGAAAGCGACCGCCAAAAAAATCAGGCGGCGCGTGGCCCTCCTCTTTCAGGACCCGGACGACATGCTCTTCATGCCCCGCCTCGAAGACGACGTCGCCTTCGGCCCGAGGAACCTGGGCCTGGCCGAAGAAGAAGTCGCGGCCCGCGTCCGCGACGCGCTGGCCGCCACCGGCCTGGAAGGCCTCGAGAGGCGCTCGCCGCACCACCTGTCTTTGGGCGAGCGGCGGCGGGCCTCCATCGCCGCGGCGTTGGCCTTGAAGCCCGACGTACTCGCGCTCGACGAGCCGACGGCGAACCTCGACGGCCGCGGCCGCCGCGAACTGGGCGAGCTGCTAACTTCCCTGAGCGGAACTAAAATAATAGCGGGCCACGACCTCGCGTTCGTCGGGCGCCTGTGCGCGGAGGTCGCGGTCCTCGCCGCGGGGAAGGTGGTCGCGCTCGGGCCCGCGGACAAAATATTAGGAGACGAGGAGATACTGCGCGAATACGGCCTGGCGTAAAGGATTCGGGGCGAGGGTTTACTAACGAGAAGCCGACGGCGAGGCCGGCGGCTTTTTATCGCGAACCGGCTTGACTCGCGGCGCGGTCCGTTTTATAATTTAATTATAAAAAAACATCCCTAAAGCTACGGCCCCATCGCCCGAAAGGGGTATCGAGATGAGGATACTTACGTTTGTCGCGCCTTGGCTTATGGCCGCCGCTCCCGCTTTCGCGGTCCAGGTTATCGTCGGCGGGGCCCAAGCCGCGGAGGGGTTCCCGTTCTACGGATGTTGAAACTACAGCGCCGTAAGGATCCAGGATCTGGTTCTCCAGAGCGACGCCGTGCCCGCGGGTTCAATCACCAAGTTGGAGTGGCACGCGAACGGCAGCATAGTGGAGGGTACTTACAAAGATTTCCGGATAAAATTATGCCACACTAACCTCACCGCGCTTACGAATACCTTCCAAACCAACTACGCCGGCAACACCCCGGTCCGCGTGTTCTATCGGAGCTCGCACTACGTCAAACCCGAGGCGGAGTCGTGGTTCGGCTGGGCCTTCGACACGCCCTTCGAATACAACGCCAAGGATAACTTCGTCATAGAGGTCTGGTGGGAGGAGGACGTCGGCGAGGGGGCGGCGCCCACGTACATTACCAAAATCATGTCGCGCGGCCTCTACTCGTCGATACGGTACGGCAAGCCGCAACACGGCTACCCGAACCAGGGCGAACTTATGAACTACCTCCACCACATGCGCATTACCATCAGCGGGACCGCCCTCGAGCCGACCTCGCTCGGCCGCGTTAAATCGTTGTACCGGTAATATAAACGGATTATGTCCCACGCAAAAGCGCGGAGGCTACCGGCAAACACGACGGAAGGGGAGGTAGTACGTTGAGAGATTTTTTATTGCATTTGCGTGCGCCGTTGTTCTGGCCGCCGCGGCCGCGCGGGCCGGTACGGTAACCGTCGGCGGAAAAGAAAAACAGGCCCTGTACCCGTTCCGCTGTTGTTGAGGCCAAGCTTGGGTCAGGAACCAGGACCTGGTTCTATCGAGCGACGCCGTCCCCGCGGGCACGATAACGAAGTGGGAGTGGCAGTGCCACCTCTCGGGGGTCGAGAACAAAGCGGGAACGTATCACAATTTTAAACTCCTTGTGTGCCACACGTCGCTGGCCCAATTGACCAAGGACTTCAAGGCCAACTACGACGGCAATACGCCCGTAGAAGTCTACGCCCGGAGCCAACAACGTATTTACGCGGAACGCGGCGCCTGGTTCGGTTGGGCCTTCGACACCAGCTTCCAATACGACGGCCGGCGCAACCTGATAATCGAGGTCTATTGGAAGGACGCCGATAAACAGGGCCAGACGAGCACGTACGCGACGGCGGGCACCGCCCGCGGCCTCTACGACGTCAACGGCACGTTCTCGCTCGTCAATTACTGGCACCATATGCGCATAACGCTCGAGGGCATCGGCCTCGAGCCCACCTCTCTCGGCCGGATGAGGGCGCTCTACCGCTAGCGCTTAGCAGGAACCCCAAACCAAAAGGCCGGCCTTCCCAAAAAACATAATCCCCCTCGCGGGACGACGCGTTGACTTTCGCGGGAAGGGCCGGCGCGGGCGCGCCCAAAATTTTCACGCGTTCTCTCCTCTTAAAGGAATCCCGATTTCAGATTCCAACTTATAACCGTACCGGCTACGCCGTAAAATATATTAGACGGCGTAAGGCTACTTTAAATAAAAAAAGCCGTACGGGCGCGACTTGCGACCGGCGCGCGTAACGCCAAAACCCTGAAAATAAAGGGCTTACGGCTCGGCCTTTGGGACGCGAGACGGCGTCCGTACAGGTAGATATTGCGCGTTCGGATTATTTATGTTAAAATTAATATTATCGAATTTCGGGTATCGCCGCCTTGCAGAGCGCAAACGAAACTAAGCTAATATATCGCCTCGTCGTCGCGGTCCTGTTGCTGCTTACCGCGGCGCTAATTCTAATCCCCAACCGTTACTGGGTCGCCGTATCCAAGAAGCTCGTGCCTCCCGAGAAGCTGGCCGAGTCCACCCGCCCCGACCCCTGGGGTTAACCTCACCTAACGACTATGCCGACGTACGAATACGAATGTCCCACGTGCGGGTGCAGGTTCGAAAGGTTCGAACCTATTACCGCGAAACCGAAGGCCAAGTGCCCGGAATGCGGCGCGAAATGTCGCCGCTTGATCGGCGCCGGCGCCGGCATCATCTTCAAAGGGCCCGGCTTCTACGCCACGGACTACCGCGACGCGTCCTATAAAAAGGCCGCGGAAAAAGAAGGCCGGAGCGAAGGCGAGGCCGGCGGCGGTAACTCGAAGGGTGAGGAGAAAGATTAAACCGTTTTAGTCTAGCGGTGGTGACGATATGGCGCGCGGAAGGAATTGGAAAAGGCCCCTCGTATTCGCGCTCGCCGCGTTCGCGACCATCGCCGCGGGCAAGATGGGCGAAGGCGACGACGAAGAGCGGTCGCCTGACGCCGTCGTGGCGATCGTCGGCGGCGAGAAGATAACCGAAGGCGACCTGGACGAGATGCTCGAGCTCATGAACCCGCTGGAACGCCGCTCGTACGAGGCGCCCGAAGGCCGCAAGATGCTCCTCGACATCTGGATAAAAAATAAATTGCTCGTGGACGAGGCCGAGCGCCACAAGCTCCACAAGGACCCGCGGGTCAAGCGCGACCTCGCGGATGCGCGAACCCGCATCCTCGCCTCGACGTATTTCCAACGCTATGTTGCCGAACCGCTCGGCATATCCGACGAGGAGGTCTCCCGCTACTACGAGGAACACAAGGGCGACTTCCGCGAGCCGGCGCGCGTCACGCTGCGCCACATACTCGTGGATAGCGCCGACGCGGCCGAGGAAGCGCTCAAACGGCTTGAGGCCGGCGAGGACTTCGGCGCGGTTGCGGCCGAGTTATCCCAAGACGAATATACCTCGCACCAGGGGGGCCTTATCGGCGAGGTCAAGGACGGCCACACGCCGTTCCAGGTCGGCAACTGCGAGAACTTCCGCGACGTCGTATTCAACCTCGAGCCGGGCAAGCCCTCGGCCGTTACGCCCAGCGACCGCGGCTACCACATCTTCCTCGTGGACGAGAAGACGGAGGAGACGTACGCGCCGCTCGAGCAGGTCAAGGGCCGCATACGCGAGCGGATACTTCTCCCGGAGAGCGACGTCGTCGACTACTTCAACGCTCACCGCGACGAGTACGTCGTCGAGGAGGGGGTCCTCACGCGCCAGATCGTCGTGGAGACGGCCGCCGAGGCGCGCAAGATATTGACGCAGGCCCGCGCCGGCGGGGACTTCGAGGCGCTCGCCAAGTTGCACTCGACCGATTTGCCCACCAAGAACAACGGCGGCCTGCTCGGTTGGATCAGGCCCGGCGGCTACATCCAAGGGATAGGCCAGAACGAGGAGATCGAGAAGGCGCTCTTCGCCGCGGCCGAAAACGACGTCGTCGGCCCGTTCGAGCTCGACGACGGCTTCCACATCTTCAAAATCGACCGGCGGCGCGAATTCCGGCAGATGGAATTCGACGAAGTGCGGAGCCGCATCTTCTCGAAGCTCCTCGACGAGCGGCGGCGCGATTACTTCGAACAGGCCTTCGCCGAACTGGAACGCAAATACAAAGTTGAGCGCTTCGGCTGGGCCCGGACGTACGACGACATGAAACCGGAAGAATTGATGGCCGAGGCCGAAGGAGCCGCCACGCCCCTCGTCGCGATCCAGGCCTACGATAAGTTCGCCGAGCGCTTCCCCAACCACGCCGACGCCGACAAGGCCCTCTTTATGTCCGGCTTCTTGAATTCCGAGGAACTCAAAGACTACGCGACCGCCAAGGATAAATTCCGGGCCCTGCTCGCCGCTTACCCCGGCTCCGACTACGCTACTTCCGCGACGTGGATGATAGAGCACATGGGCGAGGAGGATTTGACCTGGCCTCCCGATTTGGCTGGTTTGAAGGCCGGCGGAGAAGAGGGCGCGGAAACGCCGGAAGAAGAAACAGCCGAACCGGCGGCACGCGAAGTTGAAGAACGATAAACGCCGTTTCGACGTTCCCATATCGGCAGCGGAGGTTTACGCGGGATGGAAACGGACGAGCAAATAACGGTGGAGAAGGTATTCGTGGACTCCCCTAACGACTACGCTACGGTGCTCGCTATCGCGCGAAGGGCCCGCCAAATCCTCGACGAGTACCCGAAATATGAGGAGCGCCTCGAGAACGAGAAAGCCACGTCGATCGCGCTCCGAGAATATATGGATGGCGATTTCACGTTCGACGCGGACGTCAGTAAAATAAAGACCGACGAAGATTAAAAACCCCCGCGACGGGGTAACGCCGGACGGTTGCCGACAAGCCGTCCGGCTTTATGTTATCATACGCCCGTGGAGGACGAAAAATATGTCGACGTTCACTTCACGCGGCCTCCCTTCGGCCCGTTCACGTACGCCGTCGACGGCGAAGCGGCGCCGTCGCCCGGCTGCCGGCTCGAGGTTGAATTAGGCAAGCGCGCCGCGGTCGGGCTGGCGGGTCGCCCGGCGCCCCGGCCTTCGCCCTCCGTCAAGGTTAAAAAAATAACGAGGATAATCGACTACGAGCCTATTCTCCCACCCTTTATTTGGGAACTCCTCGAGTGCGTCTCCCGGCGCTACGCGGCCTCGCCGGGCGAAGCGGCGAGGCTCGCCTTGCCGATATCGCTCGACTTCAAACGCGACGACGTGCTCGTATTGACGGCCGAATTCGCCGCTTCCCCCGCGCTCGAGGGGCTGGGGGAAGACGAACGTAGGCTCGTGGGCGAAATTTGGGAGGCCGGGTGGCTCGGCGCCAGGGCGGCCGGCCTCGGCGAAGCCGTCCGCGGCCTTCATGATAAAAATATAATCGCCGTGGAGCCGTACGCGACGACGCCGGCCCTCGACGACCTCCTCGTATACGCGGCCGCGACCCCGGCCAAAAGGCTCGGCAAAGTTGGACAGGCCGTCGTCGCGGCGCTCGCGGAGGGGCCGCAACCGGCCAAGCGGTACTTGCGCGAGCCGAAGAAAAGAGACGCGCTCCGGCGCCTCCTGCGGCGCCGCCAAGTCGCGCTCGGCCTCGTCTCCAACGGGCCTTCTGCCGCCCCGCCTCGAGCCGGCGCGACGCTCGTAACGGGGGGCGACGCCGGCCGCCGGCTGGAGGAGGCGCTCGCGGCCGCGCGGGATGCCGGCGCCCAGAGCGTGCTCGTACTTGTCCCGGAGATGTACCGCGTCCCCGCCGTTCGCCGGCGGTGCGAGGACTACTGGGGAAACTCCTTCGAACCCTACTATTCGGATATGTCGCCCGGGGCGCGGTGGCGCGCCTTCGTACGTTGCCGGCGGCGCACGGCGACGCGCGTGGTCGGTTCGCGGTCCGCGCTTTTCCTGCCGCTGCCGCCCGAGGCCGCGGTCGTAATCACGGACGAGGCCGACGGCGCGTACAAGCAGTGGGAGATGCCGCCCTATTACCACGCGCGCGACGTGGCCGCCGCCCGGGCCGCGAGCGCGGCCCTCGTAATGGCCGCGGCGGCGCCCTCCCTCGAGGCGTACGCCCGCGTGTCGTCGGGCGACGCCGCAATAAGGCCCCTCGCCGAGGCTGGCCGAAAACCCGAGTTGACGATAGTGGACATGGCGAAAGTCGTCGCGGCGGAAGGGCCGGTTATCCTCTCCGCGGCGTTGGTCCGCGGCCTGCAGGAAACGCTCGCCGCGGCTAAGCGCGCGCTGGTGGTCGTCAACCGCCGCGGGTATATACCCCATATCTACTGCGACGCGTGCGGCAGGTCGCTGACGTGCGGCCGCTGCGACGTCGCCTTCACCTATCACAAGGAGGAACGCGTCCTCCGCTGCCACTACTGTATGCGGCGCGAGCCTATGCCGCGGCGCTGCCCCTACTGCGGAAAAGAAAAGCTTACGGGCGTCGGCTTCGGAACGGAAAAGCTGGCCGCGGAGGTCGAATTGCTCTTCGGGAGCGCGCGCGTCGGCCGCGCCGACTCGGACGCGCTGCCGACGCCGGCCCGCGCGCGGTCATTCTGGGAAGACTTCGCCGCCGGCGCCTACGACGTCGTCGTGGGAACGCAGATGGCGCTCCGCGCCCTCGACGACGAGGTCGCCCTCGCCGCTCTCGCCAGCGCCGATACCGCGATGAACCTGCCCGACTTCCGCGCCTCGGAGCAAACCTTCCGGACCTTAAGGCGCATGCTCGAGCCCTCGAGCCGTCGCCGCCGCGTCCTGATACAAACCTTCTACCCCGACCACTACGCCGTGGCGGCCGCCGCGGCCGGCGACTACGAGGCCTTCGCGAAACAAGAACTCGCGTTTCGCCGCCGCCTCAACCTGCCGCCCTTCACGCACCTCGTCAACGTCGTCGTCGCCGAGCGCGAAGAGGCCGGCGGCGAAAGGAAAGCATCCGAGGTCGCGACCCGTCTCGAGGGTATATTCGGCTCGCGGGCGGACATCTTGGGGCCCGTGCCCGCGCCCGTCGCGCGCTCGCGGGGAAGACGCCGCTGGCAGATATTGATTAAAACGGATTTAAGGGAAATAGAAAACGCGGGGGCCGAGCTCGCCGCGCTCGCGAGCCGCAAAGGGCCGGCGAGAGTACGCGTCGACGTCGACCCCTACGAGCTGTTCTAGGCGCCCTCAGCGGAGGAGAGCTTTGATCCGCCCCAACGACGTCGGCGCCGAGGCCACGTCGCCGAACGATATGCGCAGGCGGTCCGTCTTGGGCGAACGTTGCCCTTCGGTAGGTTCGTAACCTTTGTTTATGAGGAGGCGGTTTGAACTGGCCGTGTACCCCCACACCTCGATCTTCGTCGTGAGCTTTTGGTTGCGCCACCGCAGCTCGACTATGAGGTTGTCGCGACCGTTGTACGCGAAGGGCGTCGTAAATTTCACGCCGAACCACTGGTCCTTGACGCCGTTTATCGTTATCGGGCTCGCCCGGGCGACGAGGACCGGCGTATTGCCGCCGTAATTTCGGCCGAAATTAGTCGTCAGCTCGGGAAGGGCCGTATGGCACAGCCGCATCTCGAACTCGTAGAAATTGCCCGCGGCGTACGTATCGTACGATTGGTACTCGACGCGCGTCACGGCCGCGCTGAAATTCAGTTCGCTCTTGAGGACCAAACACTGGACCCGGTACGCCAGCCCTCAAGTACCGCAAAAGGGGATGTTCAAGTTGAACCCCTTCGTGCCTACGATAACCTGGCTCGAGAACGCCGCGGCCGCTAACGCGAGCGCCGCAGCCGTCGCTAGAATTCTCCGCACCTCGCTACCTCCTTCGCGACCCTCGCTTCGAGTTGATTATACCAGAAAAAGCCGCTCCATAAAATTAATAAAAAAAAGAAGGCCAAACCTCAGCCGGGAATATAAAAATAAAGGGGGTGAACCGTAGATGAAAAAAACTGCCTCCGTCGGCGCCGCGCTCCTGCTCGCGGCCGCCACGACGTCCGGACAGCTCACGGCGTCGCGCGGCGAGATAACCGTAATCATGGATGACTTCCGGACCGACGCCGGCAACGCGCGCGTCGCGCTATTCGACGCGAAGGAGGGCTTTCCCTACGAAACGGAAAAAGCCCGCGAGGTCGAATTCGTCAAAATTAAAAATTACGGGGCGCGCGCCGTCTTCACGGATATCCCGTACGGCACCTACGCCGTCGCCGTCCTCCACGACGAGAACGCCAACGGCGAGATGGATTTAAATTTCTTCAGGGTTCCTACGGAAGGGTACGGCGTCTCCAATAACGTCCCGAGCACTTTGACTCGGCCCGCCTTCGACGACGCGAAATTCAAACTGGACGAGGAACGTCTGATTATCCAGATATTTATTCAGTACTAGAAATTTTTGCGACATGGAAGGCGGCGACGCCGGCCGAAGCGTAATCGCGCGCCGAGGGCGATTTCGCCGTCAGCCGCCTATGGTGGCCTCGGGCGACAGGTCCGCGGGCGCGGCCGGCGGCTCGAGGCCGTCCTCGCCCCCCGCCTCCTCCAACAGGCCGTGCGCCGTTATTACCGCCTCGACGTTCGCGCGGCGCGCCGCGGCGTCCGCGCCGCCGAGCCGGCAGAGGTTTCCCTCGCATCGCTCGCACAACGCGACGGTCGTAAGGTCCAACGTCTTGTATCCGATTGCGAACTTCATCGCGCACCGCGGCTGGCGGCAGTGCATAAGGCCGAAAGTGTGGCCCAACTCGTGGATAACTAACTTCGCAAAACGGACCAGCCGCCGCTCGGAGCTATCGCAATAGAAGCCCATCCGGTACGTCGAGATCACCGCGGACCCGCCGGGGCACCGGCCCATGCCGAATAAGAAGTTCAGGTTGCCCGTGAAAATGTCCTGCGCGGTGATGCCGACGACGCGGTAAGCCTCCGGGGGCGCGTTCGCCTCCAGGTACCTTAGCAAACTCGCGGCGCCGTATTGGCCCCGGCCCGGGTAGTAGTACGCCTCCTGCAGCGGCAAGGGCTCGGCGACGGCGACCTCGCGGCCCAGCGACGCCTCGACGACGCCGCTCGCGAAGGCAACGTCGCCCTCGGGAACGTCCCCGATGGGGACGACGTAGATCTTCGCCACCGCCGGGGGACCATAACTCTCCCGCGGCGGACCACCGTCGTCGCGCAGGTAAGCCCAGAGCACGAACGCGGCCGCGGCCGCGGCCAAAAATGAAATGGCGATGGAAGGTAAATACTTCTTCAGGTTTTATTCGACCGGATGGTCGGGCGAGCGTCCGGCGAGCGCTCCCTCTTAAGATCGGTTTTACGGTCTCTATCCTCCCGGCGTAAATTCCACCAGCTCAACCAGCTCGTATTTGTCCCCCGGGAAGTAATGTTCGTATCTTATACACCCGACGCCCCGCGCGTACCACCAGCTCTCGTAATGCCCGGGGTCTTCCACGTAATCGTAGCGCGCCAGGTATACGTCGCCGAAATCGCCGAAGGGCACGCTCATCGCGAACGGGCCCATAACGAAGACGCGGTACTTATCGTCCTCCCACTCTTGGCCGTCGGCGGGCGGCAGCTTGAGCCAAAGGTGGTATTCCCCCCTGGGGTCGTTCTCGGCCCAGTTGGCCCAGACCTCGCCTTCCTCGAGGCGGAAGTAATAATCGCCGTCCGTCTCCCTCGTGCGCCATATTTTCACCGGGCGGCCTTGGCCATCGTACGTCGTCCCGGCTATTACCGTCTCGAGGGCGATAGGGCCGCCGCGCCTTTTACCGGAGAGGTCGTGCCAGCGACCCTCGCCGCGCCAAAAAGTTTTGTCTCGCGCGGGCCAATAGGAGCCCTCGGGCACAGCCGGCCCCTCTACGTCCTCGCCGCAGGCCGCGCACAAAGCCAGCGCGGCGACTGCGAAACTCAACGGACGTGTCATAACCTTACTCCTATAAAAGTTTTTATTTAACCTAGCGAAGGACGCCGCGGGCCTTTCGGGTCCGACCGCCGTACGAAAACCGACGTCGTGCTTATTTGAGCAAAGCGGCGCTCGGTCTTACCCATATAAATATACACCCGGCGCGGCGGAAAAGCAAGCGCTAGACGCGCCGCCCCCGGTACGCGCCACCCTCAGCCGGCGCCCTAGTTGGGCGCGCGAAAGTCAAGTTACCGGGCCGTCCTTTGTTGATATAAGCCGAGGAGTATGTTATTTTCAAACGACGTGACGGCGAAAAAGATACGTTGCGCCGTAAACGCGGCCGTGGCCGGGGCCTGGGTTACGTTGGCGTGTGCCCCTGTGGTCATTAGCCCGGAGACGTCCGACCCCGGCACGACCTGGGTCGCCGACGAGGGCGGCGGCCGCGTCTTAAAAATAAACAGGTCCTGCTCCGGCGTCGTCGCGACCTCGCCCGACCTGGGGCGGCCGGTGGCGGTCCTCTTCGACTCCTACAAGGGGTACTGCTGGGCGGCGGACGCCGAGGGCGGCCGCGTCTTTCGCCTGACCGCGCGGGGCGTCGTCGAGAAAACGCTCTACGGCTTCGGCGAGCCGGTGGCGTTGGCCTATTTCCCCAAGGAGAACGCGGTTTGGGTCGCGGACCGGGCCGACGGTAAGGTTTACAAGTTGACGGAGCGCGGGACCATCAGCGCCACCATAGGCGGCCTGAAGGAACCGGTGGCCGTTGCCGTCGACATGCGCCAGGGCGACGTCTACGTCGCGGACGCGCGGGCCGGCCGCATCGTCCGCTACGACCGCTCGGCGAAACCCTTACTCAGTTATTACGGCTTCAAAAACCCCCGGGCCATCGCTTTCGACAGCGGCTTCGGCTACCTCTGGGTCGCCGACACCGGGAACGGCCGCATCGTCAAGATGAAACCCTCGAGTGAAAAAGTCGTCGAATCGCGGGAGCTGAAGGCCCCCACCGCGGTCGCGGTAAACCCCGGCACGGGCGTCTGCTTCGCCGCGGACGCGGAGGCGGGCAAAATCATCTCGCTCGCGGGCAACGGCGTGCTCCGTTGGACCAACGACGAGTACCGCCGGCCGGCGGCCCTCGCCGCCAACGCCGCCGACGCGTCCGTCTCGGTCGCCGACGCCTACGACTTCGAAGTCGCGAAATTGAAGGGGAACACCGGCAAACCGGGCGACTACAAATCGGTCGCGGGCTTCGCCAACCCCGTAGCCCTCCACGGCGACCCCGGCACGAGGTAAAAAGCTCCGCCCCGAGCCGCGGCCTCCTCCCCTAACGCGTATGAAAAAAATAGACCTGCACGTACACACGGTCCACTCCGACAGCCCATTGACCGTCGCCGAGGTCGCGCGCCGCGCCCGGCGAGCCAAGGTCACCGTAGGCATCTGCGACCACCTGTCGCCTTACCACAAAATGTTCGAGGCGGGCGCCTTCGACGACTACGTGGCCGACATCCGCGGGCACGGCCTCCTCCTCGGCGCGGAATATTGCATCGGCGAAACCATACCCGTCGACGACGAAAGGCTGGCCGAGCTCGATTACCTCGAGGGCGGCCTGCACGCCGTCGACTTAGGCGATAAAAAATATTTCTTCTGGGGCTCGGAGGCCCCGGAGGACGCGGACGCGTTCGTGGACCGCTACCTGGAGACGACGCTCGCCGCCGTCGCCAACGACCCCCTCGACGTAATAGCTCACCCCACGTACCTCCCGGCTCCCTTGAGCGAGCGATACGACGAGATATGGGACGAGCGGCGCTGCCGCGAACTTTGGGGCGCGGCGGCCGCGCGCGGCGTCGCGGTGGAGATCAGCGGCCGGTGGTCCGTCCCCGGGCCGAGGCAGATCGAACTCGCCCTCGAGATGGGCGCTACCTTCGCCGTCGGCTCCGACGCCCACCGCCGCGAGGAACTCTTCGACGTCGGATACGCATATCGGATGTTCGAGCTTTTTAACGTTCCCGAGGGCCGCATCTTTTGGCCCAAACGTAAAAAGATTAAGAAGTAAAATTATGGCCCGAGAAGAAATCGCCGCCTTCCTCGCCTACCTCGCCGGCGTCGAGCGGGCGTCGCGGCACACGGTCCGCAGTTACGCGAGCGACCTGAGTCAGCTCAACGCGTTCGCGGCGCGGTACGACCCCGGGCGCGACGTAACGACGTTCACCGCGCTGGACCTGCGGCACTTTTTGGTTTACCTCCGCGAAGCGGGCGTTTCGCCGCGGTCGCTCGCCCGCAAACTGTCGGCCCTGCGCCGCTTCTATAAATACTTGCGCCAAAAAGGGCTGATAAAAGATAACCCGGCCGCGGCGCTGAGGACCCCCAGGTTCACGCCCGGCCTGCCTACTTTTTTTAAAGTCGAAGAGGCCGCGGCGATGCTCGACGGGGCCGCGGCGCAGGCGCAATTGCCGCCCGCCGCCAGGTTTAAAAACGAACGGGCGCGCGCGCGTGCGGCCGCACGTGCCCTCCGCGACTGGGCCGTCCTCGAGCTCCTCTACGGTGCCGGCCTCCGCGTCGGCGAACTCGTCTCCTTGAACGTGGGCGACGTCGACGTAAAAAGAGGGCTCGCGACCGTCGTCGGCAAGGGCGATAAGATGCGGGTCGTGCCGACGGGCGCCAAGGCGGCCGCGGCGGTCGCGAAATACGTTGAAAAGCGGGCCACCCTCGAGCCGGCGCCGGCCGAAAAGAGGCTATTCCTAAGCCAACGCGGCAAAGCGCTTAGCGAGCGGAGCGTCCACCGCCTCGTCGCCCGGACCGGCGGCCCCGGCGCCAAGCCCCACACCTGGCGTCATACTTTCGCGACCCACATGCTCGACGCCGGCGCCGACCTCGAGACCATCCGCGAGCTCCTCGGCCACGAAAACGTCGCGACGACCGCCATCTACGCCCACGTGACGACCCGTCGCCTGCGCGACGTTTACGACCGCTGCCACCCCCACGCCGCGCGAAAAGGAAAACCGCTCGGCCGCGACGAAAAATAATACTTTCGGGCCGATTACTTTTTTATTATAATCGCCGGATAACATGGAAAAATTTCACGGCACCGCCGTTCTCTCCGTCAGGCGCTACGGCGCCGTAGCGCTGGGCGCGGACGGCCAGGTAACCGTCGGCGATACGGTCCTCAAGGCGGGCGCCGTCAAGGTCCGCGAGCTGTTGGACGGGAAAGTCCTGTGCGGCTTTGCCGGCGCGACCGCGGACGCGCTCGCCCTCTTCGAACGCCTCGAGGAGAAACTCAAAGCCTACCCGCGCAACCTGCCTCGAGCCGCGGTCGAACTCGCGAAAACCTGGCGCACGGACAAAATGCTCCGCCAGCTCGACGCCTTGATCGCCGCCGTCGACGCCGAACATTCGTACGTCATAACCGGCGCGGGAGACGTCCTCGAGCCTGACGACGGCATAATCGCGCTGGGCTCCGGCGGCCCGTACGCCCTTGCCGCGGCGCGCGTCTTGCTCAAACACACGGAATTATCCGCCGCCGAGATATGCCGCGAAAGCCTCGCCGCCTCCGCGGCCATCGACCTCTATTCCAACGGCAACATAACAGTTCTCGAGCTCAGTAAATAATATGTTCGAACTTAACCCCGAGGGAGCACCCGCCGGCGTAACCCGCGACGGCCGAGCCCGCGCGGCCGGCGGCCAACGAAATATTTAAAACCATTAAAAGAAAGGAACCCATGTACGAACCAGATTTCGCTACCATCGCGCGTCACATGATGCAGGAAAACGTCCGCATCCGCGCCGGGGAGACGGTCCTCATCCGCGCGCGCGCCGACGCGCAAAACTACGCCGAGTCCATCGGCGCCGAAGCCGCGCGCGCCGGCGGCCACCCGCTCATCGTCGCCGCCAACGACGAGTTCCGCCTCCACGTCGAAAACGAGACGCCGCCCGACGTCCTGGGCGAAGCGCCGCCCCACTTGATCGAGCTTATAAACAACTCCGACGTCATCATCAAGATAAACACCAACTGGCGCGACCCCCACCTCAGCCGCCGCGTAATACCCGAACGCGCGACGCTGGTCCAAAAAAGGACCAAGCCGGTCATGGACGCTATGTACGCCACGAAAGCACGCCGCGTCATCGTTACCGACTTCCCCACCGCCGAGCAGGCGAGCTTCTACGGCATAGACTTCAAAAAATACCACCTGCTCTTCTGGCGCGCCGTCGAGGTCCCGCCGGCCACGCTCAGAGAACGAGGCCGCGCCGTCCGCGATAAACTGCGCGACGCGAGCGATATATCCATAAAATCGAAGAAAGGAACCGACCTCACCTTCTCCATCGCCGGCCGCAAAATCCTCGTCGACGACGGCATCCTGGGGTACCCAGGCAACGGAAACGGCCCTCTCATCGCCAACGTCCCCGCGGGCGAGGTATATTGCGCGCCGCTCGAGGATTCCGTGAAAGGGCGCGTAGTCCTCGACCGCGTATTCATCCAGGGAGAAAAGGTTGCCGACCTCGTCTTGGAATTCGAGAACGGCGGCGCCAAACCGGTGGCGGCTAAGGCGGGGTTCGACATCTTCAACGACTTCGTCGAAGCCGGGCACGGCGACTGTCTGCGTTTGGGGGAATTCGGCATCGGCCTCAACCCCGCGGTCGTCGACGCCTACGGTTCGATCCTGACCGACGAAAAGATGGTCGGGACCGTTCACCTCGCGCTCGGCGAAAACCGCTTCATGGGCGGCACGAACTCGTGCTCGTTCCACCAGGACATGTTGATCTTCGAGCCGATGGTCGCGGCCGACGGCACCGTCATAGTGGACAAAGGCGAGTTGGCGGGAATCTCTTGAGAACGGGGCTACGTTGAAACCGGGCCTTAAGGACGTCACGGCATTAAGCCCCGCGGAACGAGCGACGTTTATAGAAACTTTGGGGGAACCTTCTTACCGCGGGGGTCAGCTCGAGCGGTGGCTCTTCGCGCGGGCCGCGCCGGCCTTCGACGAAATGACGGACCTGTCGGCCGCTTTGCGCGAAAAGCTCGCCCGGACGTTCTACATCCCGCGCCCCGCGGTAGTCGATGCCGCGGCCGACGACGACGGCACCGTCAAGTACCTGCTCGAGCTGGAGGACGGCGCGCACGTCGAAACCGTGTACATACCGGGAGGCGACCACGACGGCGTCTGCGTCTCGAGCCAGGTGGGCTGCCCGTTCGACTGCCGCATCTGCGCTACGGCGTCGCTCCCTTTTCGTCGAAACCTGAGCGCCTACGAGATCTTTATCCAATTCGCCATAATACAGAACCGCCACCCGGACGCGCGGGTTCGCAACGCCGTCTTCATGGGCCAGGGAGAACCGCTCGCGAACTACGCAAGCGTCGTCGGCGCGGTCGAACTGCTGCGGCGACACTTCGACGTCGGCGGTCGTCGTATAACGGCGTCCACCGTCGGCTTGCCCCGCAAAATCGTCAAATGGGCCGACGAAGGGCCCGCGATAAAACTCGCGGTCTCGCTGAACAGCGCGGTACAAAAAACGCGCGACGAGCTGATGCCGCGCGCGGCCCGCTACGGCCTCGACGACCTGGCCGACGCCTGCGGCTACTACGCGCGGCGGACGCGGCGGCGCCTTACCTTCGAATACGTCGCGTGCGCGGGCGTCAACGATGACCTGCGCCACGCCCGCGCGCTCGTCGCCTTCACGCAGCGCGTACCGTCCAAAATAAACGTAATTCCGTTCAACGACTGGCCCGGCGCGCCGTACGAGGCGCCGAACGAAGAAAGGCTCGCGGCGTTTTTGGCCGAGGTCGCGAAGGGACCTATGGCCCTTACGGTCCGCCGGCCGCGAGGGAGTTCGGTGCACGCGGCCTGCGGCACCCTCGCCAATCGGACCGCCGCCCGCCTGCGCGCGTAACGTTATGTCGTATCAAGTCGGCGACGTAAAAGTTCACCTGTTGCGCGACTCGGTATACTGGACCGACGCGGGGGCCATCTTCGGCATAGTGCCCAAGCCGATATGGTCGCGGCACGCGAAGCCGGACCGGCGAGGCCGCGTCCCGCTCGCGGTAAACTGCTACCTCATCCAAACCAAGCGGCAAAACATCCTCGTCGACGCCGGCCTCGGCAACAAGCTCAACGCCAAATGGCGCGACATCTACGCGGTTAAAAAGGACGGCGCGCTGGTCGACGAGCTGGCCAAAATCGGCCTCGCGCCCCGCGACGTAGACGTCGTCATCCTGACTCACCTTCACTTCGACCACGCCGGCGGCGCGACCACGACGGACGAGGAAGGCGTCCTACGCATAACCTTCCCCAAAGCCACGTACCTCGTACAGCGCCGCGACTGGGCCGACGCCACCCACCCCAACGAGCGGACGCGCGGCGGGTTCCAGCCGGAAGACTTTCTACCCCTCCGGGAAGCGGGGCGCCTCCGCCTCCTGGACGGCGACCACTTCGTAAATAAAAACGTCTCGACGGTCGTCACGGGCGGCCACACCACCGCGCACCAGGTCGTGCGCGTCGCCTCGCGCCGCCAGGTCGCCTACTTCCCGGGCGACGTAATCCCGACCGCGGCTTACTTCCCGCCCGCCTACGCCACGGCCTACGACCTCCACCCCCTGACCACCCTCGAGGCGAAGAAGACGGTCCTCCGGCGAACCGCCCGGCGGCGGGGGCTCCTGTTCTTACCCCACGAAACGGACCACCCGGTGGGCCGGGTCGAAGCGGACGAGAACAAGCGATACGTTTTCAAGCCCGTAGCGCCCGAAGAAACGCCGCCCCGCAGCACGAAAAACCAACCCAGGAAGCGATAACCTATGACGACGGATCTCAAGGGCAGGTCCTTCTTGACGCTCGCGGACTTCACGGCCGAGGAAATAACGGCCGTCCTCGAGGCGGCGGCCGAGCTCAAGCGGGAACGCGCCGCAGGGATGCGGCGCGAGACCCACGTCGGAAAAACGCTCGCCCTCCTGTTTCAAAAGCCGTCACTGAGGACGCGCGTCTCCTTCGACGTCGCGATGCACGAGCTGGGCGGCGACGCGCTGTACCTGGGGCCGGAGGAGGTGGGCGTCGGCAAGCGCGAGTCGATCGCCGACGTCGCGACGGTCCTCTCTCGGTACGTCCACGGCGTCGCGGCGCGCGTCTTCGGCCACGAGATAGTCGAAAGCCTCGTCGAATACGGCACGGTCCCCGTGATCAACGGCCTCTCGGACCTGCTGCACCCCTGCCAGGTCCTCGCCGACCTCATGACGGTCCACGAGCGGTTCGGCAAATTCGAAGGGCTTACGCTCGTCTACGTCGGCGACGGCAACAACGTCGCGAACTCGCTTATGTTGGGCGGCGCCGTAGTGGGCCTGAACGTGACGGTAGTGACGCCCGCCGGCTTCGAGCCGCCGGCGGAGATCATCTCGCGGGCGCGAAAGCTGGCGCGACGGTCGGGCGCCAAGGTAGCGGCGACGAACGACCTATCCGCGGCGAACGGCGCGGACGTCCTCTACACCGACGTGTGGGCGAGCATGGGGCAGGAGGACGTCGCGGCGCGCAAGAAGGAAGCCTTCCGGGGTTTCACCGTGGACGCGGAGATGCTCGCGGCCGCGGCGCCCCACGCCATCGTCCTGCACTGCCTTCCCGCCCACTACGGCGAGGAAATAACGGAAGACGTCGCCCGCGGCCCCCAAAGCGCGATATGGGACGAGGCGGAAAACCGCCTCCACGCGCAAAAGGCGCTTTTGGCTATGTTGCTGTGAACAAGGTTAAAATTAAGAAAAAATTATTAGCGATCACGTTCGCGCTGGCGGCCTTGACGGCCGCCTTAAATGCGGCCGGGGCACCAAAGCGCGATAAAATACCGCTGTACCTCTGGGCTAAGCCTACGCCCTTCGCGACCGTCGAGGGCGAGGGCGACGACGCGTATCACCCGGGCGAGCTCGCGGTGGTTGCCGGCCGCTGGCGGCGAGGCGGCCTGGCCGGCGGCGCCATCCTCCTCTGTTCCATAAACGAACCCCAGCTCGAAGAGAAAAACGTCCTCGCGGCCGAACCTTTCCACGTACGTTATTTTTACTTGGACGTACTGCCGCCGGACGCGGCCGCGGCGGAACCGGGCGGCTTCGCCCGCGCGCGGGGCCTCGTCGCCGCGGACGACCTCTACGCGTACGCCTACATACTACGCCCCGATAAATTGGAGACGCTGGCGCGGCCCATTTTGGACGAGGAAAAAGTTCGGCGTAACCTCGCCGCGCTGCGCAAGGACATAAAAAAGATAAAGCTCGACTTAATTACGGGCGAGGCGCACCGGCCTTATAATAAAAAATATAAAATCGTCGCCGACGCCGCGGCGGCCGAGCTCGAGCTGGAGGCCGCAGACTACGAACGCGGCCTGGCCGTCGTCTTCGCGCGGCTCGAGCGCCTCCCGCCTCTCGACAGCGACGTGCTCTTCCGCTACCTGGACGTCTACGTCGTCACGGATTTGGAGACGGGCGACGCGCGGTGGGCGCTCGCCTGCGTGGGCGGGTATTATTTGGAATAATTTAAGGCTGTTAAGCGGTATAAAAAAGCCGGCCCAGGGGCCGGCACTTTTTTCATAGACTCGTTTATCGACTAGACTTACTCGGACCCGCCTTCGACTGTACCGGCGCCGGCGCGTCTTTAAACGACGCCTTGATTTGCCCGAGCGACGCCGGCGCGACCCCCGACATCGGCTCGCTCCACATCACGTACCCGACGTTCGGGTCGTCCCAATGGTCGTAGATGCGCGTGACGTTGAC
>JABAOC010000631.1_pt1 | contig 25398 bp, 9 predicted proteins | sample 7062161 | NCBI WGS metagenome assembly JABAOC01 (sample SAMN14538625, study PRJNA623070) | marine sediment metagenome | biome: marine biome [ENVO:00000428]; feature: marine pelagic biome [ENVO:01000023]; material: deep marine sediment [ENVO:00002113] | place: India: Gulf of Khambhat ... | reverse complement strand
ATCTCGGGGGATTACGCCTACGTGGCGGATGCATATTCCGGTCTCCAGGTGATCGATATATCCGATCCCACCACACCCACACTTGCCGGGAGCTACGATACGCCGGCGTATGCCCGGTGCGTGGCCATCTCGGGGGAATACGCCTACGTGGCGGATGATTGGTCCGGTATGCATGTAATAAACATCAGCCATCCCACCACACCCACGCTTTCCGGGAGCTACGATACGCCGGGCAATGCCCGGTGCGTGGCCATCTCGGGGGATTACGCCTACGTGGCGGATTGGGGTTCGGGCTTGCAAGTGATAGATATCAGCGATTCCACGGCACCTTCGTTTGCGGGGAGCTTCAATCCGCCGGGCGATGACTTTGGCGTGGCCATCTCGGGGGATTACGCCTACGTGGCGTGTCAGGCTTCCGGTCTTCAAGTGTTAGATATCAGCGATCCCACCGCGCCTTCGTTTGTGGATGGCTGCGATACGCCGGGCGATGCCTATAGCGTGGTCGTCTCGGGGGATTACGCCTACGTGGGGGATTACGGTTCCGGTTTCCAGGTGATCAAGATCGCGGGCCCTCTCCCATCGCCCATTCTGGCAGGGAGCTATGTAGCTAACATACCGGTTGGATATGCGATCGACCTCGATGGCGACTATGCCTATATCGGCGATGTGTATGCAACTGGTGCCCTCAGAGTGATCGATATCAGCGACCCCACAAATCCCTTGCAGGCCGGACTTGGCGACATTGCCGTTAGATGTAATGATGTCGATATTTCCGGAAATTACGCTTATGTAGCGGGCGATGAGTCCGGCCTTGGCTCCGTTTCCAACTTTCGTGTATTCGATATCAGCTCGCCTACAAACCCGCTTCTTGTAGGGGGCCTTGATACGCCGGGTTTTGCCCGCGCGGTAGCGATTTCCGGTTATTATGCCTATGTGGCTGATGGCGACTCTGGTCTCAACGTGTTAGATATATCCATGCCCACCAGCCCCACAGGTGCTGGTGTGTTGGGACTTGCCGGCCAAGGTGTGACGATGTCTTCCTACGACGTTGCAATCTCTGGGGATTATGCTTTTGTGGCCGATGGTGATTTCGGCCTCAAGGTTATCTACATCGGCAGTCCCCCCATTCTCTCGTTGGTGGGAAGTTACGACACTCCGGGGTCCGCGAATGGAATCGCGATTGCCGGCGACTACGCCTATATAGCGGATTGGGACTTCGGCCTCCAGGTGATCGATATCACTACCCTTAGCGCTCCGACACTCGCGGGGAGCTACGACACTCCGGGCGTTGCTCATCGTGTCGAGATTGTTGGCGATTTCGCCTACATAGCCAACGAATATGCCTTGATCGTGATTGATATCAGCGATCCAACAGCCCCCACATTAGCGGGAGAAAAGATAACCGGTGCCGGTGCCTTCGACGTTGCTGTGGCGGGAGATTACGCCTACGTTGCCGAAGTTGCGCCAACAATGGACGATTATCCCGCACTCGAAATATTCCAAGTTCTTGACAGGACGTTCAATCATGTGGATACCCGCGCCCAATCCCTCACCTTGAACTCGCTGCCCGTGGTGGTCGGAAGCGTCAGACTTTCGACCCTACAAACGGACTCCATAATATGGGAAATGAGCCCGAACGGCGGTGCCGACTGGGAGGAAGTCGTCCCCGGCGGCGGTTGGCACAGCTTTGCAGCAACTGGGAATGATCTCCGGTGGCGGTCCGCGCACGTCTACAACGAAGTCGGTGTCAATCCCTCATGTGACACGCTGCGGATTGAATTGCAGTACGGTGACAGTGACGATGACGGTGTGCCCGATCTGGTCGATGCATGCCCCGACGAGGATGCGTCGTTCTTCGATCGCGATGGTGATGGATGCATCGACGATCCAATCGGCGCACGCCACATCGAGTACTGGGCGACGGATGATCTGCCTGTATCATACGTCATTCATGATGATGGAGCTCCGGGTATCACCGACGGCAGCGACTTTACCGCGATCCAAAACGCCATGAATACGTGGGCCGGCGTGTCGCGGGCCGATTTCACGGTGAGCTATGCCGGCACGACGCCGGTTAACGACGCCCAGGCGCTCGATTTTGTGAATCTGGTTACGTTTAACGACCCGGATTATGTCTTTGCCCCCACTGTTATCTCCGTTGGGCTAACGACGAGCTTTATTGAACCGACTATATTATATGGAGCACTCTACCGGCCCGGACAGATCGTGGATGCCGACGTGCTCTTCAATCCGATGCTGAGCTACGAGACGCCGATGCAGGGATCCGGCTACGATATCCAGGCGGCCATGACTCACTCCGCCGGTCACATAGCAGCTATCGCCAACTCCGCGATACAGAGCTCCACGATGTCCATTGTTTTTAGCCCTGAATGGAGCAGTCTCGAGCCGGATGATGAACTCACGCTGATCAAGGCGTACCCAACGTCTTCTGCTCTGGCCACAGCGAGCCGCCTGGGAGGCACTGTCTATGAACCCAACGGATCCACTCCGATCCCGGGCGCGGCGGTGTTCGCCATCGATGCCGGCACAGGTGATACGCTCATTTGCGAGTATACGATGCTCGACGGCACGTATCTCTTCTTCGACTTGCCGCCCGGGGACTACTATGTGAGCACTCATCCATTGGACGGCTCCTCGGCCATCGGGTATATGACGCCGTCCAATGTCAATACCATGGTCGATACCTCGGCTCAGACCGTGTTCCTTCCTGAATTCTGGTCCGTGTCCGAGACGAACTCCGATGATCCCACTCTCAAGGATGCGATAAACCTGCCTACTGCGGGCGACATTACGGGTATCGACATCATCACGAACGAGGATTTGTTGCCACCGGAGGTCATTTCCGTCACGCCCTATGATGGAGAAACCGAAGTTCCGCCAGGCACTGCGATCTTGGTCGCATTTTCCGATCAGATGGACCCGACCACCATCACTGGAAACTTCATCGTGGAAGACACCCTGACGCACACCATCGTATCAGGGTCAGCTGTCCTATTGAACGATGACTCGCTGCTCGTGTTCGTGCCGAGCTCTGCGTTGGCCTATCAGACGGTGTACAAGACCACGGTCGACGTGGGTCTGCAGGATCGGTTTGGCAACGGCCTGTCCGAAGCGTTTATCAGCCACTTCACCACGCAGATGCTTCCGGATGATGACATTGACGGAGTGCCCAACGTGGCCGATGCGTGCATCGCCGAAAGCGCATGGCTTTTTGACAGGGACGGGGACGGCTGCATCGATAAAGCGATCGGCGCCCGGCATATTGAGTACTGGGCCGAGGATGATACGCTCCGGTATCACATTCAGGAGGAGGGGGCACCATACATCACCGACCCGAGCGACACGATTGCGATTCATGACGCCATGAACATGTGGCCATCGATCCCGGGTACGGATATCGAGGTGAGATACGCGGGCACCACCACTCAAGACACGGCCAGGATCCTGGATCAGGTCAACCTCATTACATTCACGGACGACGAATACGACTTCGGCACGTACGTTCTCGCCGTGGGAGTGGCGACGTCGTTTACGACGCCGACGCTTTACAACGGCAAGGTATACCGACCGGGGCAGATCGTGGATGTCGATATGATTTTCAATCCGCAAAGGCGGTTCAAAACCACGCCGATCGGCGAAGGAAGAGATCTCTTTAGTACGGCCCTCCACGAGGCGGGACACCTTTTCGGCCTGTCCCACTCGGCCTTGAAATCAGCCAGCATGTTTTTCGTTCTCCAACCGGGAACGGCGGGGGGCATCTTGAGTCCGGAGGACGAAACCGTCTTCCTGAAAGCGTATGCCGACTCGCTAACGCTTGCAGATGCCAGCCATATTAGCGGCAGAGTGCTCGATGGAGCCTCTCCGGATCTGCTCGATCCGGAACCCATCCCCGGCGCCATCATCTTCGCGATCAACATCGATGGCGATACCGTTGGGTGTGACTTCACCTTGCCGGACGGCAGTTACCATTTCCTGGGTCTCCCCGCCAACGATTACTATCTTTCCATATACCCGGTGAATGGCACCTCGCCGATTGGATACCTGATCGCGCCGTTCGTAAACTGGCTGGTCGATTCTTTGGCCGTCACGAATTTCGTTCCCGAGTATTACAACATCGGTGACGGCCCGTACGATGATCCCGCAGATAAGTCTATTGTGGGCGTGGCCGATGGAGTGGAAATCACGGATCTCGATTTCATCACCAACATCGACACGACGGGTCCAGCCATAGCGGAAACCAAGCCGCTCGATGCCGAGGTCGATGTGGAGATCGACGCTTCCGTCGCGATCTCGTTTTCGGAGCCGATCAATCACCTCACTGTCCAAGGTAATTTCCGGTTACTCAAAAACGGCACCGATGGAGTGGGGGGCAACGCCTATATCCTAAAGGACGATTCGCTTCTCGTGTTCACTCCCTGGGACCTGCTCGACTATTCCGCAACGTATGTCTGCAGCCTCAAGACCGGCCTGGAAGATTACTTCGGCAATACTCTGCCAGCGCCCTATGTGTTCAGCTTCACGACGCAGCCGGAGCCACCGTTGTATATTACGGACTTCCTTCCCAACAAAGGTGTCGTGGGATCCATTGTTGTCATCAACGGTGGGGGCTTCGATACAACGGCCGCCGCGAACACCATTCGCTTCAAAGACGAAAATGGAACCGGCATTGTCGCGACCACCCCCACGAGCGCGACACAGCACCAGCTCGTCGTCACGGTGCCACAAGGTGCTGGCACCGGGAATGTGTACGTCATGTCCGGACCCGAGACGAGCGATTCTTTGCTTTTCACCGTCCTGCCCTCGACGGAAGTTTCCCGGAGCTTCCAGGTTGGCATCACCAATTTGGGCGCAATCCCTCGATCGCTCACCGTGTTGTCCGACGGGAGCTACGCATATGTGGCAACCCAGGCGGGAGCTTCCGCAGTCGATGTGGATCCGGGATCCGGTACGTTTCGCGCCCATACTCCGATTCCGATCCCGGGCGGATTGGACGAGCTGGATGCGACTCCGGATGGGAAATGGGTCTACGGGGTGAGCCGGAGTGAAGAGGCGCTTCACGTCATCGATCCGGTGACGAAATCCGTCGTCACCTCGATCGGCATGACCGCAGAACCCCTGGGGATCCTCATCGATCAGAGCGGACGCCAAGCCTTTGTTCCAACCAGCAATGGGGAGATTCAGATCTGGGATGTGAAGGAAGGTAGCGGCACATTCAGGGAGCAAATCGGGACGATGGCATCGCCGGAAGTGAGTATCCGAGGGAAAATGGCCCTTGATCCTTCACACAACCGTCTCCTGGCCCTCTCGGGCAGCGGGAAGCTCTTATTCTTCGATCTGAGCCGGGATTCCTTCGAGGTCGATGTCGACATAGGGCTGGATCCAAGGGATGTTGTGATCGATCCGACCGGAAAACGGGCGTACGTGAGCGATGGGATGGGATTGGCAACGGTCGTGTCACTGGACGGGGCGGGCGGGCCGTTCAAGGTGAGGGACATTACCACCGGCGGATCCCTCCGGGGCCTCACGATTACGCCGGCAGGCGTCTATGTCCTTGCCGCCAACAGGCAGCTCGACCTGCTCGATGTGATCGACCTGAACGCCGATAACCCGACGTTCTGGGGCGTGTCTGCAACCATACCGCAAGCCACGGACCCGGTGGACGTGGATCTATCCCCGGAAGGCCTGTACGCGTTTTCCCTGGTAGAGGAGGATATGGAGCTGGTCATCACGGCGATTGGTGTTGGGCCGGCAATAAGAAGCCTGTCGCGACGAGCGGGCCCCATTGGAACGAAGCTGGTCTTGGGCGGAGAAGGATTCGGAACGGACCTCGACTCTCTCGAGGTGAAATTCGTCGACGCATCCGGTGCGATCGTTGGCGTGGCACCGGAGAGATCGACGGGAACGGCGCTCACCGTTACGGTTCCTGCCAGTGCGGCCAGCGGAGCGGTGAGCGTTACGAGGGACCGGGGCACTTGGGTGGAGAATTCCAATGAGATCCACTTCGAGGTGCTCGGGCCCACACCCGCCCCCGGACAGCTCCGTTTGGCCGAACAGACCGAGCCGGCTCCGCTATTGAGCTTCGAGGCGTCGGCAGCGCTTTCGCCAGCCGGCGACCAATTTCTCATGGGGACCAACGGGGGCGATATTCTCTTTGTGGATACGGATCCCAATCGGCCCACGTTCAATCAACCGTTCAACGAGATCAGCTTTAGCAGCGACGTAGTATCCGACATCGCCATCACCCCCGACGGAAAAAGAGCTTACGCGGTTGTCCCCGCCGACGAAAACGTCTACATCATCAACTGCGACCGTACGAGCAACGCGCATGGGACGCTCATCGGCACCGTCGACCTGGGAACCCTTGTGATTCCTGACACTCCCAGGGAGCTGGCCATTAGCCCGGACGGCGAAACGTGCGTCGTTCAGGACATCGGTTCGAACATGCTCTACTTCGTGGACATCATGCCAGGATCGCCCACCGAGAATACGGTCGTCGACACGGCGTCTGTCTTGACGGCGAACGAGATGGCGTTCCATCCAAGTGGTGAGTATCTATACCTCGCGTCGGGCCCTTTGTACTCGATCCTGATTGTCGACATGAATCCGGCAAGCGAGGCTTACAGGACGCTCATACCTCCGTTCCCGATTCCACTGCCGGCAGGATCTCTCCCTGATCCTCCCGATCGGATGGCGCCTTTTTCCTTGTCGTTCCATCCCGACGGGTCGCGCTGCCTCGTCCTCGTGTTCGACCAAGCCTACCTCTACAACTTCGTATATTTGCTGGACACGTCGACTCCGCACACTCCCACCTGGGTTGTCGAGGAATTCTTTGCCGGGTGGCCAACGCCCCTTACGGGAAACAGGATCGATGTATCCCCGAGAGGAGACCGGGCGGTCTTTCATATGAACGGAGTGGGTATCTTCAATCTTGCCCTGACGCCTTTTGCCATAGGGACCGTAAATACGTTCTACTCGGACGTTCAAGACGACCCGATGGATCAGGATTTTTCGCACGATGGATCCCGGATCTACGTTGGTGCCACGTTGGGAGACAGCCTCCTGGTCTATGATTTCAGCGACGCCGATACTCTCGCGATGATTTCCGGAAATGGGCAAACGGGAGTAATTGACCAGACCCTGCCGGCGCCCCTCCGGGTGAGAGCCTTCGCTGGAGGTGCGGCATCAGGCGGTGTTCCCGTTACGTTCGAAGTCACATCGGGCGGCGGCGTCTTCGAAGACACTGACACCACCATCCAGATTGTTTCAACCGACGCGAATGGTTATGCCGAAGTGGACTGGACGCTGGGAAGCGTCACGGGGTCACAGGCCGTGCAAGCTCGAGCGCTGGGGCTCGTCGGCTCGCCCATTGGATTCTCCGCTACTGGAGAGGTCGATCCCGGCACGCTTCCCCTCGAGTTCGTCGACGTGTATCCGCTGAACGGAGCGTTGGATGTGAGTGTCACCACAACGATCCTTGCTACGTTCAGCAGGGGTGTGGACACATCCTCGGTGAATACATCGAGCCTCTATTTGCACAAGAACGGGTATCCCAATCCCATTCCGGTCACATTCGGCTTCACGGATGAGTTCAGGAAAGTGTCGCTCACGCCGATGATCTCGCTCGAAACGGACACGATTTACACCGTCGAGTTCACGAACAGCATCTTGGATAGCGATGGTTGGCCGCTGCAGAACCCCACTTCCTCGAGCTTCAGCACCGAGAGCCCACTTCCGCTTTCGCTCGCATCGGTGAGTCCGCCCAGTGCCACCGTCGGAGTAACGGTGGTGCTCGGGGGAACCGGCTTCGATCCCGATCCAGGCCAGAACACTGTTCTTTTCAACGAACGGGCAGCGACGCCATCCGATGGCGGGATCAATTATCTCAGTGCGGCGGTACCGGAGGATGCCGTTTCGGGGACGATTCGGGTGGCCGTCGGGACGGATACTTCTAATGCGCTTCCATTCAATGTATTGGTGCCAACGAGTACGGTAACGGACGAAGTCGTAGCGACCGTTGGCACGGGGACAGCAACAAAGAGCATCACGATCAATCCGGACGGCACGATGGCCTATGCAATCAGCCCGGAAGGCAACGTGGTCGTTCCCATCGATGTGGACAACGAGACGTCTCTCAATGGTATACCGGTCGGCGATCACCCCATATCCATCGACATGCACCCCGAAGGCAACTTCATCTACGTTGCCAACTACAATTCGAGCAGTGTCTCTATCATCGGCACTGATCCGAACGATCTCACGACATATCACCAACTCGATACGACGCTGATCGTGGGCAACTTCCCGCTTGATCTCGTGGCGAGCCCACTCGGAGACCGGGTGTACGTCGTCAACGCAAGCTCGGATTTCACGAAGAATCTGGATGTCATTGACAGTGACGATGCGAGCTCGAACTATCACAAGGTTGTAGCGACGCTCGGATCGGGAGATGCGTCCAGGAGCATCACGATCAATCCGGACGGAAGCCGCCTCTACGTGGGGACCAATAATAGCTATATTGTTCTCAGAGCGGATGACTACAGCTACAGCGTCGTAGCCACCATTGGCACGAGCGCTGCGGCAAAAAGCCTTACCATAAATCCAGACGGCACACTGCTGTTCATTCTTACGACCGAGGGCAGCGTGATCGTCTATTATATCGAGCCCGGAAGCGGCAATCTGGAAAACAAGGTCGTTGCCTCGCTGGGAGGGGCAGGCGAATCCTACAAGTCGCTTACAATCAATCCCGATGGAACGCTACTCTACCTTGTTCAGGAAGAATCGAACCTCGTGGTTGTCGTAAGCATCGAGATCCTCGGCTCCGTTTCGGCGATCGATCCAGAGATTCCAGCTCCTCCAGTTCAGGTCCAGTTGACGATCGTGGATTCGATACAAGTGGGAGAGGGTCCGGAGGCTATTGCGTTTGATCCATCGGGTTCGGGGCTGGCGCTCATCACCAATGCCGGCGATTCGACCGTGACGTTCTTGAATGCCACCGGCCCTTCCTTGGAACCCCTTGCGGCGGATATCCTGGTGACTCCTAGAACTCTCAACCTCAGGTCACGAGGAAGATGGGTGACGGGGAGCATCGAACTTCCTCCGCCGTTCTACGCCGAAGACATCGATATTAGCACGGTTCTCTTGCAGGATACGATTCCCGCTGACCCTGACGAGTGGGAAATCGTAGACAGCGACCAAGACGGCATTAGAGAGCTCGTGGTCATGTTCGACCGGGCGTTGTTCCAGGCAGTCTTGCCTCAGGGCGAGTATGTCCCGGTCACTATTTCCGGAGAAGAGAAAACCCGGGATTTCATCGGCGAGGACACTATCCGGACGATTCGCCCCACGGTCAAATTCCCGAAAGGCGGTGAAATTCTCCCCATAGGAGAGACTATCACGGTAACCTGGGCGTCTCCCGTGGGTTATCAAGTGGACTCGGCCGACGTCTATTGGACGCACGATGACGGGAGCGCTTGGTATGCGATCGCAAGCGGCATTCCCGATGCCGGATCCGTGGCATGGCAGACCCCTGATATGCATTTCGACTCCTGCAGGGTCATGGTGACGTTGTACAAGGACGGGACGGATCTAGGCATGGGCATGAGTCAGGACATGTTCGTTATTTCATCTACAGTCTCTGTCACGCTTGCGAGCTTCGATGGAGTGATCAAGAAAGGCACTGCGATTCTCCGGTGGCGCACGACGGCTGAGAGTAACATCGAGGGCTTCAATATCCTGCGCGCAGAAAATCAGGAGGACGGCTCTTATACCCAGATCACCAAAGAGGCGATTCCTTCGAAAGGCGAGCCCGATGGCGCCTCATACGAGTTCGAGGACGACGCCGTCCGCCCGAACCGAACGTACTACTACATGCTCGAGGAAGCGACGGAAAACGGGCCGGGCAAGACTTTCGGCCCCTACAAGGTTGTCTATGCTGCCACGTTCGATCTCGAGCAGAACTTTCCCAATCCGTTCAATCCGAACACGACGATCGGATTTACGATTCCGGTGAACAGTCATGTGAAGCTCGTGGTCTATGACGTGGCGGGGCGCAGAGTGCGGACGCTCGTCAACGGTCTCAAGAAGGCGAACCGGTACGAGGTCGAGTGGGATGGCAAGGACAACCGGGGAGTCTCGGTCTCCAGCGGCGTCTACTTCTACCGTATCGAGGCCGGCAAATTCAAGAAGACGAGAAAGATGGTGCTGATCAAATAGGCGGATTGCAAGGAAGGGAACCCTGGCCGACATGTGGTGACTTTTCCCGGAACGCCGCCGGCTTTCGCTTTTTGAAGCTGCGAGATTTTATTGGTACAAAGCTTTCAGTCTGCCCCAGGAAATTGGCTCGACTGGGGTGATGCACCCCTCATTGTTCAGAATGATGGTCCCGTCACCAGCGAAACCGCTGAGGTCAGGGACGCAACAGGTGAGCACTGCTTCGCTGGCGCCTCCTACAAAGCCATGCGCTCCCATGTTAAAACCTCTACATTGATTTCCCTCGAATGCTGTGGTATCGGCGGTCATATGGGCAGCATACCACAAAGCAATCCCACCGCCTTGGTAGGCAAAGTTGTCGGTCAGCGAGCAGTTGATGAGCGTAGCGGAAGCGTCGGATAGCACCATTCCACCTCCGGCTAGTGTAGCCCAGTTCCTGGCGAATGAGCAGTGAGTGAGCGTAGCGGCAGTGTTATCGCTGAGAAACATTCCACCGCCTTGGCTGCCGGAGTTGTTGACGAACGTGCAGTTGGCTAGAATGGCTGTTGCATTATCGCGGAGGGACATTCCAACCCCTTCGCCGCCCGAATTGTTTCTGAATTCCGTATCATCAGCGGTTAAATGGGAAGTGCTCGCCAAGTAAATCGCACCGTTCATCCCGGATGAGTTGCCGGTGAAAGAGCAGCTAGTGAGCGTGACGGTAGCAGCTTCGTCCAATCTTATCCCGCTGCCGCGGCTGCTAGCCGAGTTACCGGTGAAAGAGCAGTTACTGAGCGTAGCAGAGGCGTTTCCGCCGAGAAACATCCCAGTGCCTTGGCTACCGGAGTTGTTGGTGAATGTGCAATTTGTGAGGACAGCTGACCCGTCAAAAGAGGCAAACATCCCAGCGCCTGTACTGGAAGAATTATCTGAGAACGTGCAATCAGTGAGCGTAGCGGTGCACTCGCGGGAGATTCCTATCCCGGCGCCCCTATAAACAGCCCGATTGTTGGAGAAAGTGCAGTTAGTGAGTGTGAGGGAGCAAGCATGGTAGCAATTCATTCCGCCTCCGCTGCTGCTGGCCGAGTTGTCGGAGAGCGAACAGTCGGTGAGCGTCGGAGAGGAGTTGCCTTGACACGAAATCCCGCCGCCTGTATCAGCAGAGTTGCCTGTAAAAGTGCAGTTGATGAACCGGGGGGAAGAGTTGTTATAGCAGCGGACACCGCCGCCGAAGAAAGCTGAGTCACCTTCAAAAATGCAGTTGGCAACGGTTGGGGAAGAAAAGTCAAGGCAGTACAATCCTCCGCCCTCATCAGCGGTAAGTCCCCCCCTGATCGTGAATCCCTCGATCCGGGTCGTGCTACTCACACCCCGGCATCGCATTACCCTGGCCTGTTGTTGTGCATCGATAGTGACGCAAGTGGCCTCTCCCGTTTCGCTCCGAAGGCAAACACCGGATTTCATTGCAATGCTGTACTCGTAGTAAGTTCCGCAGGCTACAAGCACCGTGTCGCCGGCAGAGGCCAAATTGATTCCTCCTTTTATCGTAGGCGCATCGCCCGGCACGTGCCATGTCTTAGCGGTTACAGGTGATACGGTAGAAGTGGAGAGGAAGGCGGCGGCCAAAGTGAGAAAATAGGCGGATTTCATCATGATGACATCCTCGATTAGGCCTTAACCGTGTACTTGACAACTTGATGTAGTATAGCATTGGGCAGGTTCAATCACAAGGGCCAAGTCGAAGCTAGTGGAGCCAGGCTTTATTGACAGATTCGGCGAGTTTTAGTAATCTATTGGTGTATACCAGAGTATTCTAAGCTCACGCCTCCGCTTCGGATTTGAGGACCTCCGTTAGATTGAACGGAGACCTTATGAAGCATTTCGGCCGCCATTATATTCTGCCCACCTTGGCGATTCTGGCCGTTGCCTCGATCCTGCTTCATTTCGATATCGCCAGCGCGCAACAGCTGTACCTCGTTCGATACTACATCGACTCTCCCAAAGACCTGGAGTTCTTGCACGCTCACCCGGAACTGGACATCGCCTCGGTCTGCAGGCGGAGAACCTATGTCGACATCGTAGCCGGGGAGAGAGACCTCGGCATTTTGCGCGATTCCGGAGGCCGGCTCAAAATCATCCAATCGGACTTGAAAGCTCACTACGCCGCGCGGGTCGTCGGTCCCGGCTTCGGAGCTTACCACACATATTCCGAAGCGATCGCTTTCATGGACAGCCTCCGGTCGCTCTACCCAAACGTCATAAGCGAAAAATGGTCGTTGGGGCAAAGCCATGAGGGGCGGGATTTGTGGTGCTTCCGACTCTCCGACAACCCGGACATCGACGAGGGCGAGCCGGAGATTCTGTTCGACGGCCTCCATCACGGCCGCGAGATCATGGCTTCCGAGACTACATTGCTACTGGCGGGGCATCTGGCGCAGAACTATGGCAGCAATCCGGAGGTCACCTACCTACTCGACAGCAGAGAAATCTACTTCGTTCCTATCGTCAATCCTGACGGGCTTGTCTATAACGAGACGACCGATCCCGGCGGAGGCGGCATGTGGCGGAAGAACCGCCGTGACAACGGCGGTGGCTGCTACGGTGTCGATCTCAACCGAAATTATCCCTACATGTGGGGAGCTCCCGGCAGCATCGGTGACTCCTGCGTTGCTACTTATCGAGGTCCCTTTGCGGGCAGCGAACCGGAAGTCCAAGCGATGATGAGTCTCATTAACGCGCATCAGTTTGTCACGCACCAGACGTTTCACTCTTTTGGCGGCTTCACTCTCTATCCTTGGGGCTACACACCCGATCCAACGCCCGATGCGCACATCTTCGAGCACATGGCCGGCCTCATGACGCGTCATAACCACTACGAGCCCGGACAGGCCTGCACCACCCTTTATCCAGTCGTCGGCTGCGCTCACGACTGGGCCTACGGCGCCCAGGGAGAGCATGGCAAGATTTTTTCATTGTGCAACGAGCTCGGCTATTCCTATGATGGTTTTTGGCCTCCAGAGGAGAGGCGTATACCGATATTCCAAGAAAACCTCTGGCCGTCGATCTATCTGATTCGGGCCGCTGCCGCTTTCATAGAAGCGAGCGATGTGGTCGTGGTCGGCGGGGACGGAAACGGCCGGGCGGACCCAGCCGAGAGCGCAGGATTCTCCTTTACATTGGCCAACCAGGGTGTCACCGCCGATGCTTTCGGAGTAAGCGTCAGGCTTTCTAGTGATGATCCCTACATTCAGCTAGGTGAGGCATACCGTGACATTGGAACTATACCCGCACGCGCAGGCGTTGACTTCACCTCTAGCCCGTTTCCGGTCGCAGTTGATCCTGCATGCCCAAGCGCGCATCTCAGCACACTCAATGTCACCGTTCGCGAGCAGGACGCTCCTCCCCTGGATTATGCGCTACATTTCGTCGTGGACGAACCGATCGTCCTGTTCAGCGACGATTTCGAGAGTGGCATCGCTGCATGGACGACGACGGGTACGTGGAATACGACCAACTCCACGAGCCATTCCCCAACCCAGTCACTGACCGATTCGCCAGGTGATGATTATGTGGATGATACCCAGTACTCGGCGACTTCAACCATGGGAGTTCCGGCAACTCACCTTTCCTTCTGGCACAAGTACGAGATCGAGGAGGGCTACGACTTCGGGTGTGTGCAGGCCTCTGCTGGAAATGGGCTATGGACCACCCTGGCTATCTATTCCGGGTACAACACCAGCTGGACCCAAGTCGAGTTGCCTCTGAATAATTGGGCTGGGCAATCGGTTCAGATCCGCTTTCTACTGCTTGCCGACGAGCTGTTCACGGAAGATGGTTGGTACATCGATGACGTCTTCCTAGAAGGGCCCGACCGGAGCAACCAAACCCCGCCACCACCGGTTCTCATATCTCCCGCTCCGGGCGAAGAAGTCAACACCGATCCGGTTCTCACCGTCGCCAATAGCACCGACCCGGATGGCATGGATCCCCTGACCTACGGTTTTCGCATCCACGCCGATTCCATGTGTACAAACCTGGCCGCATACGTGGACAGCGTTCCAGAGGGTGTTGGTCAGACCGCCTGGACCCCATCTTCTTTGGCCGACGGGACTTACTGGTGGCGAGCCTATGCCGCCGATTCGAAGGAGTGGGGCCTTTTAGGTGAAACGAGACGCTTTAAAAAGAGCGTGGTTGCCATTCTTGTTAAGCGTTTCGACGCGAAATGGGCTGGCTCAACAATAAGACTCACTTGGGACGTTTCAGCGGACGAAGCCATCGCTGGATTTAACATTTATAGAAGGGATGAAAGCAAGGGGTATGAAAAGCTCATCAATCGGCTTGGATTGATTCCTGAAGGCGATCGAAGCTATGACGATATGAATTTCGAAGCCGGACACACCTATTATTATACTCTAGGTGCCGTCAAAGCGGACGGTAGCGAGGTAAGATCTCACGAGGTCGATGTCGAAGTCCTAGCGTATGAATTCGCTCTCCGCCAAAACTACCCCAATCCCTTCAATCCGACGACAACGATTTCATTTACTCTGCCTCAAGAAGCCATGACCAACCTGTCCATCCTCAATCTCGAGGGTAAGCTGATCAAGACTCTCGTGAACGAAGTACTCCCTGAAGGATATAGAGAAATCGTCTGGGACGGAAAGGACGCCAAAGGGAATCCAGCGAGTTCGGGGGTGTACTTCTATCGTTTGAAAGCAGGAAACAAGGCGCTGACAAGGAAGATGGTGCTTCTGAGGTGAGCAGCAAGCCGAGATGCTTGATCGGATTCTGATGCTAGATCATCTGTACGATGAGAAAGAAAGCAGCCGCTAAGGAGGGGAAAATGGGTCTGCACTATCCTTTTTTGAGCAAGAAGGACATGGAACAGATGGATGCACTGAAGGAGTCCTATGGCGGTGCATCCGAGATCATGAACTCCATAAAGGAAATGCGTGACTACAAGAAAAGAAAAGAAGTGGCGGGGGAAAAGGGATTTGGCGAAATGCTAGAGCAGGCGGAAGCTCATGCGAAGTCTTTTACCAAAGTCGAGGACTTCATCGAAAAAGAAAACATAGAGATCATGAAGGCCGGCGTGGCCACCACGCAGGTTTCTGGCTGGCAGGGGGCGCCGGTGACATTGAGAGGAATGAAACGGATAGCGGAAGACGGGGAAACACTGGTTCCTACCGAATTTATTTCGGTCATGGCGCTTACAGAAGATTATGTCTTGAACGGCGAGTTACTGACCACTCTGGCCATGGCAGAGAATATCATGAGTGCCTCGATGTTCTGCAATACGAACCTGGTCGGTACTCCTCTTAGCAACGAAACATACTCCCGCCTGGAGAAAGTTACCGGGGAGAAGTTCGATACGTGGGAACCTGCATCCGGGATGAGGGCGCTGATACTCAAGAATATGGGCACTCCCTATGGGAATCTCGGAGGCGTTGAAGTCGCGAACAACAATCACCTGGTTTATCTCGATGGGATTACGCGGGCGGCGGTACGCACGGGCGGGAATGTTTTCCTCAACCCCAGCTGGTCCACGATTGTGGCGGCTTGTTATTATGCCCGGGATATCAAGAACCTGTCTTTCAAAGTATCCATGCTGTTGTCGACCCAGAATGCGATCCAGTTGCGGATGCTGATGAATATCATGAAGGAATATCTTCGTGATGATGGTACCACCGCCATATACGAGATCAATCTCGGCAACGGCCAGTCTCCCGAGATGTTTGTTCAGTGTTCGAGAGAGCTGGCGGAGTCTGGAATTCCCGGTGTGTCTCTGGCGGCTCATCTGCGCATCAACCCGGATCTCGGCAGAGAGGATTTCGATTGGACGGAGAACGCTCATAAGGTGCTGGATTCCGGCACGAACATTACGATCAAGTACGAGAGCGACGGCACTTCGCGTCCCATGGATACGATGGAAGCCTACTTTCTAAAGAAGGAAGAACGGCTGGATCATTCCGAACGGATTGGAGACGTTATTTATTATAAAACTGTTCGATGCTCGAATGATGCCAAAGACATCATGAGACGAGGGCACAAGGCGACGTTTGCCCGAATATCCTATCGCTGAAACCAATCGAGGGAGGGAGCGCAACGCAGACGCAGCATTGCGTCGATATGGGGAAGGACCATATTAAGCCCGAGATATGGAGGAACATATGCTGGCCGCCCGACTCCGCCTCCCATTCCGCAGGGTGGTCCATTCCATGAAGCCGAATTTTTGGATTCCGAGCTTCGAGATCACTGCAAAAACTCCATCTGTCATTGATTCGCTTGCAGCTCCATAAAACTGAAGCGGTCTAGCTGGAAAACCCCCAGCGAAAGGACAACTCCCAGCACGTGCCAAATGTACTCCTGCGATTTCGTTCTGGCCCGGATTTTGCGAAAAATCTGCCAAGTTGCTGGCGTAAGCGAAATTGCGACGGCGAGGCCCGCGACAATGCGCAGCGATCCGGCAGGAGTGGCGCGATGAGCGGTAGGCAGATCATTTCAGCAATTGGAACGGTCTTCTGGGTTGGCATACTGGGGTGGCAGTTCCTGAGCTTTTTTGGCAATCGGGATGATAATCGTACGAATGGTGTCAAACCGCCCCGCGCAATCGTCGATGAGCACGACGGTGAAGAACTCGTTGCGCTCATGCGCGGCGCTCACGAGGCGGTGCTGAAAAGCGATTCGAAACGATTCAAGAGCTTGTTTGCCAGAACGGGCGCCGGGGAAACGGCCTGGAGCGCCATCCAGCGTCACCGGCGCGACTATGGCAACTATCTATCGGGGATCGTAATGACACCGCTCCAGATAGACCGTGTGACCGCCGACATACACGTGCGGGAACTCATTATCCAGGCGTGGTATGATTTTAGGCAAGATCACACCGTATCCGGTACTCCTGTACATCACACCACATGGAGGTTCCGGAGAGATGGCGATGCTTGGAAGTTGGATTATCTCCGCATCGACACGTCTGCACTCGATTACGACCGGACGATCCCCATCCTCATGAACCTGTCCTATAGTAAACTGGTGTCCTTGAACATGGACTGGGAGGCATCCGTTGATCCGAGACCGGTCCTGGCCAAGGCGCTCCGCGCGATGGCACGCGAGGACGTTGAAGCACTCAAGCAGTGCTCGATTGGCGGCGTGATTTTGCATGCTCATGAGAGGGACATAGAGCTTCCGGCGTCCAGGGAACGCCGCTTCATGAACCAAAGGATTCGCGAGTATGCCGAGGAGTGTCTTTACGAAGATACCGAACGGATGTGGCGCTACTGCCGCAAGCTCGAGACAACTCCCACGGGCCTGATCCAGTTTTTCACGGCGTATCGTATCGTGTCCATGCCTTCGCATTGCACGCAAGTGAAATTCTACATGGGGTTCGACGGGAACAATGTGCCCGCCCAGGTTGGCAGCTTCTCGGTCGCCTGGTCCGCTAAGTATGTCTCGCAAAAGTGGCTCGCCGCTTCGCTCGAGGTAAAGGGCGTTCGTCGGGCGAGTGCGGCGCGCTCCAAATCTCGTCGAACTCAAGTAACTTCGTCCGTCGGGGCGAGTTCTCGATTCGAGTAATCCCCGCAAAGCCGGGGATGTGGCACACCACAACGGTCGAGACAACCTGCACGCAGCTTGGGCGGCTCGTTGAAGCCAAAAGATCGGACCAATGTCTTAGCGGCGCGCCTCATGCTCGTTAGCCGGTTTTGAGCATGCCATCGATTATTCGGGAATCAATAGGGCACATATATGCGGGCATCAACAGGAGTGCAGATATTCGGGTATCAATAGGGATATAGACGTTCGGGAATCAATAGGGCCACCGGTATTCGGGCATCAGTAGGGATACAGACGTTTTCCCACATACTCAAATACGAGATCGCGGGCGTATTTCAATATCTGCTCCGGTGATTCTTCAGGATCGACAAAATCGGGCGTTTCAATGATGTCGGTGACCATTTCACTCCACCAGGATGATTTTATGGTCAGGTTTACTGTTTCTTCATCAAATCCCTGAGCAATAAAGTCAGCAGCCGTCGGCTCGTCAAATTTAATTACGATCCCGTCTGCGGTATTATCCATGCTGATTCTGCTTTGCAACCAAAGGTTCATTTTCTTTATCTGTTCTGTATCCATGTATTCGTGTCTCCTTGCGACGGTGAATTGAGTTGACTCGATAGTGATGTGCTCGTTCAGCGAGCGTTCCTATTTGCGTAATAGACTACGATAAAATCCATTCGCGCCGCAACTAAACGCGACTATAGTAAGAAAATGACGAAAATTACAAACAGCATTTTTGCCCTTGGGCTTCTTTAATGACCCGCGTTTTACTCGAATTTAGCCCAATAGAGGCTCCATAATTGCAAGCAACTTGCTTAAATGCAGGGCTTCCAACAGCCTGCTCATCCTCCCCTTCCTTCCTTGGAATCCATGCATCGGCAATCCCGTCCTGTCCCTTTGAGCTTTGGGATTGAGTTTCCACCAACAACATCGAACCTGCTCCCAAAATTCTGCCTGGATTCGGATTTGCCCTACAGTTAAAATACCTCGATTGCGGAGTGACCTGGGGTTCCGCAAGCAGCATGGCATAAATTGACTCGGTGACTATTGATATAGATAAAGGAGAGAGTATGCAGCATCGTAAGGCTGTGATGAGTAGAATGATCGATTTCTTAATCTTGGTATTGCTCATTTCCGGGTGTGCAGGTCTCAAGTCCGATGCGCTCGACGCCATCTCCCGCGCTGGTCAGGATGCACCCCTGGACGAACGAACCGTGGCGGCCGGGTTGAAGGAAGCGCTCCGCATCGGGACAGAGCGCACCGTAGCTAGCACTTCAAAGCTCGATGGTTTCCTTGGCAACGCTCTCATTCGCATCGTGATACCCGAGGAGTTCGAGAAGGCTGCAAATACTCTAAGAAGCGTCGGTCTCGGTAAGCAGGTGGATAAATTCGCAGTCGGCATGAATCGTGCTGCCGAGCGTGCTGCGGGTGAAGCAATCGACATCTTCTGGAACGCCATTACGCGGATGACGCTGGCAGATGCTTTTGGAATTTTGAACGGCGGCGAAACCGCCGCAACGGACTATTTTCGAGATCGAACCGAAGGAACCCTCCGCACGCGCTTCATGCCAATCGTCAGGGATAAGATGTCAGAAGTCGGCCTTTACCAGGTATACAATGAGCTGACCGATTACTACAACAAACTCCCTATGGTCACGGAACCGGCACTCGACCTGGATGAGTATATTACCGATCGCGCGCTCTACGGTTTGTTTACCATCCTCGGCCAGGAGGAAAAGCGGATTCGTCAGGATCCCTTGGCGAGAACAACGGAGCTTTTACGACGAGTGTTTGGGAAGCAGTGAGAATATAATAGAGGAATAGACGTTGGCCGGAATGACACGATTCTCCGCATGGCAATAGAAAGAGTGTGAAGCCTGAGCCTCAAGCTTACCTACAGAGAAAACCACTTGATGAACTTGATCAGGAAAATATCGTGCGGGTGAACGTCGAACAGCCCCCGCATATCCCGGTCGAAGTCGAATTCACCAAAGGACTGGTATTCGCTGCGTGCCTGTGACCAGACCAGGTAGAGAAGGGAACCCGGCATATACTCCCATCGGATAACTAGGTTGGAGTTGAAATCCCGGAAGTTGAAATCCGGATTGTCAATTGCATAATCGTTGGTAGCGTTCTCGTCCTCGTCGATGTAATAAACATTATCGATGGAGTCATATGCGATTTGCCCCTCGTCGAACACATTGAAGCGATCTTGGTATTTGTCTGCGCGGGAGTTCGTGATGCGTTTGAACCCACTGTACCTGCCGGCGGAGACGAAGGGCGCGCCGTAATACTGCACGGTTAGGTTGGGCGTGATGCAGTAATCCAATCTGAATGTCATCGCCGTGGTCTTCTGATCGAGACGTCCAAATAAGTAGCGGTCCTCGCTGCCGAAGGATTCGGTACTGACGTATTGCATTTCCGGGCGGTTGCGAGAGATCGAGGGATTAAAATACAATCTCATGGCGTTAGTGGGCCGCACGATCAACTCCATCCATCCCTCCCGGTAATCTTCGCTGTCCTCATCTCCTTGCTGGGTGTAACCACCGAATCCAAAGTTAATTTTCTTGCGATGGTCAGTGGCCACATGAAAGTTGAACTCCCATGTGCCCGGCCATTTCGAGGAGGGGCCTCCGCGGAGCGCTGTGTTCGATGTGGACTCCCAGCTGCGCGTGACACCACCGCAGACATGATAATTGTTGCGGAAGTTTGCATGCGCGTTGGCATTGGCAGCTCTCAAAAGCAAGTTGCCGCCGAAGTCCCAGTAGAGCCATTGGTTGGTGTTGATGCCTACGTTGTTGAAGATGCTGAAAGGATTACGAAAATAGTACCCTGCCCATGTGAACTGGTTGATCTGATCGGCATTTCGCATGTAACCCAGGTCATTGATCTCGAAGCCCGGAGAGCGTAAAGCAACTCCGGTCTCGAACACGAACTTGCTGTTGCTCGTCCGTGTGAAACGGACGGATCCCGAATAACCGCTCAACGCTGTGCGGTTCGGGTCGAGGGATACGTAATCGTTGTCCGGCCGCTGGAAGTAGCGTGCCGATGAGACCTGGGCATCGTATATGGCCTCCTCGCTCCCTCTCAAGTGGCTGGCAAGAATGTTGGCCTCGATACGGTAATCGCGCTTTTTGAAATAATGAGAAAAGTCCAAGCCGCTGGCGTAAGCCTGGCGACGCATGAAATCGAGGTGGGGATCGTCGATGTCACGGTTGACAGCTGTGGCCATGGCGCCCAGATGCGTATCCCCTTTCCGGAAATCTTGCTGGACGCGGCCGACGAAGTAGTTGGTCAACGGCTCGACCGTCTCTTGACGCCGTCGGCCGTTGTTGTCGATCTCCGCCTTCTCCTTCGCGGTGATGCTTTCCATGAAGCCGATGGACAAACCTCCGGGCGTCTTCCCAGTCAGTTTGAAAGCTCCTAGGATCGATGTGTAATCGGGCTGGTCGAGCGATTCATCAACCGCGAGGTCAGGCCAGTAGGTCGGGCGCCGGCCGATGCGCCGCGAGTAAAACAGTTTGTCCTGCGTGAACGATCCTCCAGTGATGGCCGGGGCCAGTGGTAGTTCCAGGATATTGTTACCCTCGATGAAGAACGGGCGCTTTTCCTGGAAAAAGGTCTCGAAGGCGCTGAGGTTGACTTCCGATGGATCCGCCTCCACCTGCCCGAAATCCGGATTGATGGTAAAATCCAGAATTAAATTGCTGGTCACTCCAATCTTGCCGTCGAGCCCGCCGGTGAATTGCGATGCACTGCCATCCAGAAACGGATTTCCGGGAATTTTCTCGAAGTTCTCTGCTTTGGCGACTCCGTAAGGAAGCAGCTCGATGTGGCGGCTCGGCCGGATACTAAGGATACCACGCAGATGCCCGAACTTGCTCACCCAGCCCGCGGCATCTTTTGGGATCCGCTGCCACGTGGAGCGCTCTTCCTCACGGAAGATGCGGCGCTGGACCTGTAATCCCCATGTTTGCTCCTCCTCACTGCTGAAGCGAAGCTGGCTCAGAGGGATCTTCATTTCGGCCGTCCAGCCTCCATCGTTGATACGCGTGGCGCCCTGCCAAACGGGATCCCAGTTGCTGTCCCAATTGTTGCCGTCGTTGGATACGAACTCGTCGCCACGCGTGCCGGAGAGACTCAAGGTGAAGGAAAAAGCGGTGCGGCGGTCGAAGTAGCTGTCGATGTTCACCTCGATCCAGTCACCAGGGAACCAGTCCCGCCTGGCTAGCATGCTCGTTACGAGCTCGGGATCATCGTGGCAAAAGAAGGCGAAGTAAAGAGCTTCGTCGTCGTAGAGAACCTTGAATTTCGTCTGCTCGGTGGGCGGATCCCCGTCGGTTGGGTTTCTCTGGATGAACTCACCCGACCACTCGACGGTATTCCATATAAGGTCGTTCAAGCGGCCATCGATAGTGGGTGCTCTGCCGTTTATCCGCTTCGTATCGTAGATCCGGGTTTCAATCGGGGGGATGGAATTTGCGAGGAGGGAAGTAGCCGTCGAGATGAGCAGCAATAGGGCGGTCACGAGCGATTTCACTGTTTGCTCCCTTCTGAGGGGCCATAGGGCCTTGCGGAAGTCAAGTGGCCGGCCTGTAACTTCTTCAAAATGCCGGTAATTTCAGGGAGATGGGGTGATTAATCGGCTTTCGTGACCCATGATTGGCTTCTTGAATATGCTTACGCGAGATTACGCAAAAAGTTCCATTAAGTCCTGGATGCACGGTCAATGGTTGAGGGCGATTCATGCCTCCGCTCTTCGTCTGCCTGATGCGCCAGGAATTCAATTGATCAGTCTTGGATGGAAATGTGGCGATAGATTTTGAAAGCACAGGAAACCTGATTCTCTGTTGATTTTTCAACTTTCTTCTGATATAATTTATCCACTCATCAAAGCACGTTCCGGGTATTCTATAATTGTGTTTCATTTTCCAGAGGCTTATGAGTCTGAGCGGCTTAGGAAGATCTTCGTGCTCATCCTGCTCAGCAAATCCTATAAGCTCGGTCATCATTTACTGCGACATTGAACCGCATTTAGAGAAAGGAGGAAGATGAAAAGGCGACCTTTGATAATAGGGATTTCGTTGGTCATGACCACCTTGGTTTCACTGAACATTGTTGATCCCCATCCATCAAATCCGCTGGCAAAGGAAAGGGGACGATTCAAAGATGTTGAAACAGGCATGATGGATAGCAGCGGTTTTGGCCGCGCAGCGATGTCATATCGACGGTGTTATGGTGTTGGTCAATCGACCAGTGCAGTTCATGATGTCATTTTCTGCACGATGGTGACTAAGGAGTTCGATACTGCACAACCGTGGATGGGAGCGACTGATGGGGACAATCCGAACGAGTTCTTTGCTGTCTACGCGGATGTACAAGGATTTCTTTACCGGATCAATCCTTATATGCAGAAAGCAACCTTAGTGGGGGAGTGCGGCGAAAGTGTTAAGGAGCTAGCATATAATGAAAAAACTGATGTTCTCTATGGCAGCGACTACTTGCGGCTGTACACAATCGACAAAGTCACAGGCCAGGCTACCGAAGTCGGTACAATGGGTGAGCCAGGGGCATTTCAAGCGATGGATTATCACGCTGGTTTAGACAAGCTGCTTACTGTTTCCTGCATAGACAAGTGTTTATACGAAGTTGATGTGAATACTGCACAAATCACAAAAATAGATACACTAAACTACGAAGGAAAATTTATTTCTGATATTTGGCACGACGAGGTTACCGGCTGGCTTTTTGCCGTCGCTTTCTATGATACGGAATATGCAAGCGGACATTGGCAATACCTATATGACATACACTATCTCATCGATATAGTTGATTCAGACTCGGTGTATTTGTCCGAGCTGGGACGGAAGTACCCTGGCTGTGTTCTCGGGCTTGGAGACACGAGGGGAAGCTTGCTTTGGGACGTCCGCGACATCGACCTATTCCAGGATGCTTTTTCATCTGATGGTACAACGACTGGGACGGGGAGGGCAGATGCGGGGGATGATATCACGCCAAACGGAGACACCAGAGTGATACCTGGTGATTCAGCTGTCATCAGCGTGGGTGACACCGCTCGTATCGCATACCACAATCCGGCAGATACGCTGAGTGGCCCGGCGGTTTATTGCTTTGTTACATGCTTGAATGGCAGCACTCAGCTTTATGATCCTCTTGATATGCAGGAACGCGATCTGTTGAACGAGTATCCACCACCTGCCACAAATCCTCTCCGCTGGCCGCTTGTGGACTCGCTGGAGTGTTATTCCACGTTGTGGGGGACTGAGACAGCCAATCTGCGGTATTTAAAATGGTATAAATTCCGGATGGATTATTGCTTTTTATATCCCGACCGCTTCTACGAAGCAGCGAATTCATACTGCGTAGATCTCAACGACAACCTCTTCACACCGCCGGATACGGTTCTCTTCTTTTTCTCAGCCAAGAACACGAAAGGCGAAGAAACGTACTACAGCCAGTATACTGGAGCAACAGGCAATCTTAATGAGGTCCAGTGCTATCCGATGGAATTCCAGATTTTGCCCACCGGCACTACGGATATTCTCTATGTCCACAACTTTAACAGTGAAGATGGCCAACAACTTATTGGCACAGCGTTCGAAATGATCGGGATTGCGCCTGACCGCTATGATGTCCGCGGCTCGTCTTCGATCGAGGGAGGCGGTCCGGGTGGTCGGGTGGTTGATGTATCCAATCAGCTGATCCCGAGCTACCGCAAGATCATATGGAACTCGGGTAACATCGACTCTGGAACGGTCGGCGATGGCACCGGAAATCCTTGCGATGTGGATGACTGGCTCATGCTGTTCACTTTTGCCGATCTTCATGACCATCCAGAAGGATGTGGTATCTATCTCTCCGGCGGCGATCTCGCCGAGGAATGGGTAACTCTCGCAGGTGCGAGTGCAGATAGCTTTAGAAGCAATTACATGAACTTCAACCTGACTCACGGCGATCACCGGATGATGGCCCACGGCACCCATCCACTGGTGGTGGCAGAAGCTACGTCACAGGTGGGATTTTTCCACGATGGAAATCCAGATACATTGATCGCTTACGACGGAGATTTCGACGTGCTAGAGGCCACAGGGAATGTGAGCTGTGAGATGACATACAATGGCACGGGGTTGCCGGACCAACAAGCGGTCATCGCAAAGGATACTTCCAACGCTCAGGGAAATCCGCTGCGCGTCATACTTTCTGGCTTTAGTTACCACAGCATCCGGGACGAATTGCCTGATAGTATTCCAGATCGTGTGCATCATCTGACCAAAATAATCCAGTGGTTCAACAATGATGTAGACGATCCAGTATCCGTCGAGCAATCTCCTCAGTTCAGAAACAGTCTCACCCAGAACTACCCGAATCCGTTCAATCCAACGACGACGATCAAATACACGATCAAGGAACGTTCTCGCGTAACATTGAAGATTTATAACGTCGCCGGCCAGCTGGTGAGGATTTTAGTGAATGAAGTCCAAAGTCCGAGGATCGAAGGCTATACGGCGACATGGGACGGCCGAAGCGACGCGGGTGATCCAGTGTCGAGCGGTGTGTATTTCTGCAGACTTGTGACGAAACACTTCGCGGATACGAAAAAATTAGTGTTCCTGAAAT
>JABAOC010006460.1_pt1 | contig 25401 bp, 22 predicted proteins | sample 7062161 | NCBI WGS metagenome assembly JABAOC01 (sample SAMN14538625, study PRJNA623070) | marine sediment metagenome | biome: marine biome [ENVO:00000428]; feature: marine pelagic biome [ENVO:01000023]; material: deep marine sediment [ENVO:00002113] | place: India: Gulf of Khambhat ... | reverse complement strand
GAATCCGCCACTGTATGCCGGCCGCACCCGGTAGCAGGGCGCCTTGCTGGCACCCCGTGGACGGCCTTTCTGGCGTCCCTTTTCCTGCCGCCCGCGTCGGCAGGGTGTCAACGGTATCAGTCTCGACCCATTGATTCCGCGGCGGTTGCACGGGCCCTGATGCTCCCCGATGCCGATGCCTTGCGGGTGCGAGCCGCGACCCTGGAGCACGCGACTCTGGAACCGATCCAACTGGATACTCAGGACGGATTGTCACCGGACGAAGCCGCGGTGCTGGCAGTTCTGCTCAATCCGTCCCTGCGCGCCGCGCGGGACGAGCGGATGCTGGGTGACGCCCAATTACTACAGGCAGGTCTGCTTCCCAATCCGGAGTTGGCGTTCGACTTCGCGACTCCCACCGGGGGCGATACGAGCGGAACGGCTAATGCCTTCGGTCTGGGACTGACCTGGAACGCGGCTTCCCTGATCCATCGTTCCGCCGGGGTACGGAAGGCCCGCGCCCGCCGCGCGGCGACTGCGATGGACGTGGCCTGGCAAGAGTGGCAGGCGGCCCAGAGCGCCAAGGCCGCTGTTCTTCGACTGGTGAGTTTGAACGAGCAGATCAGCGCCGCCCGGCGGGCCCGGCCCGAGTTGCAGAAACTCGCGGAGGACTACCGCACGGCCCTGGCGGCAGGACGCGTCGATATCCTGACCTATTATGCTGCCTGGAGCGAGGCGATGGACAACCGCATGAATCTGATCGTGCTTCAGGGCCGGTTGGCCGAGGCGATTGTGGGACTGGAATCTGCCACCGGCATCTACAGAATCGCTCCGCCTGGTGAGGGCCAGATACCTGCGCCGGCTGAGCCGCGGCAGATGCAGCGATGAGAAAACTCTATTGGATCGTTCTGATTGCGATTGTGGTCGGCGCGATTGGCGTGGCATCCTGGCACCTCGCAGGCCGGCGGGCGAGAAGGTCCTGGAGGTCGGTTTCCGCACCGGCCATTCCCTGATCAAGCCGGCGCGGGCAGCGGGGCCGGCCGGCGAGGTATTCGGCATCGCCCTGTCGGAGGAGATGCTGCAGATCGCCCAGGAGCGTGTTCACCAGCAAGGGTTCCCGAACCACCTGGATTGCCGTCCCATTCTCGTCTGCCGGGCACTCGAAGACGCCGGCTTCCGGATCGTCGACTACGAAATCACCAGGATGCGGGCCAACGTCGAGATCGTCCGTGAGAACAAACAACCCGGCGCATAGCTCCCGCGCCGCTCGGCACGAGGACGACCGCATACGCATTCCTATCCGAATCGGCAATATCCGCATGAGAATGGAGCATTTTCCGCACGAGGAAGGACAATCAGAACCACTTGTCGTCGCGTACTTTTGCCAAGAGAGAAATCTTGACTATACGAGTTTACAACGAATGTCGACATGATGTTGAGCAAATGTAATGGGGGTGTAGTATGCCTGATGAAACAACAGTAGTTCAGCCCGAGGAGCATCCAGAAGCACGCCGACACACGGTCGAAGCCCTGTTCGCCGGTACGCTGGTCGGCGGCCTCGTTGCGGCAGGTGCGGCAACGCTGGCCGTCATCGCCCTGGCGGGCCTGTTTCCACGACTGCTCCTCAGCGTGGCGACGATCGGCATTGGTGCTGCATTCCTTTTCGAAGGGGCGGCCATCGTGGCTCGTCTATCCGACCTGCTCTATGAGGTGACAGAAGGGAAGACTGAGGCCGTCGAGTTGGGTGCCGGGACCACAGGAGAAACACTGGCTGGGCTAGCCGGCGTCGCGCTGGGGATCCTAGCTATCCTCGGCGTGATTCCGGAGGTCCTCATCCCCAGTGCCGCAATAATCTTCGGTGCGGCCCTGGTCGTGGGGGCCGGGGCCAACCTGCGCATCAACGAGCTGGCAATGGGGTACCGACAGGAGCATCCGATGGCTCGTCATATCGCCCGCGAGGCGGTACGAGGGACGACGGGACTGCAGGTCCTGGCGGGGCTCGGCGCGATCACGCTCGGCATTCTTGCCCTGGCCGGTATCGAGCCCTTGACTCTGAGTCTGGTGGCAATGCTGGGCGTTGCCGTTGTGTTCCTGCTCACCGATACCGCTGTGGCCGGCCGAATGGCGACGATCTTCCACCATCATCAGTGATCAGAGGCACACTGGAGAACCCGGCTGTCCGTTCGTGACTCGCATTAGACCAGTGTTTCAATGCGGAACGGGCGCCCCGCTATGGCGGCGCCCGTGTCGCTTGGATCTGGTGCTCAATTGGACTGATGGATGCCACGGACGACCGGTGTTTGCACACCGAATTGGCGTACACGCGGGTATGCTGTGATCCTTCCTTCGAACCGGGAGATGCATGGCAGGTATCCTGACCATTGGTGTTACAGCCTCAGTCGGACGGACCCTGCGGCACTCTCATATTCGCAAGCGTGGAAAGAGCATTGTTGCTATCACGCTGGGTGAAGCGGGGTCGGCCGTTCTGGTGAGTGCCCTCGCCTCTTCCCGGCGACAGGGTGCATCCCCACGGCAGGCGGCTGGCTCAGGGAATGAGACATGCGGGAGAACGGCGGGCATATGAGTTCCTGTGCCACTATCCGTGCGGAACCTTGCCGGAATGACGAAGATTCACCGCCAGGCTGCTCTTCACGTTCTCTTTTGGATAGCGATGTTAGGCAAAGGGGCGGATGGTTGCCTCGAAACGATGGGCGGCGCTATTCTGCTCTTTGTGAGCCGCCAGAACATAAGGGATGTCGTGCATGCGGTCTTCCGCCATGAGTTGTTTGAAGATCCGAATGACCTGGTGGCCAATTATCTGGTGCAACTGGCCGCCGGACTGTCGGTGAGTACGAAGACTTTTGCCGCCATCTATCTCCTGGTGCACGGATTGGTGAAATTGGGGTTGGTGACGGCGATATGGCGTAACAGGCTCTGGGCGTACCCTTTGGCAGGCATCATCCTGTTCCTCTTCGCGATTTATCAGCTCGTTCGGTTCACCTTTACACACTCGCTCGTATTGCTGTTGCTGACGGCCGTGCGAACGTTCACCCTGGACAACACGGACTACCGCAGTCACGACGAACAACAAGAGGCGATTGAAAGTTACCTCCGTTGGCGTAACAGAGAGCGTCCCCCCGGTATCCTGGACTGGGAGACGTACTGTTGGCAAGCCAAGAAGACCGCCTGACCGCCAAGGACCAGTCACGAAACTTGGTTACTGGAAACGGCGCTGGGGTCTTTCGGCGTCCTTTCGCCGTCAACTGTGCCGTTCTGTGTGCTGTTTTCCGGCGAGTTCGCAGGAATCGGCGTTCTCGAAGTGGAATCAGGAGGTGTTGGTGTCCTGCCCTGCCCATTTTGCTCTTGATTTGCACGCCCGCGGATTTAGAATCTCACCGCTACGGCCTTTGCCGCCGGGCGAGTGCCGAACGGAGATTGACAAGGTCCGGGTGTGTCGCAGGAACGATCCAGGAACATCCAGTACATCAACAGGCTGCGCATCCTGTCCATTTATGCGGTGGTCGCCGCGCACGTGACCATCTGGATGACGGTGGCCTCCCGGCCGTTTTCGTTCAACTGGTGGCTGGGCTGTTGGCTGTTCTGGCTGGGCCACGCGGCCATCCCCATTTTCGTCATGATCAGCGGAGCGCTATTGCTCGACGATGCCCGACAGGAGCCGGCGGGCCGGTTCTACCGGGTGCGGCTGTATCGGGTCGGTGTCCCGCTGGTCGTTTGGACCATTGTTTATCTTATCGTGCGGCGCGTCGTAGACCATGAGAGCCTCTCCGTGTATACGGTGATTAACCTGGTCCTGACGGGCAACCCGTATTATCACCTGTGGTTTCTCTACATGATCTTCGGGCTCTACCTGGTCACGCCGGCACTGCGGACCTTTATTCGCTCCACCAGCCGGGGCCAGCGGCTTTTCGTCATCGCTGCCATTCTCCTGCTGTCCAACGTCTATTTTCAGTTCGAGGCGCTGTGCGGCAAGAATCATCGGTTCATCGTCACGATGTTCCTTCCGTACATAGCCTACTATCTTTGCGGCTACGAGATCCGCCGAATCGATCCGAAAAGCGTGCCCGCCCGGTACCTCGCCTTGGCCGTGGTTGTCTGTGCCTTGTATCTGGCGGCGTTCTCAGGCGCGTTCATCGAGCGCAAAGGCGGCGTGGGCACACGCTTCCTGTTCGACTTCTTCAATCCGCCCGTGGTGTTCCTGTCCATCGGCGTGTTCTGGGCGGCGTACCTCCACGATCTCAGGTCCAAACCGCCCACGGGACTGGCCAAGACCGCGTTGGAATGGGTGGCCTCGACGACGCTGGGCATTTACGTGCTGCACCCGCTCGTACTCGAATACGTCAAAGACCGTCTCAGTCATCACGCGGGCGACGGGACCTTCCTGGCCGGCGTCCTTTTCGTGCCGCTGGTCACGTTCGCCGTGTGTTACGGGATCACGTCCGTGCTGATGAATATCCCCGTGCTGCGACGAACGGTATGCTAAGAAGGTGTGTGAGAACCATGTCTTAGTAGCATGGGCATCCTGCCCATGAGTCGCAGGGCCATCCTGGCCCTGCAAAACTTGCCTGTCCACGGGCGAGACGCCCGTGAGACTCACGGGCAAGATGCCCGTGCTACTTTTCACACACCCTGTAAGAGGGGCCGAAGGCTTGGCGGCTTGGACGCCGGGCACGCGCCGGCGCGGACACGTTGAGAATGCGCGAGGGGAACATGCTTACGCGCGTAAGCACAACACCCGTCAGAGGTCGCGCACCGCTATGAGAGGGAAGATATGAAACGCGGGATCATGCTGAATCAGGCCAAATGGCTCGTCGAGCCGGGCTGCGTTGTGCTGGTCACCGGCGGCACGATGGACAAGGCCAACGTGATGACGATCAGTTGGCAGACGCCGGTCCAGACCGCCGACCCCTGCCTGGTGCTGCTGGCGATGCATCAGGCCCGGCACACGTACGAGCTCATCAGGCTGAACAACGAGCTGGTGATCAACGTGCCCGGCGCGGAGCTGCTCGAACAGACGCACCGCGCCGGCACTATCAGCGGCCGCGGGATCGACAAATTCAAGGAGATCGGCCTGACCCCCGTTGCCGCCAATCTGGTGCAGCCGCCGCTGATCGACGAATGCGCCGGCCATCTCGAATGCCGGATCGTCGAGACCTTCAACGTGCGAGCGCACGACCTGCTGGTCTGCGAGGTCGTCTACGCCTCGGCGGAGGAGGAATTCTTCGACGGCGCCTGGATTCCGGAGAAGTTCCACACGCTGCACTACATGCACCGGACCACGTACGGCTTGCTCACCCGCCGTCTCGAAGCCGGCGGCAACGGTTGATTTTCCATGACGACTGACAAGTAGCTCCAGGCAAGCGGCAGGCGCGTTTGTAGTGACGCCGTAAGGCGTTTGTTCTTATGCCCTTAGGCACACTACGAACGGGCGCCGCCGCGATCTGTGTGGAACTGAAACTTACCCAAGCGCAGCCTGGCGATGGCCTTGCCCATATGCGCAGGAGCCATCGCCAAGGCCTTTGGCCTTGACGATGCCACCCATCCCTGCATCATGCCGCGAACAATTCAACTGTAATCGGTGTCATTTCTGTTTCACGGCGGCCTGAACCAGGGCGCCGTAGACCGCGTCGCGATGGGCAAGATCGGACATCTGCTCCGGATGCCATTGCACGAACAATCCGAACGGACCGTCGGTGCGTTCCAGGGCCTCAACGATGCCGTCGTCACTGCGTGCGATCGCGCGCAAGCCTTTGCCGAGCTTCTCCACGGCTTGATGATGATACGAGAGAACGGAGGCTTCGTTTGCATCGAGAATCGTTGCCAATGTGCTGGGTGCGTCGATCCGAACGCGGTGATAGGCCCGGTGATTGACCTCTACGCCGACCTCGGAGGGGATATCCTGAATCATCGTGCCGCCGACGACGACATTCGTGAACTGCATACCCAGGCATACGCCCAGTAAGGGCTTGCCGTTTTCGAACCAGCGGGCGATCAGCTTGCGCTCGAATTCATACCGCTCCTTCGTCAGGGGCCGGACCGTTTCATGCGGCTGCTCCCCGTAGGCTTGCGGGGGAATGTCATCGCCGCCAATCAGCACGAGGCCGTCGAGCACCTCCACGTATCTTTGCAGAATTCGCTCATCGTCAATCGTCGGCAGGACCACGGGCACGCCGCCATTCTCCGCCACGGCCGCAGCGTAGGCAAAGCTCGCCGACGTTTGAGCGGACTTGTCCTTCTGTGCCGGCTCATAAACGCTCGTGATGCCGATAAGCGGGCTGTCGTGCGTGCGTGATGCCTGGCAACCACCGATGAGCCAGAGGCAGCCTATGCACAAGAGAACGGCCGTTCTGGCCGTGACGCGTCTGGTATCGTAGCCAATGACTGACCTCATGCGGCGGCCTCCTTTCAAGTAGCACCATCAGCGCCCGTCAGCTTACCGTTTCTTGCGGTGTGCGGCCAGATCTTCAAGACATCGGACGATCAGGGCCGTCCAGCCGGTCTGGTGGCTGGCGCCAAGCCCTTGGCCGGTCTCGGCATGGAAATACTCGTGGAAGAGCACAAGTTCCTGCGATTTCGAACCGCGTCTCGCACCGCGCGCGAGACGCGACGAGTCCTCAGTGTCTGTCAGGTCAGTGAGAAAGAGCCGCGTCAACCGACGGGATAGCTCGAAGGCCACGGCGCCAAGGGTCATCATCTTCCCCGAGCCTGTGGGAAACTCCACCTGCAGGGACGAGCCGAAAAAATGGTCATAGCGCTGCAGGGCCTCGATCAGGAGATAGTTCACAGGAAACCAGATCGGCCCGCGCCAGTTGGAGTTGCCGCCGAACAAGCCGGTGTTCGACTCGCCCGGCACGTACTGGATCCTCTGTTCGGCGCCTCCCATGTGAAAGACGGCCGGATGCTCCCGGTGAATCCGGGACACGGACCGGATGCCGAAGGGCGACAAGAACTCATCTTCGTCAAGCAGGTACCGCAGAACCCTCTGGAGCCGCTCGCGCGATGGAATGGCCAGCATGTAGAGGGCGCCGGGGTCGCTTTCCCCTTTGCACTCCATGTAGGAGATGGTCCGGGCGAGGTCACGGCGGTTTTCGAGGAACCACCGCATGCGCTTGCCGAATCCGGGCAGGCGGTTGACTGTCCGCTGATCGATAATCTCCACCGCGATCAGTGGCAGCAGCCCGACCAGCGAGCGCACCCGGAGCGGCCAGCTTTCCGGCCCGCACTTAACGTGGTCATAGAAGAAACCGTCGTTTTCGTCCCAGAGGCCCGTCCCGTCAAGCGTGTTGATGGCGCTGGCAATCGCGACAAAATGCTCGAAGAATTTGGAGGCCATGTCCTCGTAGGCCGGCTCCCCGCAGGCCAGCTCCAGAGCCATCGACAGCATGGTGCCGCAGAAGAACGCCATCCACGCCGTGCCGTCGGCTTGATTGAGGTATTCCCCGCTGGGCAGCGGCTTAGACCGGTCGAACAGGCCGATGTTGTCCAGGCCGAGGAAACCGCCGGAAAAGACGTTCCGGCCCGTCGGGTCCTTGCGATTGACCCACCACGTGAAATTCAGGAGCAGCTTCTGGAACGCGCTGGCCAGAAACGCCCGGTCCCGCTTGCCACGGGGGCCCGTCATTTTGTAGACGCGCCAGCAGGCCCACGCGTGCACGGGGGGATTGACATCTGAGAACTCGAATTCATAAGCCGGCATCTGCCCGTTCGGGTGCATGTACCACTCCCGCAGGAACAGGATAAGCTGCTTCTTCGCGTAGTCGGGGTCGATCCGGGCAAAGGGGATCATGTGGAAAGCCGTGTCCCACGAGGCGTACCACGGGTATTCCCACTTGTCCGGCATCGACAGCACGTCGCGATTGAACAGGTGCTCCCAGCCGGTGTTGCGCGCGTGGCTGTGGCCGGGCGGCGGCGCCGGCATGTTCCCATCGCCCGCCAGCCAGTCCTCGATGACATAGTGATAGAACTGTTTGCTCCACAAGAGTCCCGCATAGGCCTGGCGCGCGATCGAGCATTCCTGCGGTCCCAGGCCCGCGGGGATGACCTCGCGATAAAAGCCCTCGGCCTCCGCTATGCGCTCCCGAAAAATCTCCTCGAAGCCGTCGCCAAAGGGCTCATGAACGCCTTCGGCTTCATCATACAAACGCATCTCGACTTGCGTCTGCCCGTGACCGGCGATCTTGAGGCGGTAATAAGGACTCGCTTTTGTCCCCCGGCCCTTGTTGTTGACCAGCGCAGCATTGCCCTTGATGACGTATTCGTTGAAAGCATCTTTCGTGTGCGGCGTATAGTTGGGCACGCCGAAAAGCCGCAGGGTGTTCGTCTCGTTCTCCGTGAACAGAATCTCCGGTTGCCCACCCTCCGGGTCGGGACCGATGGCAAAGATAAATCGGCCGAGGCTCTCATGGTCGGTACGCAACGTGGCGGCATCGACCTTCTCGATGCTCGGCTTGATCGTACAGCCCTCGTGCCGGCAGCCCCAAATCCAGGTATTGCGAAACCATAAGGTCGGCAGCAGGTGCAGGGTCGCCTCCTTCTGGGCCCGGTTGCAGACAGTGACGCGTATCAGGATGTCGTTGTCGGCAGCCTTCGCGTACTCGGCATAGACATCGAAGTATTTGTGGCCGTCGAAGACGCCGGTATCCGTGATCTCGAACTCAGTCTCGTGCCTGCCTCGGCGTGCGTTCTCCCGAACGAGCAACTCATAGGGAAACGCCTGCTGCGGGTAGCGATACAAGCCGCGCAGGTACGAATGCGTGGGCGTGGAATCCAGGTAGTAGTATAGCTCCTTCACATCCTCGCCGTGATTGCCCTCACGGTTGGTCAGGCCGAACAGGCGTTCCTTGAGAACGGGGTCCCGGCCGTTCCACATCGCCAGCGCAAAACACAGCCGGCACTCGCGGTCGGTAATCCCCAGGATGCCATCCTCGCCCCATCGGTACGCCCGGCTCCGCGCGTGATCGTGCGGAAAGTACTCCCAGCAACTCCCGTCGGGCGAATAATCCTCGCGCACGGTGCCCCACTGCCGCTCCGCCAGGTACGGCCCCCAACGCTTCCAGTTCCTCTTTCTCTCGGCATCCTCCCGCAGACGCTCCATCTCAGCATTCGCCGCCGCAACGGTGCTCATGGCCCAGTCCTTGAAAAGAGAAACCGCGCCTCATGGCAATCCTTATATGGATCATACCGAATTCTCCGCCCGCGAGCTACTGAATATGCCCTGTCCAGGTGACGTGATGGATCCGAAGTGTGACTGCGATGAAGCAGCAAGGGCGAATAATGATTCGCCCCTACCGCTCAAACGCGGAAGCTCTGCATTCGAGAAAACCCCTTCACTTCATTCAGCCTGACAGACGTAGCCTGCCCCACAAGATGTAGTTGCACACGCGGGGCGGGTGCAGTCGGAATATGGTGGCGGTCCATGCAGCTTTTGCAGCGTTTGTGCGTACGTGTTCCGGGTGAGCCCGTCCGTTTGCCGGGCGGCACCGCCCAACTCGTTTGACGATGCGGCTTCGATGGGTCCGGTCCCTCCGAGAGCCCACGGGCAAACAAGTTTGCCCGTGCCACCCTTTGTGGAGTCCGCCCACGCTGGGCCGGCCCTCTCACTCACTCTGCTCCAGGGCGTGAATCCGCCACCGAACGCCGACCCTACCTCGCGGGGCGGGGTGTCGTGTATTATCGTTGACAGGGGCGTCCTCGATTCGTATAATAACGATGGTAGCTATGGAGGGGCGTGATGAAAAGAGCTCCTGCATGGGCTCCCGAAACGCAAAGACCGCGTTTGGGGGATCCTTACCGGCCGGAGCCGGTCCCTCCATCAGTATATCCACGATACGCTGCCGGCGCCTTCGGGTCCGGCGTATCAAAAACAGAGCTTTTATCGGACGGCGGCCTCGGAATAAGTCGATGGACGCGATGCGCCTTGCGCCATCGGCATCGAGTGGAATAAGTTCCAGGTTCGTGAAGGCGCAACCAGATCTGGGGTAGGCTCGACAATGAAGAACCAGCTAAAAGACTGCAATTGCGGAAGAATTGACTCCGCCCACCCGAAAATCCCCAGTCCGCGTTGGCTCGTCCTGGTGCTGACGGCTGTGGCACTGTCAACGGCCATCGCGGGCATTGCGGACGCGAAATCGCTGTACGTGATTACAGAAATCACAGCGTACGACCGTCCGACGCCGATCCACGCTTACAACATCGGCATAGATGGACTGCTGACCTATCAGGCCGAACACGGGGCGCCCTTTTATGGGGCCGGGACCATAGGACTGGCTATTGATTCGAACTCGGAGCAACTATTCATCACGTTTGAAGACTCGCACGTCATCCTGTTGCTCGATGCTGCCACCCTGAGAGGTAACCGCACCACCACGGCCGCAAATGCCGAGAACCTGGCCGGCATCGTCTACGATCACGGCCGAGAGCTCCTGTACTGTGTGGATCGCAGGACGCCGAATCTGTACGTGTACCGCTGGGATCCGGTGGAGGCACGCCTGACCCCTGTGACGGGTTCACCCTTCTTACTGGAGGGCGCAGATTCCTACGGCATTGCCCTGGATGAGATCCAGGACCTGCTGTACGTGGGCAATGGCTCCCTGGAGATCACCGTGTACAGCACTTGGGACTGGCGGCTGACCCGAAGGATAGCCGTCCAGCGCCGGGCCATCAGCGTGGCGGTCGATTTCGAAAGAGACTACCTCTATTACGGCGGAGGATTCGCCTACAACTTCCACCTGGCGCAGTACGATCTGGCCGCCGACACCGAGAGGGAAGTGGAGATCGCGCCGAATGCCGGCGTCATGGGGCTCGGGGTCGATCCGGCGACCGGATTCATCTACACCACCACCGGCCAGAACAGCTTCGAGGGTGGCGACGACCTGCTCGTCTTCGACCCGAACCTGCAACTGCTCCAGGCCATTGAGGACATCGGGAATCCCACCGGCCTGGTGGTCCCCATCAAACACACTTCCTACAATCCCCTGGGTCTGAAAAAGGAGATCAGAACGTCCCTGGGGGTCGAGCCGGACAATCAGGAACTCCCGCGCATTGCCATCGGCGACCAGTTCAGCTACTCCATCAGCTTCGATCCCGCGGGGTATGATTTGAAGGACATTTCCATCATCGATAAGCTGCCCAGCGAAGTGACTTTCGTGGACGCCACAGGCCACGACACGTACGGGCGGTACGACTCCCGCACGCACACGTACATCTGGCTCAACCCGCCGGTGGTGACCGGGTCGAGGACCCGCCTGGAGCTGGTCTGCCGGCTCCAGCCCCACACGGCGCCGGGCAAGATCATCGTCAACCTGGTCACCCTGGATACCGACAAGACCCCGCCGACGACAACGGGCGTTGAGGGGGTCGCGACACCGGTGACGTACCAGCCGCTGAACGTCAGCAAGACGGTCATTGGCGGCACCACCGGTCCCGGTGACGGGACCGAGCCCGTATTCGCCATCCCGGGCGACCGGATCGTCTATCGGATTTGCTTCGACAACAAAGACAATGCCCACGCCGTGGGCAACATCCTCGTGAAGGACGATCTGCCTAACGAGGTGGACTTCGTCGACGCCACGGGTCACGGCGTCTTCGGGCAGTATGACCCCGTCGGCCACACCTACCTGTGGTCTTATCCGCTGCTGTCGCCGGGCGAGACGGCCTGTGTTGACCTGGTGGTTCAGTTGCACAAGGAGGCCAAGCCGGGCGCGACCATCACCAACAAAGTCACCGTGGAGAGTGATCAGACACCGCAAACCGACGCCACGGTGGACGTCATCGTCGGCTACACGCCCCTGCAACTGCGCAAGCTCATCACCGGCGGCGTCGACAGCAAACTGGACGACAGGGGACGACCGGGCGTCCACGCCGGCAGCGACATGACCTATTCGCTGTGCTTCCGGAATCCGTCCACCGACGTGACCATCTCGCAGATTTCCATTGTAGATGCCCTGCCGCCGGAGGTGCGCTTTGTCGGGGCCGAGGGTGACAAGGATTTCGGGTTCTATGATCCGGCGACTCACACCTACACGTGGTTCTACAATCCGGTCGGACCCGGGGAAGAGGCCTGCCTGGACCTGGTCGTGCACGTGGACGAGCAGATAGAGCCGAACACTGTGATCAGCAACTGGGCCACGATCAGCAGCAGACAAACGGCGGCGACCAGGGCCCGTGCCGACGCGGTGGTGGTGCGCGGCAGCGCCATGCAGGCCGAGATGTACATCAAGCCCACTTGTATCATCCGTTACGATCCCACGGACCCGCGGAACCTGATGGCGGTCCTGTTTCTGCCGCAGGGCCAGGGAATGGAGACGATCGCGGATACGCCGATGATGCTCACGCCGGGCAATATCCAGGCGACCAGCCAGCGGGTCTTCGGCGACGGCAGCCAGGGCAAAGTCATGTGCTTCTTCGAGATCGACGCGATCCTCGCCGCCATCCAGGGCCACGGCGATTTCGACGTCACGGTCACCGGCAGATGTCGGGACGGGCAGTCGTTCTCCGGAAAATGCCCCCTCACCATCATGGATTTCACTTCGCGCTGAACCGCCGTAGCGAAGCTGAAACGGAGGGGGCGGAAGTCGAACGCGCTCCCCGTTACATATCAGGGAACGCGCACTTGGAACACGACCCCCTTTTCACGACAAATTACGCGCTTCGACACGTTACCATCGACACACGGTCCCAACACGATTCGTGACTCCGGGAACAGGACAGTGAGCAGAACAGTCGTTTGAAGGACTGCGATTACCAAGACGGTTCCCATTACCTCGGTTTCAACGCGCTGCACGTCTTCGCACCGCAAGACAACGCCTCGGGTAGCTGGAGGCAGCGTCTGGGCAGACGGCTGAAATCCGGCTACACCTGCCACATGTTGTGAAAGTTGAAGAATTGCCAGGGGTGAGAGGAGGCGGAGGTTTCCAGAACCTCGACGAACTGCTGCAAAAAGGGGTCATAGGCCCCGTTGGACCGCCCCAGGCCGGCGGGCACGCGGATGACCCGGGCCAGATCGATGCGGTAACTGGAGAAGTCGGTCTTGTAACTGAAGACGACGGCGATGGGCGTGCCCTGCATGGACGCGAGGCGATAGGGACTGACGGGGAAATGGACCGGAGCCCCGAGGAAAGAAGCCTGCAGCGTGTTCGGGTCGTCGCCGAAGACGCGATCCGCCATCAATCCGAGGACCTGATTGTCCTTGAGCGCGGCGATCATCTGCAGGACGCCACCCATAGGCTGTGCCGGATCGATGATCGAAAACGGCACTTCCCGGTCGGCATCATCAAACCATCGCCGATCGATATCGGCGGCCCCCCGGTGCATGACAATGCTCACCGGCGCTCGAAGATAGCTGAACGCGGACATCGCCACTTGCCAGCATCCGACGTGGCTGTTGAGGATGATCAAGCCTCGGCCTTCATCCAGCAACTCCCGCAGGCGCGGACCCTCGCGGAAATCCAGCCGCAGAGCTTTGGGCCCGAGCAGACCGAAGGCAGCCCGGTCGATCAACGATTCGCCCAGGGCCTCGACCCGGCGGTAATCATGCCACAGCCGCACGAGAGGATTTCTCACCTCGGGGAAACGCCGGTCCAGGTAATGTCGGCACCGCCGGCGTACAAAGGGGTACAGCAGTATATACCAGGCGACCACGATGTACATGAACAGATAGGCCAGGCGACGCCCCCCGGCGCGAATCAGGATGGCGAAGAAAGCGAACTGCCAGCGCTTCCCCACACTGCGTGAATCCCACTGAGCGTTGGAAACCGTCGCTGACGGAGACTCAGAACGCATGCCGAACCCTTTGCAGCATTCGCGCCATCGCGTAGGCGGCCGCACCGAACACCAAGGCCAGAACGGCCCCAACCAGAAGCGACCCGATGAGCCAGTCCCACAGACAGGCAAGACCCATGTATCCCAATTCGACGAACGAGGCGCTGTGGAGGCTCTCAACACTCTCCAGCGTGATGAACCGACCCATACGCATGAAGTGCCCGACCTCGATGCACAGCGCCGGCACGAGCGGCGGCATGCAGAGCTGACTGGCCGCCACGGCGGCGACGCGGTTCAGCCGCAACAGGGCCGTGGCTACGAGAATAGCCACCGTATGGCACGCGATGAGGGGCAGGGCGCCGAGGAATACCCCCAGCGCCACGGCCAAGGCCAGTTCCCCGGGAGTCGCCCGTTCCGTCAACAGCATTCGGATGGAGCGAAGCGGATGCCGGATGGTCACCGGACCGTCGGCATCATTCCCTGCCACCTGCCGGTGAGGCCACGGGGTCAGGGCGCGCAACGTCAGGTGCGTGTTAAGCAGCGTCAACCGGGCATTATCACGCAATTTGTGAAAATGCGAGACGCGTTGTTCCGGTGGTGCATAGTGGACCCGCACGTCCACCTCATGCACCTTGATCCCGCCCCATAAGGCCCGCACGACGATTTCCACCTCGAATGCGTAACGCCGCGACCAGCAGGACAAGCGTTCGAGCACGGCCACCGGGTAGGCACGGAAGCCGCTCTGGATATCGCGGACCCGCGTGCCGGTCTGAAGCCAGACCCAGAAGTTGCCGAAGGAACGGCCGAAGCGGGAACTGGCCGGCACGGCGTCCGACTCGAAGTCGCGTACGCCGACAATCAGGGCCTGGGGACGCTCGTGAATCGCCTCGATGAATCGCGGCACGTCCTCGGGATAATGCTGGCCGTCCGCGTCGAGGGCGACCATGTGCGTCATCCCTTGCCGCTGCAGGTGACGGGCCGCGGTCCGGAGCGCCGCCCCTTTGCCCCGATTCGCTGCATGACGGAGGATCGCGACGGGTAAATCCGCCAGCGCAGGGGCCACCTCCCGCTTGCTGCCGTCATCCACGATGAGGACCCGCGGATACACCTCCAGGCACCGGCAGACCACCTCCCGAAGCCGCTCGGGCTGATTGTAGACCGGGATGACAATGGCGATCCGCTCCACGGACATACTCACTCAATGATCCGTCGATTGGCGCGGGCAAACCTCAGGAAGCTGCCGGCATTAGCCAGGAACCGCCGCCAGCTATCCGGCGACTTCCACACCATACTCACGAAGTTCCAGAGCGTCCTGGGACGCGTATAGTAACGCTTGTAGAACTCGAAGAACAGCCCCTCGAGCCGCTCGGCAGTCAGGCCGTGAGGCACGAACACCGTGTTCACGCAGTCCATCTTCTCCCACTTCTCCTCGAAGCGGCCCAGCGCATGAATGTTCTCATACAGGGGCGAGCCGGGAAAAGGCGTGAACTTGGCCACGTTCAGATCGTCAATCGGCAGCGAGAACACATAGGCCATGGTCCGGCGGAAGCTTGCCTCCGTCTCGCCGGGAAGCCCGATCATGAAGAGCCCCTTGACGCGAATGCCTGCGCGATGGATGTCGTGAATCGTCCGGCACGTCAGCTCCAGGTCCGCATTCTGGCGGTGCTGCGCCAGCAGGTCGGGATCGCCGGTCTCGATGCCGAGGCTGATCATCCAGCAGCCCGCCTGCTTCATCAGCGCGAGCAGCTCCGGGTCCACGTGCTCGGCCCGTACGACACAATTGAAAGTCATCCCCAGAGGCTCATCGATCATCCGCCGGCAGAACGCGACCACACGGTCGCGGTTGAAGGTGAACTGATCGTCATAGAAGTTGATATGACGGACGCCGAACCGCTCTCTGAGCGATTGTAGATGGCGATAAATGTAATCGGCACAATTGTAGCGGAAGCTCCGACGAAAGACCGAGCGATCGCAGTAACTGCATTGGTAGGGACAGCCGCGGCTGGAGATATAGCTCGCGTTCGGCGTCCGCGGGTAGTTGAAGATCGGCAACTGATAATGTTGCGGGAACCCCGCGATCTTGTCGTAGGCGGGCAACGGCAGCGCATCGAGATCCAACAGCTCCTTCTGAAAACCGGAGAAGACGACACGTCCGTCATCGCGGTACACGAGCCCGGCGATCCCCTCGGGGTCGCCGTCTGCTTCCATGAGGCGACGCAACGGGGTTTCTCCCTCGCCCACGACCACGTAGTCCACCTCGGGATAGTCCCGGATGATTCTCTCCCGGAGTGCCGAGACGTGCGGACCGCCCGCGAGGCAGCAGGTCCCCGGGCTGAATTCCTTGATCCGGCGGAAGGTGCGGGCCGCATCGAGAAAGCCCGCCGTCACGCAGGTCGCCCCGATGAACCGCGGCCGATACCGGCGCACGTACTCGTCGATCCTCTCATCCGAATCCGGATGGGCGAAGCAATCGANNGTCCGCGCGGAAACCATACTGCTCCACGTAGGCAGCCAGGCCGGCCAGCCCCAGCGGCGGCATGAGGTTGGCAACGCGTGAGATATCCCGGTTCGCCGCCCGTGCATCGTAGCCCAGCGGATGAATCAACAGCACACGTCGCCTATCCATGCTTTGCCGCCTCCCGTCCCTGTGCCGCCTGCGCGCGCCGGTCCGGCGGGAAGACGATCAGACGTTCCCACAGCAGACCCTTCCATCCGGCGGCGCGCAGGGCGGCCACGACACGCCCGCCTCGTGCCGGCGGGAAGACCCGGTCCTGCCGTCTTGCCCAGGCCTCCGTCACGTGGCCATCCATCCAGGCCTTGTCCACGCCGGGTGAGACATAATAGACGGGTTCAAACAAGGTGTCGGTCTCCTTGACAAGACCCTCGGCGAGGGCGCGTCTGTGAAGCACGGTCCCCGGGTAAATTCGTATCCCTGAGAATCCGAAGACCACGCAGTGTTCGAGCCCGGCGAGGTTCTCAAGGCCCTGACGCACCGTCGCCTCGGTCTCCGCCGGGCCGCCGAAGATCACGAAATGCGCACAGGCCACGCCCGTCTGCGCCAGCATCTGATTGGCCCGCCTGACATCGTCCCACCGGAACGGTTTATCCATTGCTTCCAGCGTGACGTCCGTGGCCGCATCAGTGCCAAGTTCCGTGGCGTAGAGACCGGCCCGCCGGCACAGCGCCACCGCCTCATCAGTGAATCCTCTCGGCCAGTTCCAGATAGTGTCCATGAGGGTCGTTGAACACCGAGTCGACGAAGAATACCGTATCCACCCGGAAATCACGTTTGAGCCGCTCCACGTCAGCTACGACGGCCTCTACGGGACGGGGGCGAAACGTTATCCCTGCCAGGTCCGGGTAGCTGCAATAGCAGCAATGGTAGGGACAACCGCGTTTACTCTGGAGGCCGATGATTCCACCCTTGCCACAGTAGAACGCCACGAGCGACGGATCGAAGGCGGGCGAACCCTGGCGCTGCCCGCACAGCCGCTCGGTCGTAGCAGGCCAGATGCCCGGCAGCGGCGCCCCCTTGGTCACAGCCTCGACCGCCGCAACGACATGCTCCTCACCTTCGCCAGCCACGGCGATATCGGCGCCTACGTACTCCCGTACCAGTTGCGGCATCAATGATACGGCCGGTCCGCCGATGATGATGGGAACTTCCGTACCACGCCGGATCAGCGTCACCACGTTCTTCGCTTCTTTCAACTCCCACGTGTCGTCAAACGCGGCCGTGGAGTCCACATGGTCGACATTGCGGATCGACACCGCCACCACCTCCGGCGCGAACGCCGCAATCGCCTGCTCCAGCTTCCCGGCGGCGCGGCCGGCCGCCAGCCAGTCAAATTGACGCACCTCATGCCCCGCCCCCATCAGAGCGCCGGCTACCGTCGCCATGCCCAGCGGGTAGACCGCGTACGGCATCTGGCAGGTGTTGGCGGATATGAGGAGAACCCGGCTCATGGGTCGCACAGCCCCTTCGATTGAAAGCGTCTCTTCTCCCGCGGACTGTAACGGCGGTAGGTCCCATCGGCCATCTCGCGCTCGATGACCCGTTGAAACAGTTGCCCCATGCGGAGCTGATAGCCCGATTCCGCGTAGAACGTGTCCCAGGCGTAATTATACATGGCCTGCAGGTCGCCAACCGTCATCCTTTGCGGCTGGAATACCACCTTGTCGGCGGTGTACCGGCTCCAATCGCTGCTGAGAATCCGATTTTGCTGCTCCAATCGTTCGCGAATCGGCGTGTGTGGAAACGGCGTCACGATGGTGAACTCCGCGATGTCGAGACGGATGCGACACAAGAAGTCCACGAGTCGCTTGATGGAATCCACGTCGTGATCATCCGTGCCGAGCAGCACGGTGCCCTCCACGCCGATACCATGGTCCTGGAGCATGCGGATGCGGTCCCGAATCACGTCCGAGGTATCGAACACGGCCTGGTACACATACCAGCAACCGGCCTCAGCCGCCAGGCGAATGATCTTCTCATCGTAGAAGATCGGGTGCGACACCCACTTTTTCTTCAGCGGCTTCATGGCGGTGAACAGTTCCACCAGCCACTCCCGGTCCTGGGCCAGCGAATTGTCCACAAGGAAGAGCCGGTTGTTGGGAATCTGTTCGATCTCCTCGACGACCCGCGCGATCGGGCGGGGGCGGAACTGTTTGCCGCCCAGGAACGCGCTGCAACAGGGGAAGCAATTGAATTTGCAGCCGCGCGAGGCGTGCACGAGATCCACCATCTGGATGCCGCGATAGTTGTACAGCGTCCGATTCAGGATGTCCCGACGGGCCGGTCCAATCCATTCGGTCGGTGGCGGGACTCCCATGAAATCATACACCGGTTCGAGCCGCCCTGCCTTGAAATCGTCGAGGACCTGCGTGAAACGTCCCTCGGCCTCGCCCAGGAATATCGCGTCGGCGTGCCGGGCCGCGTCTTCACGGTGCAGCATGGTCGCGATGCCGCCGAAAATGACGGGCAGCCCCATCGCGCGAAACCTGTCCGCAATCTCGAACGCCCGGGGAAGCTGACACGTCAGCATGGTGGAGATCGCGATCAGGTCCGCATCTGCATTGAAGCCCACCTCCTGGACGTTGTCGTCTTCGAAGATGATTTCCACATCATCCGGCACCGTCGCCGCGAACACCACCGGACCGTGCGGCGGCAGGTGAAAGACGGTCTGGCGGTCCAATTTGGGCCACGCCGGATAAATCAGTTTCATCTTCATCAATCGGAACCTCTTGTTTGCATGCTGCGATGCCTCCCGCCGTGCAGGGTGAAAGCGTTGTCCCCTATCCAGTCGAGCGTCGCTCTTGCAGAACCGAGTCGGCAAGTTCGCTGATGTCACCGATCCGCTCAGTTCCGTACCACAACTGTTCACCATCCCACTTCCATGCCGCCATGTCCGGCCCTTTGCTCAATACGAAGAATACGGCCCCGCAAGGCCCCTGCGCCCCTTGGCCCGGAGCACCGGCGGCGACATCACACCAACCCGCCACCGCGGTTTCGCAGAGTTCCCACCGAATCAGGTCCGCTGCGGTGCGAACGCCCGCCAGGTGGTCGTTCGAATCGTCGATCACGAAGCTCGGACCCGTCAGCCCGAACTGGATGGAGGCCTCGCCGAGCATGCAGCTCGGCAGGGTATAGGCGAACAGGTTGGGACTGGCCATCGCCCCGCCGTCAGATGCCGCCGTCTCGAAGTAGGCCAGGTCCGCCTCCAGGCAGCCCTGCCGCGTCCCCGCCACCAGCCCAATCGCTCGTTTCTGGCTCCAGCGGTCCAGCCCCGCGCTTCGCAACGCCAGGGTAACGGCAGCGAATCCCGCCTTGGCGTACGTATCGAATCGCCCGAACCGGGGGTGGGCCGTCTCCAGGAACAGCTTGCTTCTGAGGGTGGGCAGTCGCCCGGGACCGAGCGAGAAAGTTTCTCCAGGCCGGCCGCTGCCGAGGCCTGCCGGCGTTACCCATCCCATGCCGTGGATATCCAGCCTCATGCCTCAGCACTCCTTTGCAGCACGGCACACGCGTTAATGCCGCCAAACCCTGAGTTCGTGGCCAGCAGGGAGCCGCCGGAGATGGGTTGCACCTCTGCGGAGACCTGTACCCTGCCTCCCGGTTCCGGCGACCGCAGCCCGACGGTCGGCGGGAGGCATTGGTGCCTCAGGCTGCAAAGCCCCACGATGGCCTCGATCGCGCCGCAGGCGCCCATCGTATGACCGATAGCCCCTTTTACAGAGTGAAATGCGGGCACAGGATTGAAGATCGCGCCGAAGGCCGTCAGCTCCATGGCATCGTTGTAGACCGATCCGGTGCCGTGGGCGTTGATCGCCGCAATATCGGGCGGCGCCACACCGGCGCTGTCCAGCGCCTGGCGGATGGCCAGCATCAGACCCTCGCCGGTCCGTGACGGGGCGGTGATATGATGGGCGTCCGAAGCCATACCCCACCCTGCCACCCGGCCGAGACTCGGGCGTTTCTCCTGCCGCCGGCGCCGCTCGCTCATCAGCAGCAGGTAGGCCGCCCCCTCGCCGAGGAGCAGGCCGTCTCGCTCCACGTCGAACGGGCGACACGCGCTCGCCGATAGCGCGTGCAGCGACGAAAAGCCGGAAAAGACGAATTCGGAAACGAGGTCCAGCCCGCAGACCAGTACCGACTCGGCCTCGCCCCGGTCGATGCACAATGCACCCAGAGCCAAGGCAATCATGGCCGAGGCGCACGCCGCACTGATGTTGTGCCGTCGCCCGTGCAGACCCAGCCGGTGGGCCACGAGATCCGCCACCTGGCCGCCCAGGATCCGGTCGAAGGGCGTCTGCTGCTTTCTCACCGCTCGTTCCAACTGATCGATGCCGGCCTTGGTGCTGGCCGTAAACAGCATGGTGCCCGCCGGAACCGAAGGCGTCCCATCAAAGAGCATTTCGATGAGTGCATCCAACCGGGAACACGGATGCTCCGCATCGAGAGCGCCAATACAGCCGGCCAGGCTTGATACGTAACCGTCCGTGGCAAAGCGCCGCACCGGGGCCAGGCCCGTCCGACCGGCCAACAGGCCTTGCCAGAGGGCGTCCACGCCGACCCCAAGGGCCGTCACCACTCCCATATCCACTACGTGAACCGCGTTCAAGCCAGCTCCCCCTGTCTCCATCGCTTGAGAAAGGCCGCGAAGAACGGCGGCGGTGTCAGCAGCACATTCCTGTCCTCATCCAGCATCAACTGAACCGTGCAGCCCGTGCATACCAATCGTCCTTCGCTATTGTAGATTTCGTATTCGAAGTTGATGCGGGCGGCGTCCGACCACCGCAGGACGGTCCTGATCTGGAATTCTTCGTCGAACCGCAGTGGATGATGATAGTCAATCTGTATCTGTCGCAACGGCACCGCAATCCGCTCGCGGATGAAGTCACTATAGCTGACCCCATACTTGTGGCCCAGAGCGACGCGCCCGTCCTCAAAATAGCTGGCGTATCGGCCGTGCCAGACGATGCCCATCGGGTCCACTTCCTCGAACCTCACCCGGCGCGTCAGCATCAGGCACAGTGGCGCCGGCGCACCCTCGATGATCGGGAAATACACTTTACGCATGGCGGTCCTCCTCGGCCAACTCGGCCGTGAAGACCGCTGCCTTCTCGTCATTGACCAGCAGGGTGAAGGTGCAGCGCAGACCACCGTCCATCGCCTGCTCCCGCCAGCAGACCGTCACCGGCTGATTCGGTTGAATCGTCTTGAGAAACTTGCCCCGCGCCACCTTCCACAGGCTCCAGTTGCCGCCGAGGCGCATCCCGAGGGCGCACTGCCCCATCAGCAACTGGATAAACGCCGGCAGGACCGGGCGGCCGGGGAAGTGGCCGCGGAAACCGGGGAAGTCCTCCTCAAGGCGAAACGTCAGGGCGTAGCCCGCATCCGCCTCCAGGACTCGGACGGGTCCGTCGGCCCGCGCGATGATCTCTTCTCGTACCGTACGCATGGTCATATCGATTCACCAGATTCTCGATGATCCAGGGCAGGCAACACCACCAGGGCACAAATCATAGCGGGAATAATGCCCAGTACAACGGTCATGCCAAGAGAGAACAGGGCCGGATGACGGGCCAGCGACAAGGCGCCGAAGCCGCAGATCGTGGTCGCCGCGGAAGCCATCACGGCCCGGTCGGTGGCGTAGTCGCGCTCGCGTCGCCGCACCATGAATACACCATAGTCAATGCTCAGCCCGATGACGAGCATGCTGGCCGCCACGTTGAACAGATTCACCCGCATGCCCGCCAGCGCCATGACCGCCAGCATCATTTCCAATCCCGTCACAGCCGGCAGCAGGCTCAGGACGACCGGCCGCACCCGCCGGAAGGCAAGGGTCACCACGACCACCACCATGACCGACGCACCGAGCAGGAACCGGCGAAAATCGCGCTCCAGAGAATGCTGGAGGGTCGCGGCGAATCGTCTTTGAGAAACGGCCTCCACTCCCGGGGGCAGATCCAGAGCCGAGGCACCGAAGGCCTCCGCCGTCCGCTCGTTGTCCGGAACGAAATTCATCAGGCCCAGTCCTTCGGATCGTCGCAGGAACAGCGGCTCCAGCAGCGGACCCGCGCTCTCTCTCATCTCGGCGACCCGGAACGGCTCGCGCGGCTGCTCGATCCACCGTACAAACGAGTCGAATGTGCCTGCCGAGAAACGAAGTCTGCGGCCGTGCTCGCTCAGGGCCGCTTTCAACTGCTCGAGCCGACCGTCTTGTTGCCAGAATTGCCGCCACCGCGCCAGATTCGCCAACTGCGTAGTGCGACTGGGCAACAGCGGCGCCAGGCTGACCAGCTCACCGGGACCCCAGAGACAACTCAACCGGGCATAGACCTGTTCGTTCGTCTGCAGGGCGGCTTCGGCGTCATCAGATCGGACCACCACGAGCGCCCGGCCACGCGGATCGCTCCACACGTCACGCACGCAGTATTCGTCCGCGAGCACGTCTGCGGGAGTCACGCCTACATTGCGAAGGTCGCCGTCGAACCGCACCCGGGTGCACAAGGGCAGCGCGGCCACCGCCAGCACCAGCCACCCGGCCACGATCCAGCGGCGGCGCGCCGCGACGGCCGGGAGCAGCACCAGGGGGCTTTTGGAGTTGGTCGTCACCCAATGAGGCAACCAGACGAACGCCAGGCCCAGGGCAGTCGTCAGGCCTGCCATGGAGAAGACGGCCAACTGGCGTTGAATCGGGATGCCGGACCATAGCAGCACGACAAATACGCCGATAGTGGTCGCACAGGAAACGACCGCCGGTACGGCCAAATGCGCCAGCCGCTGGGCCGAATCCGATGGCGTGCCGCGCAGCGCGAAGAACACGTGGACACCGTAATCCACGGAGATGCCGAGCAGCACGGCGCCGAAGCCGATGGTGATGGCGGATATCCATCCGAAGACGCCGGCCGTTACCAGGATGCCGGCAAGCACCGCCAACCCCGGGACCACGAAGACAAAGACCGCCCGCCAGTGACGCAGCAGCAGGACGAAAACCACGACCAATCCGATCGATGAGACCGCAAAGACGGTGACCAGGTCCTGCTTGATCGTGCCGGCGTTCGCGACCGTATATCGGTGAGCGCAGACGACATGCGCGCGAATCGTCTCAGGCACCGTCTCCGCAATCACATCACTCAGGTACCGCAGTAGCTGTTCGCCCCCCCGGGAGTCACCCATGGAGACCGGCGTCTCGGCCACGAGCATGGTATGCCTGCCGCTGGGGTCCACAAGGAAGCCGCCCTCGATCCGCGCGTCAGGGATCATGGCGACGGCCCCCAGCTTGCGGAACACCTGGTCGCGAAAACCGAGCGGGTCCCGCGCCAGCCACTTCCTCAGCCACACGCCCTCCGGTCCCGTCAGAGCGTTCAGATCGCGCTGCAACGTGTCGGCCACCTGCTCCGGCACAATCTTCGCAGCCAGGACCGCGGCGTCTTCCTCCGTGAACAACTGTGGCATGTGCGCATAGAGCCAATCGAGCAGCACGATGCCTGTCTCCATCGGCATGCCCCCGATCACCCGGGAAATCCACGGCGGGCCGAGCCGCTCGCTCAGGCGGGTCGCCGTCTCCGTCAGCAGGGCGAGTTGCTCGGGCCCCTGGGCCTCCAGACTGATCAGGATGCTTCGGGCAAACGGCGCCGCTTCGAGCAATCGGTAGCCGGTCACGAGGGCCGGATCGTTGTCCGGGAGCATCGCCGTGATGTCCTCCTGCGTGGGAACCCGCGTGACGAAGAGCCCCGCCGTGAGTGCCAGTGCCCCCAGGCAGACGGCCAGCGCGAGCCGTCGGCGCTCACCTGCCCGGTAGACCCACCGGACCGTTTTCTCCAGGAGATTCGTATTTCTGTGCCCGCAGAAACTCAATGGCCGTCCCCAAAAACGCGCGTCGTCGCGGCGGCCCCCGGCTGCACCCAGATCTTGAGCGTCCCACGTGCCGCGACCCGGCCCTCGCACAGGACCCGTCCCTCGACGAGGTAAAAATCCTCGAACGAACAGGAGGACTTGATTTTGATCTCCAGCCGCTGCCCTGCGCGTGGAGGTCGCTCGATCTGGAACTCCTGGACACCCACCAGATACCCGAGGCTGGGCGGCCTGGCGTTGCATTGGTCCAGATATCCCTGAGCGGCTGCATAGGTCTGCGCCACAAGCTCAACCAGTGCGGCCGCCTCCACCTGCCCGGCCGGGTCCACGCCGATATCGCCAACCTGCAGAGTCGTTTCCGCCTCCGCACGGTCGCCCTCAACGTGCAGGAGCCGTTGCACCAGCCGCAACGGGGCTCGATGAATCATGTAGGCTTCCGTATCGGCGGGAAGGCTCATGCCGCAGACCCTCCATCATAGTACACGCCCAGATCGTCGAACAATTGACTCGAAAACAACAGCTTGCGAAATCTCACGAGCTCGTCGTGGAAAATCGTCCCGTTCTCGTAAACCTTGAAGTGCTTGCTCAACAACTCGTAGATGCGGCGGCATCCGGTTCCGAGGCCGACAGCGTTGCGAAAGGACAGGGCCTGCAAATCCGCCAGCACCTCCACGGTCAGGATGTGCTTGGCGTTGCTCACCGCCTTGAAAGCCTTGCGCGCCGCCACCGTCCCCATACTGACCACGTCCTGGTTCGAAGCGTTACAGGAGATGGACAGCGTTCCCACGGGGTTCGCCAGGTGGCGGTTTTCGGCCGTGGTCGAGGTGGCGACGTACTGGGCGCCCATGAACCCCATCGTCAGCCCCACCTCCCCGGCAATCAACAGCTCGGGCAGGCCCTCGTTCAGGTGCTTGTCGAGCAGCTTGTTGATGCGCCGCTCGGAGAGCGTGCCCATCTGGGCCACGGCCATGCACAGGCAGTCCATGGCAAAGGCGATGCTCTGTCCGTGAAAGTTGCCGCCGTGGATGACTTTCTCCTTCTCGGGAATCACCACGGGATTGTCGTTGACGGAGTTGGCCTCGATACCCACCGTCCTGGCTACCTGTTCGATCGTCTCCTGGACCGGGGCCAGGATCTGGGGCGTGCAGCGGATCGAGTAGACATCCTGCACGTTGATATCCGTTTCGAAAGAGGTCTCTCCGGCCTTGCCCCGGCGGATGCGGTCGTGGATGTCGCGTCGCAGGGTGATATTCCGCGAACCCTCATAGAGCCGGCGAATCGTCTCG
>JABAOC010021909.1_pt2 | contig 25404 bp, 31 predicted proteins | sample 7062161 | NCBI WGS metagenome assembly JABAOC01 (sample SAMN14538625, study PRJNA623070) | marine sediment metagenome | biome: marine biome [ENVO:00000428]; feature: marine pelagic biome [ENVO:01000023]; material: deep marine sediment [ENVO:00002113] | place: India: Gulf of Khambhat ... | reverse complement strand
CTGGAATGTCGGCAACTGCGTCTGACCTATGCCTATCCGCTGAAAATCCATTGCCGGCTGCGCTCTGAGAGCGGGTCGGACCTGGCGGAGCAGGCGATCTATCTGGGCGAAATGCCCGTGATGATCGGCGGGGGCGAGTTTATCGTCAATGGCGCCGTCCGGGTCATCGTCAGCCAGTTGCACCGCAGTCCCGGCGTAGACTTCCTGATCGAAAGCAAGGAAGGCGACCGCGTCCTCCACGGCGGGCGGATTATCCCGGAACGGGGAAGTTGGATCGAGATCGGCGTCACCCAGAAGGACGTCCTGGTCGTCAAGATCGACCAGTCCAGCAAGATCCCGGCCACCGTCTTCCTGCGCGCCATCAATCCGGACTACGGAACCACCGAGGCTATCCTGCGTCTGTTCTTCCCGACGAAGAACCTCCCGACGAGCAAGCTGAGCTCGACCATGTGGGCGGTGGGCCCGATCGTGGACACCGCGACGGGGGAAATCCTTGTTGAGGCGGGGGCGCAGCTCGGCGACAAGGTCGCCGCCATCCAGCAAAGCAACCTCAAGAAAGTGGAGATCATTGAGGACGTTCGCGATACGATCATCCTGAACACGCTGGCGCAGGACGACTGTCAGAGCCACGAGCAGGCCCTGCTGAAGTTCTACATGCGACTGCGTCCGGGCAATCCGCCGAACCAGGAGAAGGCCCAGGCCTTCTTTGCCGAGAAGTTCTTCGATTCGAACCGGTATCGCCTGGGCAAGGTCGGCCGGTTCCGGCTCAATCGCAAGTTCGGGCAGCGCGTCGATGAGAACGAGATGACGCTGCGCCCGGAGGACTTCCTCAACACGATGAAGTACATGCTGGCCCTGCGCAACAACGAGGGGGAGGTGGACGATATCGACCACCTGGGCAACCGGCGGCTGCGGACGATCGACGAGCTGGCGGCGGACGAGATCCGCAAGGGTCTGCTCAAGCTGCGGCGCACGGCCCAGGAGCGCATGAGCATCAAGCGGGACGCCCAAGAGGCGCCCCGGGTGGCCGACCTGGTCAACTCCAAGAGCGTGGCCAGCAGCATCAATTATTTCTTCGGCCGGGGCGAGTTGAGCCAGGTCGTGGACCAGACCAACGCCCTGAGCCAGCTCACGCACGAGCGGCGTCTGTCGGCCCTCGGCCCGGGCGGCCTGAACCGGCGGCGGGCGGGCTTCGAGGTCCGCGACGTTCACATCAGCCACTACGGGCGCATCTGCCCCATCGAGACGCCGGAAGGAACCAACATCGGCCTGATCTCGTCACTGGCCATTTTCACCACCGTCGACGAATACGGGTTCCTGCTCAGCCCCTACCGCAAGGTCAAGAACGCCAAGCTCACGGGCGACGTGGCGTACCTTCGCGCCGATGAGGAGATGCGGGCGGTATTCGCGCCTCCGAGCGTTGTCAACCCTGACACCAAGACCATCCGCGACGAACTGGTCCTGGCCCGCAAGTCGGGCGAGTTGGCGCAGACCTCGCGCGACGAAGTGGAATATATCGATATCTCGCCGAAGCAGATCGTCGGTGTTTCCGCTTCCTTGATTCCCTTCCTCGAGCATGACGACGCCAACCGCGCCCTGATGGGCTCGAACATGCAGAGGCAGGCGGTGCCGCTGCTCAAGACCGAGCCGCCGCTGGTCGGGACGGGCATGGAAGAGGTTGTCGGCAGCAACTCGAGCATGGTCGTGAAGGCCGAGCACACCGGCACGGTCACGGCGGTGGATGCCACCCGTATCGTGATCAATCATACGGATGAATACAAACTGGATAAATTCGTCGGGCTCAACGAGCGCACGTGCCTGAATCAAAAGCCCATCGTGAAGCTGGGGGAGAGGGTCCGCACCGGACAGGTCATTGCCGACGGCGGCGGCACCGCCAACGGAATTCTGGCGCTCGGCAAGAACGTCCTGGTCGGTTTCGTCTCCTTCGACGGTTTCAACTTCGAGGATGCGATCATCGTCAGCGAGAAGCTGGTCCGTGACGACAGCTTCACGAGCATTCACATCGACGAATTCACGGCGGAAGTGCGGGAGACGCGGCTCGGGAAAGAGGAGTTCACGCGGGACATCCCGAACGTCAGCGAGAAGGCGCTGCGCAACCTCGACGAGCAAGGCGTGGTCCGCGAGGGCACGCGTGTGTGCCCCGGCGATATTCTCGTCGGCAAGGTCGTCCCGAAGAGCAAGGTGGAACTGACGCCCGAGGAGAAGCTGCTGCACGCGATTTTCGGGCGGGCGGGGGAGGACGTCAAGAACGATTCTCTCGAGTTGCCGAGCGGTTACGAAGGCGTCGTGATAAAGACGGAGTTGTTCACCCGGCGCGGCGTCGGCGGAGATGACCAGAAGAAAGCGCTGGCCGAGGAGGTCCGACAGTACGAGCTGGGTGCCAGGGCCCGGGAGTGCGCCATCTTCCGGCAGATGACCGCGGCCATCCACGACAAGTACGAGGTGAACATCGTTGACCCCAACACCAGGCAGAAGGTGGGCGCCAGCGAGGATGACGAGGTCGTCTACGAACAGATCGAGAACTTCGACATCAAATGGGTCAGGCCGGCCTCGGCACGTGATGACGTCCAGAAGATCGTGAACAAGTTCTGGGCCAAGATTACCGAGGCCGAGGAAGAGAAGAAGCGCCGCATCGAGCGCGCCAAGCACGGCGACGAGTTGCCCAGCGGCGTGTTACAGATGGCCAAGATCTACGTGGCCATCAAGAGAACGCTGTCCATCGGCGACAAGATGGCGGGCCGTCACGGCAACAAGGGGGTCATTGCCAAGATCATGCCCGAAGAGGACATGCCCTTCCTGGAGGACGGCACGCCTCTCGATATTCTGCTCAACCCGCTGGGCGTGCCGAGCCGGATGAACGTGGGCCAGATCCTCGAGACCCACCTGGGCTGGGTGGCGAAGGTCCTGGGCTTCAATGCCGTGACGCCGGTCTTCGACGGCGCCACGGAAGGGGATATCCAGAAGCTCACGGACGAGGCCAACGAGCTGATGGAGACGCGCAAGGCGGAACTGAACCAACGCGACGAGGCGCCGTCCGCCAGCGAGTTGTTCGTTCACGTGCCCCGGACCCTGAAGACCCAGCTTTATGACGGCCGAACCGGTGAGCCGTTCGATCAGCAGGCGACCATCGGGTACATCTACATGATGAAGCTGCATCACCTCGTGGATGACAAGATTCACGCCCGGGCGACCGGACCCTACAGCCTGATCACTCAGCAGCCTCTGGGGGGCAAGGCTCGTACGGGCGGGCAGCGCTTCGGGGAAATGGAAGTCTGGGCCCTCGAGGGCTACGGCGCCGCCTACACCCTCCAGGAGATGCTCACGGTCAAGAGCGACGACGTAGAGGGTCGCACGAAGATTTATGAGTCGATGGTCAAGGGCCAGAACACGCTGGAGGCGGGCACGCCGCTGTCCTTCGATGTGCTGTGCAACGAGATCCGTGGGTTGGGTTTGAACATCCAGCTCGAGAAGAAGCGCCTGGGACGGACGGCTCTCTAGATTGATTGTCGCGTTTCGAGTTAATAAAGGGGCTTTAGATGTTAGGGAATATCTACGATCGAATTAATGATTACGGTTCGGTCAAGATCTCATTGGCCAGCCCGAACGACATTCGGAGTTGGTCCTTTGGGGAGGTGCGCAAGCCCGAGACGATCAACTACCGAACGTATCGGCCGGAGAAGGACGGTCTGTTCTGTGAGCGTATCTTCGGACCCGAGCGCGACTGGGAATGCGCGTGCGGGAAATACAAAGGGACGAAGTTCAAAGGGATCATCTGCGACCGTTGCGGCGTGAAAGTGACGCACAGCCGCGTCCGCCGCAAACGCATGGGCCACATCAACCTGGCCGCGCCCGTCGTCCATATCTGGTTCTTCAAGTCCATTCCCAATCGGCTGGGCACCATTCTGGGGATGAAAAGCTCGGACCTCGAGAAGATCATCTATTTCCAGGATTATGTCGTGACCGATCCGGGCGCCAGCGCGCTGAAGGCGGGGCAGCTCTTCAGTGAAGAGGAGTATCGCGAGGCCGTCAACAAGTACGGCAACGCGTTCAAAGCGGCCATGGGCGCCGAAGCGATCAAGGCGCTGCTGGAGACTCTGGACCTCGAGATCCTGAGCGTTCAGTTGAGAAAGGCCATCGCCAAGACGAACAGCAAGCAGAAGATTCGGGACCTGACGAAGCGGCTCAAGACCATCAACGAGGTCAAGAACAGCAACAACAAGCCGGAGTGGATGGTCCTGGAGGCGGTGCCGGTGATTCCGCCGGACCTGCGGCCCCTGGTCCTGCTGGAGAGGGACAACTTCGCGACGAGCGACCTGAATGACCTGTACCGGCGCATCATCAACCGCAATAACCGCCTCAAGAAGCTGATGGATCTCAACGCGCCGGAAGTCATCATCCGCAACGAGAAGCGCATGCTCCAGCAGGCGGTGGACTCCCTGCTGGACAACGGTCGTTGCCGCCGGCCGGTCCTGGGCAGCAACAACCGGCCCCTGAAGTCCCTGACCGACATGATCAAGGGCAAGCAGGGCCGGTTCCGGGAGAACCTGCTCGGCAAGCGCGTGGACTACTCGGCGCGCTCGGTCATCGTCGTCGGTCCCGACCTGAAGCTGCACCAGTGCGGGCTGCCCAAGAAGATCGCGCTGGAGCTGTACCAGCCGTTCATCATCCGCAAGCTCAAGCAGCACGGGTACGCGGACACGATCAAGAGCGCCAAACGCATGATCGAGCGCCGCGACGAGCAGGTCTGGGATATTCTCGAAGAGGTCATCCACCAGCATCCGGTGCTGCTGAACCGAGCGCCGACGCTGCACCGCATGGGCATCCAGGCCTTCGAGCCGGTGCTGGTCGAGGGTAACGCCATCATGCTGCACCCGCTGGCGTGCAAGGGCTTCAACGCCGACTTCGACGGCGCAGGCGGAGACCCACGTGCTGATGATGACGACGAGCAACATCTTCTCCCCGGCCAACGGCGCGCCCATGGTCGGGCCGTCGCAGGATATGGTGATGGGCAATTATTATCTGACCATCGCCCTCGACGAGATGAAGGGCGCCGCCGGGTCGCAGCAGCAGCGCAAGGTGCCCGTCTTCCGCGACGTATTTGAAGCGATGATGGCCTATGAGATGGGCAAGATTGCCCTGCATGAGAAGATTCGTGTTCGCGTATACCACGAAAAAATCAAGGAGAAATCCGGGGAGATACGGCCCGGCAATGAGAGTGGCGCCGGCGACCAGGAACCCCAGGCGCGCACTATCGAGACCACCGCAGGCCGGTGCATCTTCAACGATATTCTGCCCAAGGGCATGCCGTTCTACAATCTGACGATGGCGCAGAAGAAGCTCAGTCAGGTGATCAGCGACTGCTTCGAATATGCCGGCAGTGCCGAGACGGTCGGCCTGCTGGACCGAATCAAGGACCTGGGTTTCCGCTATGCGACGCTGGCCGGCCTGAGCTTCGGCCTGACCGACCTGAAGATCCCGGCCAAGAAAGCCGACATTATCACGGAGACGGAAAAACGCGTTGGCAAGATCCACAAGAATTACGATGACGGTGTCTTGACCGAGCGCGAGCGGTACAACCAGGTGATCGATGCGTGGACCAACGCGCGTGTGGCCGTTACGAACGAGATGATTCGCGGCCTGAGGGAAGATACCAAGGACGACGGCTCGCCCTATCTGAACCCGATCTACCTGATGACGGATTCCGGTGCGCGGGGCAGCATCGACCAGATCCAGCAGCTTGCCGGGATGCGCGCGCTGATGGCCAAGCCGAGCGGCGAGATTATTGAGACCCCGATCAAGTCGAACTTCCGCGAGGGTCTGACGGTCCTCGAGTACTTCAGCTCGACGCACGGTGCCCGCAAGGGTCTGGCCGATACGGCTCTCAAGACCGCCAATTCCGGGTATCTCACCCGCAAGCTCATCGATGTGTCTCAGAACGTGATCATTATCGAGCGGGATTGCGGGACGCTGCAAGGCATCACCAAGACCAGCATCAGCCGCGGCGACCAGGTGGATATTCCGTTGTCACAGTTGATCATCGGCCGCACGGCGCGAGACAACATTCGCAACCCGATCACGGATGAGATGATCGTGCATGAGAACGAGGTGATCACGTACGAGGTCGCCCAGAAGATCGAGAATCTGGGCCTGGACGCGATTCGAGTCCGCAGCCCGCTGACCTGCGACAGCCCGTTCGGCGTCTGTGCCAAGTGTTACGGCTGGGATATGAGCACCGGTCTGCTGGTCGAGGAAGGGGCGGCCGTCGGCATCGTGGCGGCGCAGTCGATCGGCGAGCCCGGCACACAGTTGACGCTTCGTACGTTTCACACCGGCGGTGTCGCTTCGCGTGCGATCCTCGAGCGCGAGCAGGAGGCCACCCATGCCGGAAAGGTGCAGTACCGCGACCTCAACGCCGTCTCTCTCAAGCGAGAGGATGGCACGAAAGTGGTCGTCGCGCTGAAACGCAACGGCGAAATCGCCCTGCTCGACCAGAAAGACCGTGAGTTGGACAGGTTCAAGGTTCCTTACGGCGGTATCATCCTGGTGGAGGACGGCCAGACCGTCAAGGCCGGCCAGACCCTCTTCCAGTGGGACCCACACCGCACGCCGATTCTGGCCGAGGTCGCGGGCGTCATCCGCTTCGTGGATATCATCGAGGGCGAGACGGTCCAGACCGAAGAAATGCGTGTCAGGACCTCGCGGCTCAAGGCCAAGGAAACGGATGTCAAGGTCGTGGAGAGGCCGGTCGTCATCGAGCACAAGGGCGACAAGCATCCGCAGATCATGATCGAGGATGCCAAGGGCAAGATTCTCGACGTCCACTACCTGCCGGCCGGCGCGCGAATCGAAGTGGCCGAGGGCCAGGAGGTCCAGGCCGGACAGTTGCTGGCCCACCAGCCCCGGGCGACCGGCGGAACGCAGGACATCACCGGCGGTCTGCCCCGCGTGACCGAAGTCTTCGAAGCGCGCAAGCCCAAGGATCCCGCGGCCATGGCCGAGATCAGCGGGCGGGTCGAGCTCCGTAGCGACAAGCGCAAGGGCAAGATGACGATTACCATCCGCAGCGAGAGCGGTATGGAGAAAGAGCACCACGTTCCACGCGACCGCCATCTGAACGTCCACACGGGTGACATGGTCGAGGCGGGTGACGCTCTGACCGACGGACCGCTGGTTCCTCATGACATTCTGCGCATCAAGGGCGAGGAGTCGCTGCAGAGGTATCTGATTGCGGAAATCCAGAACGTCTACCGCTCGCAGAACGTGAACATCAACGACAAACACATCGAGATCATCATCTCGCAGATGATGCGGAAGGTGGAAATCGACTCGGTCGGTGACAGCTCCTTCCTGCCCGGCGAGGTCGCGGACAAGTTCGTTTTCCGCAAGGAGAATGACCGGCTGACCAACAGCGTCAAGATCGCCAGCGAGGGCGACGTCTCAGAACTGAAGGAAGGCCAGATCATCGACAAGAAGGACCTGGCCCGCCTGAACGAGAAGGTCGAGACGCTGGGTGGCGCGCCGGCCAAGGGCCGCAAGCCCAAGCCCGCGACGGCCAAGACGCTGCTGCTGGGTATCACCAAGGCCTCGTTGTGGTCCGACAGCTTCATCGCCGCCGCGAGTTTCCAGGAGACTACAAAGGTGTTGACGGAAGCCGCCCTGGCTGGTAAGGTGGATGAGTTGCACGGTCTGAAAGAGAACGTGATCCTGGGTCATCTGATCCCGGCGGGCACGGCGTTCAAGCCGCATCTGGAAATGAAGGTCAAGCACCTCGCTGAGGCCCCGCTGCCGAAAGAGCTGGCGGGCGTCCGGGAAGAGAAAGAGGCCGAAGTCAAGGCCGAATCCAGGATCAAGGAAGTGCTGGGCATCGAGTAACGATTTACGGGCTGGAATTGAGATTGAGGTATGCCGACGATTAACCAGTTAGTCAGGAAGCCGAGAGCGAAGTCGAAGAAGCACAAGCGCGTGTCCGATATCAGCGGCTCGCCGCAGAAGCGCGGCGTGTGCCTGATCGTCAGGACGCAGACGCCCAAGAAGCCCAACTCCGCCCTGCGAAAAGTGGCCCGTGTGCGGCTCACCAGCGGGAAAGAGGTGACCTCGTACATACCGGGCATCGACCACAACCTGCAGGAGCACAGCACCGTGCTGATCCGGGGTGGCCGCGTGCGCGACCTGCCCGGCGTACGTTACCATATTGTGCGCGGCGTGCTGGACTGTGCGGGTGTGGCCGGCCGGCAACGGGGCCGGAGCAAATACGGCGCCAAGAGGACGAAGTAGCCCTCCGGCGGCACAGAGAAAAGCGTTTTGAGACGGTAGAGAGTTATGGCGAAAAAGTTCACCGCGTCCACCGAGGAGTTGAAGCCGGATTCGAAGTTCAACAGCAAGCTGGTCTCCAAGTTCATCAATTGCATGATGTGGGACGGCAAGAAGAGCGCGGCCCAGGAGGTCTTCTACGGGGCTATGGAGATCGTGGCCGGAAAGATCAAGGATGCCCCGCCGCTGGAGATTTTTGAGACGGCGATCAACAACGTCAAGCCGATGCTCGAGGTGCGCAGCAAACGCGTCGGTGGCGCCAGTTACCAGGTTCCGATGCAGGTGAACCCGAAACGTCAGCAGTCGCTGGCTTTTCGATGGATCCTTCAATCCGCCCGCGGCAAGAAGGGCAAGCCCATGGCGGAGCGGTTGGCGGCCGAGTTGGCCGATGCTTACAACAAGCAGGGTGGTGCGATGACCACGCGGGAGAACGTGCATCGCATGGCCGAGGCAAACAAGGCCTTCGCCCACTTTGCCTGGTAAGAATCCAGGGGATAATACTGCCACGGTGTACTCTCGCGAGCCCGTGGCATTTTTTTTATGTATAGAGCTATTTCCTGCTCATATCGGAAGTGCATGGAAATGAGTGAGTTGGACAGAATACGGAACATTGGCATCATGGCGCATATCGACGCCGGCAAGACGACGGTGACGGAGCGCATTCTCTACTATACGGGCAAGACCTATAAGATGGGGGAGGTCCATGATGGCACGGCCGTGATGGATTACCTGGAGGAAGAGCAGAGGCGGGGGATCACGATCACGTCCGCCGCGACGAAGTGCCCCTGGAAGGGCTTTGACGTCAATCTGATCGATACGCCGGGCCACATCGACTTCACGGCTGAGGTCGAACGGTCGTTGCGAGTGCTCGACGGCGCGGTCGCCGTCTTTGACGGCAGTGAGGGCGTCCAGGCGCAAAGCGAGACCGTCTGGCGGCAGGGCCAGAAGTACGGCCTGCCCTGCCTGTGCTTTATCAACAAGATGGACAAAACGGGCGCCGATTTCGAGATGAGCATCCAGAGCATCCACGACAAGCTGGTCGCAAATCCGGTGGTGGTGGAGATTCCGATGGGAGCGGAAGATTCCTTCGCGGGCATTATCGACCTGCTTGCGATGAAGGCCGTCTTCTATGAGGCCCAGGAACTGGGCGCGAAGTTTCACGAGACGGACATCCCCCCGGAGTTTGCCGGCAAGGCGAAAAAGTACCGCGCTCGAATGATCGAGGCGGCGGCCGAACACGATGAGGCGGTCATGGATGCATTCGTCCACGATGAGTCGCCCGGGGAGCAGGCCCTCCGGCGGGCCATCAGGAAAGGCACACTCGAGAACAGACTGAATCCCGTCTTCGTGGGTTCGGCGCTGAAATACGTAGGTATCCAGCGGCTCCTCGACGGGGTCGTGAATTATCTGCCCTCGCCGCTCGAGAGGCCCGTGATTGTCGGGCATAAGCCGGACGACCAGACGAAAGGGATTCCTGTGAGGTGCGACCCGGATGCCAGTCTGGTCGCGCTGGCTTTCAAGATCGTCGGTGATATCCACGGGGACTTGTACTTCCTGCGGCTCTATCAGGGCACGCTCAAGTCGGGCACCAGGGTCCTGAACACCAAGCGGGACAAGAAGGAAAACATCATGCGGGTCTTTGAGATGCACGCTCGTGAGCGGAAGATCCTGGAATCGGCGAAGGCGGGGGATATCGTCGCCGTGGTGGGGCTGAGGCATACCTTGACGGGCGACACTCTTTGCGACCCGAAGAAACCCGTGGTGCTGCCCAGTATCAGCTTTCCGCAGACCGTCATTACGATGTCGATCGAGCCCCGGACGGCGGCTGAGCGTGCCAAATTGGCGGACGCACTGGAATCGTTGCGACGGGAGGATCCCACCTTCGCTTACAAAATCGACCCTGATACCGGGCAGACGGTCATCAGCGGCATGGGCGAGTTGCACCTGGAGATCCTTCAACACAAGCTGGTAAAGGACCGAAAGATCGATGTACGGGTGGGCAAGCCCCGGGTGGCTTACAAGGAGACGATTACGCGTGTGGCGGAAGCTGAGGGCAAATTCGTCCATCAGACTGGAGGCCGCGGCCAATACGGCCATGTGGTCCTGGAGGTCGAACCTCTGGTTGCTGCCGACGGCCATTGGGAGTCGCGCATTGAGTTCGCCGCCAGCGTGGGGTCCGATAAGGTGCCGCACGAGTACATTGGGGCCGTCGAGAGAGGGGTAAGAGAGGCTGCCGGCAACGGGGTGCTGGCCGGTTATCCGGTCATCGGGGTAAGAGCGATCCTGGTAGGTGGTTCATATCATCCCGTGGATTCTTCGGACTTGGCCTTCGAGCAGGCGGCCGCGTTTGCACTGGAAAAGGGGTTGAAAGAAGCCGGTCCCGTCCTCTTGGAGCCCGTCATGCGAGTCCAGGCTGTCGTGCCGGAGTCCGCTCTCGGGGCCGTTCAGGCCGATCTGCTCGCCAAGCGGGGCGCCATCATGGATTGCTGGGTCCACGGCAATATGCGGGTGATTGATGCGAAAGTGCCTCTTGTCGAGCTCTTTGGGTACTCCAGCGACATTCGCAGCCTGACCGCCGGCCGCGGGAGTTTTACGATGGAGCCGCTGAGCTACGAACGGGTGCCCGACCAGGTTGCCAGGACAGTCATTCTCTGAAACAGAAAAATTTCAAAAAATTCGGGTGATTCTTCGTCGTGCCATTGACAAAGGGCGGCGCACGTGCTACTTTTGCTGTTTTTCAGCTGTAGCGAGCATCGCCGGGGATGGCGTTGCGGTACGTAGTTACGCTGTGGCATATCTGGAATTGCCATCAGGGATGGCGCAAAGGGTGTTCTTGATAAATTGGGGTAGGCAAAGCAAAGACGGTTTTGCAGGGGTTCGCAGCGGACCTCGACCCTAAGCCCTAAGGAAGGCCACGTGGCGGTCGGCACCTGCGGTGGTCGCACGGGAGTGCCGGACGAGCCCGAAAAGCTCTTCCTGCCTTTAACCAAACAGCGATATCGGCCAGAGTAGAGAAGGTATCGGCTCTGAGCCGGTTTTGTGGTTGTGTAGTAAGTACGCGGAACGTTGTTGCTTGCGATTGTGCCCGTGCCGGGCTGGAAACGTCCGGAAACAGGCGCGCCAAGTGGTGGTCCAGAGGAGCATTATGGCTGCCGAAAGTGAGAAGATAAGGATCCGGATGGAGGCGTACGACCACCGGACGCTTGATGCCTCCGCTCGGGAAATCGTCGAGCACGCGCGCCGGACGAACGCGCGGGTGAGCGGACCGATACCGTTGCCGACGCGGATCGAGCGGTACACGGTTTTGCGCAGCCCTCATATCGATAAGAAATCGCGGGAGCAGTTCGAGCTGCGGACGCACAAGCGGCTGATCGATATCCATGAGGCGAATGCCAGGACGGCGGAAGTGCTGAACCGGCTGGTAGTGCCCGCGGGTGTTTTTGTCAAGATCAAGGCTTAGAGACGAAGGATACCGGGATATGGCGATGTTGCTGGGCAGGAAAGTGGGTGTGACGCAGGTCTACGACGATGCGGGCCGCCTGGTGCCGGTAACGGTCATTCAGGCCGGCCCCTGCACGGTCATGCAGGTCAAGACCGGCGCAACGGACGGCTACAACGCCGTGCAGATGGGCTTCGACGACGTGAAACCCGCACGGCGCAAGCAGCCGCAAGTAGGACACGCTCAGCAAGCCAACAGCACGCCCAAGAGGTTTATCAGGGAATGGCGTTTGCCCGACACCACCCAGCCGCCGTACAAGCCGGGCGATTCCATCACGGTTTCCGTTTTCGCCGATACGAAAAAAGTCGATGTGATCGGGACCAGCAAAGGCAAGGGCTTTGCGGGCCCGATGAAACGTCACGGCTTCAAGGGCTTTCCGGCCTCGCACGGCACCGAACGAAAACACCGGGCCCCCGGCTCGATCGCCGCGCGGGCCGTCAATGCCGGTATGGGGGGCGGGCTGAAGAAAGGCAAGCGCATGGGCGGCCATATGGGCGACCGCCGGGTCACGACCAAAAATCACGTGCTCGTGAGCATCGACGAGAAGCAGAATCTCCTGGTGGTCAAAGGGACCGTTCCGGGGCCGTCCGGCCAGTATTGCGTCGTGAAAACGGCCAAGAGCCTTGGTACATCGAGTGGAATCTGACATGATTGACTTAACCGTATACGACGCCAGCGGCCAGCAGGTTGATACCCTCCGCATCGACGAGTCGGTGCTGGGTGGCTGCATACGCTACGCTCTGCTCAAGCAGGCCATCGTGATGTATCACGCCAACAAGCGTGTCGGGACCGTGGCCACCAAGAGCCGGGGCATCGTGGCCGGCTCGACCAAGAAGGTCTATCGGCAGAAAGGGACCGGCAACGCCCGGATGGGTACCCGGCGAACGGGAAAGCGGGTTGGCGGCGGCATGATCTTTGCGAAAGCCCCCCGGGATTTCAGCCAGCGCATGCCGCGCAAACAGAGAATGCTGGCGCGGGATTCGGCGGTGCTGGCGAAGCTGCGCAGCCACCGCGTGGTGGTTGTCGACGGCCTGGCGTTCGACAAGCCGCGCACCAGGGACTTCGCCGAAATCCTGAAGAATCTGAAAATCGACCGCAGTTGTCTGGTGGCGGTGAGCGACTATGACGAGAACGTCTACAAATCGGCTCGCAACATCGCCCGGGTGGACGTGCGGCCCGTGGCCGACCTGAATGCGGCGGATATTGTCAATCATCGGCAGATGTTGTTTACCAGAGAGGCGCTGACGTCGTTCCTCGACCGCCGCGGCGGCAATGGTGAGGAGAGCGCGACCGCGTAAATGCGTCGATTTTCCGGGTTGGAAGCATTGAGTTTAGGTTCGAGTTCGCGATGGACAACTACAGTGTTATCGTCCGGCCGATCATCACGGAACAGGGCATGCACTTTGCCAACGTCAAGGGTGCATACTCGTTCCAGGTGAACAAGAGGGCGAATAAGGCGGAAATAAAGAACGCGGTAGAAAAGATCTACGGCGTGAAGGTCCAGAAGGTGAGAACGTCGAATCGCCAGGGCAAACGCCGTCGCAAGGGCCGGATGATCGGCACGACCTCGAGCTGGAAGAAAGCCGTAGTGTATCTGGAGCCCGACAACCACATCGATTTGTTCTGAGCGTGCGGCTCCTGGAAAGAGATAAAGATCATGGGTATTCGCATTTACAGACCGACCAGCCCCGGACGGCGGAACAGCTCCGTCAACGATTACACCGAGTTGACGACCGACAAGCCGGAAAAGACATTGTGTAAGAGGATCAAAAAGAGCGGCGGCCGCAACCACAGTGGTATGACCATGGTGCGGTTCCGCGGCGGCGGGGCCCGGCGGATCTATCGGCTCGTTGATTTCAAGCGCAACAAGGATGGAATCCCCGCCAAAGTGACAAGCGTCGAATACGACCCGAACCGCGATTGCTTCATCTCCCTGCTCCAGTACAAGGACGGTGAGAAACGGTACATCCTTGCTCCCCTGGGCGTGGGGGTCGGCGACGTGCTGGAGAGCGGCCCGGAGTGTGAGCCGAAAACCGGCAACTGCATGCCGTTGTCGGCGATCCCGGCGGGTCTGGAAGTGCATAACATCGAAATGACGGCGGGCCAGGGCGGCAAGCTGGTGCGCGGCGCCGGGACGGCGGCGCGCATCGTCGCCAAGGAAGGCGATTGGGTGACCGTGGTTTTGCCGAGCGGCGAGATGCGCATGGTCCGCAAGGAATGCCGGGCCACGATCGGTCGCCTGAGCAATCCCGACCATCAGAACATCAGTATCGGCAAGGCGGGCCGCACGCGCCATATGGGCCGCAGGCCGCACGTCAGAGGCAAGGCGCAGAACCCCGTCTCCCACCCGATGGGTGGTGGCGAGGGTCGGTCCAACGGCGGGCGGCATCCCTGCTCGCCAACCGGCGTACTGGCCAAGGGCGGCAAGACCCGGCGCCCGCGAAAGACCAGCAACAGCAGGATTATCCGAAGACGCAGGAACAAGAGGCAGGGGCAATTGGTGCTGTAACAGAACCCGGCGACCACGGCCGCGGGCGTACGCGGGCCGCGCGTCGCTGAACGAGAGATGTAAAGATGGGACGATCTCTTAAGAAAGGACCTTACGTGGACGACAAGCTGCTCGGCAAGGTGAGCCGGCAGATTGCCGAGGGGAGCCGCAATCCCATCAAGACGTGGGCGCGGCGGTGCACGATCGTGCCCGAGTTCGTCGGCTTCACGTTCATGGTCCACAACGGCAAGATGTTCAACAAGGTGTTCGTGACGGAAGACATGGTGGGCCACAAGCTCGGCGAGTTTTCCCTCACCCGGACGTTCCGAGGGCATTCCAGCAAGAAGATCAAGTAATCATGCAGGTCGGTCGCGGGCGTGAAGGCGACGGACCCTGCGTGGGGCATGGCTTATGTTAAGCGGTACGAAACTGAAGGAAGTATCCGAGCGGCAGCGGTTGACCATTGAGGACCTCGCGCGCAGCATCACGCGGGGCGGTCTCGATCTGAAGGATGCCGTGACTGCGGTGCGGAACTGGCAGAAAGGGCTTCTCAAGCCGCAGCCTCGGAGTGAGGACGTTCGACGGCTCGCCGATGCGTTGTCCGTGGAGGTCAGCGAAATCAGCGACTGGCGCTCCTCGTGTCGGTACGCTCCGATGGCGGCCGGCAAGGTTCGACTCGTGACCGCGCTGATCGCCGGGCGGCCCGTTCAGGACGCGATGGACATCCTGAGATTCACGCGCAAGCGTGCGGCCCCGATCGTGGACAAAGTCCTGAAAGCCGCGGTGGCCGATGCCGATGAGCAGCAGGTCGATGTCGACGACCTGTACGTTGCGGAGGCGCGGGTGGATGACGCCGGGATTCGCATCGGCACCAAGCGGTGGATGCCCAAGGACCGAGGCCGGGCGCATCCGATTCAAAAGAAGGCTTGCCATATTCACGTGACGGTGAGCCGGGTGGGCGAAGCCTAGAGTGGAAAGGACCGCGTCGACGGGTCCCGCTGGTCGTAGCGCAATAAGCATAGTTGAAACGAACGTAGAGATACCTGATTATGGGTCAAAAGACATCTCCAATAGGGTTCCGGACGGGCGTTACGCTGGGATGGCAGAGCACGTGGTTTGCTCCCAAGGCGAATTACGGGGACTTCCTCGTCGAGGACCAGCGGATTCGCAGATACATCGACGGGCGGTTCAACCGGCAGATGCCTAAAGGGGCGGTCGCGAAGGTGGAGATCATCCGCACTCGCAACGAGGTGAACGTGACGCTCCACAGCGGGCGGCCGGGAGTGGTCATCGGCCCCCGAGGCGGAGAAGTCGACAAGCTGCGCGAGGAATTGGAGAGCGTGACCGGTCGCAAGGTCACGGTCAACGTGATCGAGATCAAGGAGCCGGACCTGAACGCGACGCTGGTGGCCGAATCCATCGGCGAGCAGCTCGCCAAGCGGGCGTCGTTCCGACGCACCATGAAGCAGTACTGCGAATCGGCGATGAACGCGGGCGCCAAGGGCGTCAAAATCACCTGTGCGGGACGGCTGGCCGGGTCGGAAATGGCCCGGACCGAGACGCAAAAGCTCGGGAGCATTCCGCTGCACACGCTCGATGCCGACGTGGATTACGCGACGGCCACCGCCCGCACCACGTATGGCGCGATCGGGATCAAGGTATGGATCTACCGGGGAAAATTCGGGGAGGAGACTGAGCCGGTGGAGCGCAAGCGCCGGCGGCCGCCTCGGCGCGTGTCGCCGGGACCGGCGCCCAGCCCCGTGCCGGCGGCGCCTTCAAGCCCGGACGTCGGACCGGCAGGCGCCGCTGAGAGCAGGCCGGTGCCCACGCCGCAGGTGGAAGGCCGGTCTTGAGGCAAGCGGCCGGACGAAGAGTTGGAAGAGGTTAAAAATGGCGTTAATGCCGAAAAGAGTGAAATATCGCAAGAGCCAGCGGGGCCGGATGAAAGGCAACGCGACCCGCTGCAACTACGTCGCTTTCGGCGACTACGGCCTGCAGGCGCTGGAGACCAGTTGGGTCACGGCCAAGAACATCGAGGCCGGACGAGTGGCGGCGACCCACTTTCTGCACCGGGAAGGTAAAGTGTACATTCGCATCTTTCCGCACAAGCCGGTGAGCTCCAAGCCGCTCGAGACGCGCATGGGCAAGGGCAAAGGCGAGCCCGAGTTCTGGGTGGCGCGTGTGCGGCCCGGGCAAATCTGCTTCGAGATCGGGGGCGTGAGCGAGGAAGTGGCCAAGCAGGCCTTGTCGCGCGTCGCCCACAAGATGCCGATTCGATGCCGGTTCGTGAAGCGCGGGCATTCGGTTTGAGAGGATATGCAGGTGAAGGCCAGGCAATTGAGAGAGATGAGTCGCGACGAGTTGCAGACGACGCTGGAGGACCTCGAGAAGCGTCTGTTCGATCTGCGCTCGCAGGCGGTGACCGAAAAACTGGAGAATTCGAAAGCCATCATCAACGCGCGGCGGGACGTGGCCCGCGTCAAGACGGTTTTGAACGAGCAGGCGCGTTGACGCCCTGCCGTCGCGAAGGGTGGGAACGTGTCTATATGGAAACGACGAAAGCGAAAACTGTGACGGGACTGGTGACCAGCAACAGCGGCAAGAAGAGCCTCCGGGTGCAGATCGACTACAAGGTCAAGCACCCGAAGTATGGCAAGTACATCCGGCGCAAGACGAAGTTTGCCGTCCATGACGAGCGCAGCGAGTGCGGCGTCGGCGACGTGGTCGAGATCGCGGAGTGCCGGCCGTACAGCAAAACAAAGAGCTGGCGCGTGGTCCGGGTGCTTCAGAAGGCGGTCCACGCGTAACACGCGTACGAGATGCGAAGACTATGATTCAGAACCAAACCATGCTGGATATCGCCGACAACTCGGGGGTGAAGTCGGCCATGTGCATTCGGGTCAAGGGAAAGACGAGCGCGCGCGGCCAGTTCACGCGTGCCACCGCCACCGTGGGAGACGTGATCTGGGTCGCGATCAAGAAATCGCTGCCGACCTGCCAGTTGGATGACAAGAAGGTCCACAAGTGCGTGGTGATTCGCACGAAAACCCCCGTGCGGCGCTCGGACGGCAGCTACGTCAAGTTCGACAGTAACGCGGCCGTCATGATCGACAACGAGGGCAATCCCATCGGCACGAGAATTTTCGGGGCCGTCGCCCGCGAGCTGCGTGAGAAGAACTATATGAAGATCATCTCACTGGCCGGCGAAGTGGTCTGAAATCACAAGTAGGAGCAGGAGTTCCGCAAAATGGAGATTAGGCTTACAAACGGAGAAACAGCCAGATGGCCTTGCATGTGAAAAAAGGGGATATGGTGCAGATCATTGCCGGGGATCACAAGGGAGCGACCGGCCGGGTCCTGCACGTATATCCGGACAAGCATACGGTCGTTGTTCAGGGTCAGAATATCGCCAAGAAACACGTGCGCCCTTCGCGACGTAATCCGCAGGGGGGACGTATCGGCGTCGAGCAGCCGATTCACATGAGCAACGTCCTGCCCGTGCATCCGAAGACTTCCAAGGGCAGCAGGGTCCGTTTTGTCCAGGCTCAGGACGGGAGCAAGAGGCGTGTCGCTGTGGACGGGTCGGAGATTGGAACCACGAGAAGGGCAAAATAAGGACGGTCGATTACACCCCGGCGTCGTCCGGTCGGGAATCGGGACAAGAGAGCAAAGAAGAATATGGCGCGTTTGAAAGACTTGTACAAGGCGAAGATCGTTCCTGAGCTGCAGAAGGAGTTCGGCTACGGCACCGTCATGGCCGTGCCCAAGGTGGAGAAGGTCGTGATCTCCATGGGTATCGGCAAGGCCACACAGGACAAGAAGTTTCTGGAGCTGGCAAAGAAGGACCTGGCCCTGATCAGCGGCCAGCAGCCGGCGGTATGCAAGGCGAAGAAGAGCGTGTCGAATTTCAAGGTGCGCCAGGGCAACGAGACCGGCCTGAAGGTGACCCTGCGCGGCGTTCGCATGTATGAGTTCATGGACCGTCTGATCAATCTGGCCATCCCGCGGGTCCGCGACTTCCGCGGCTTGAATCCGAACAGCTTCGACGGGCGCGGCAACTATTCCATAGGGCTGGGCGAACAGAGCGTCTTTCCGGAGATCAACCCGGCGAAGGTCGAGTTCCAGCAGGGAATGAACATCACCTTTACGACGACGGCCCGGACGGATGAAGAGGCGCGGCGATTGCTGGCGTTGTTCGGCATGCCGTTCCGAGGCCAGACGGCGGCACAGCCCGCGCGATAGGCTGACAGCAGGAAACAGTAAGCTGGAGTGCGTTGATGTCGACGAAGGCATTGGAAAACAAGGTCAGAAGGAAGCAGAAGTTCCGCGTCCGACAGTATACTCGTTGTGAGCTTTGCGGCAGGTCGCATGCGGTATATCGCAAGTTCAAGGTCTGCCGCATTTGTTTCCGGATCCTGGCCAACCAGGGCAAGATTCCGGGCGTAAGAAAGGCAAGCTGGTAGTTCGCGATGCGTCGAGGCGACGAACACCTGGAACCTGCAGGAAAGAATTATGAGTTGGAGCGATCCCATAGCTGACATGTTGACGCGGATTCGCAACGGCGTGCGGGCGCGCAAGCCGTACGTCAACGTGAAGGCGTCCAAGATCTGTGAAGGCATTGCGGCCGTCCTCAAGAAGGAAGGCTTCATTGAGGAATACGTCCGCATTGATGACGGCAAGCAGGGGATTATCCGGGTCGCGCTGAAGTACGATCAGGAAGGTGTGCCGGCCATCAACGAGATCCAGAGAACGAGCAAGCCCGGTTGCCGGGTGTATGCCTCCGTGGACGACCTGCCGGTCGTTCTGGCGGGCCTGGGCATCGCCGTGGTGTCCACGAGCAAGGGGATAATCAGCGATCGGAATTGCCGCGAGAGCAAGGTTGGCGGCGAGATTCTTTGCACGGTAAGCTAAATGAGTCGAATAGGAAATAAACCCGTCGCGATCCCGAAGGGCGTGAAAGTCGAACACCGAGACCGGGTAGTGAAGATCACCGGGCCCCTGGGGACCGCGGAAATAACGTGCCATCCGTGTCTGACCGTCAAGGTCGAGGATTCCGCCGGCAGGATCGAGATTGTCAATCCCGAGCCCGAGGTGCGTCGCAACAGGGAACTTCACGGCACGACACGGGCCCTGATCGCCAACATGGTGGCTGGCGTCACACAGGGCTTTCAGAAGCAGATGGAGGTCTACGGCACGGGCTACGGCGTCAAGCAGCAGGGCGCCAACCTCGTCTTGCAGGTGGGGTTCGCCCACGCGGTGGAGTTGCCGATTCCGCAAGGCGTGAAGGTCGATATTGCGGTCCCGGCTACCAGGGGCAATGATGTTCCGGCGAAGTTCACGGTGTCCGGCATCGACAAGTGCACCGTGGCGCAGTTCGCCGCGGAGATCCGAAAAGTGAAACCGCCCGAGCCCTACAAGGGCAAAGGCATTCGTTACGCGGGTGAGCACATCCGGCGGAAGGTTGGCAAAGCGTTCGCATCAGGCGGAGCATAGTAGAGAACTCAGTCGCATGAAGACGGCACGAATAAAGAAAGCGGCGCTGCGCCGCAAACGGCACGTGCGTAAGAAGCTCGTGGGAACGGCGGAGAGGCCGCGCTTGTCGGTCTTTCGGTCCGGCCGACACATCTACGCGCAACTGATCGATGATACGGCCGGCGCAACGCTGGTCGCAGCGAGTACGAGGGGCCAGCAGCTGCGGGACCAGTTGAACCGGGGCGGCAACCGGAAAGCGGCCGAGGCCGTGGGCGAGGCGCTGGCGAAGAGGGCCCTCGACGTCGGCATCAAGTGCGTTTGTTTCGATCGCGGCCCGTATAAATACCACGGACGTGTGAAATCACTTGCCGACGCGGCAAGGAAGGCAGGTTTGGCCTTCTGAGAAGACTCGTTGATATCGGGAGACGAAATTGGCAGCAGAACCGGTCAGAGCACCTGAATACGAAGAAAAGCCGTTGGAAGACACGGTGGTGAAGATTTATCGGTGCGCAAAAGTCGTCAAGGGCGGCCGACGCTTCAGCTTCGCGGCCCTCGTCGTCGTCGGCGACCGTGCGGGCTCCGTCGGCATCGGCTACGGCAAGGCGAACGAGGTGCCGGCAGCCGTGGAAAAGGGGATCAAGGACGCCAAGAAGCTTCTGCACAAGATCCCGCTCGTGGGGACCACGATTCCCCACCGGGTCACGGGCAAGTACCGGGCTACGACAGTCCTGCTGGCTCCGGCCAGTCCGGGCACCGGCGTCATTGCGGGCTCCAGCGCCCGGGCCGTGCTTGAGTTCGCGGGCGTCCGCGACGCACTGACCAAGGTCTATGGCAGCACCTCCGCCAAGAACGTCGTCAAGGCCACGATCGATGGCTTGTTGAGGCTGCGGAGCAAAGAAATGGTCGAAGCTCTACGAGGCGTTGCGATTACGAAATAGCAACTATGGCCAAGTGGGTGATTTGAATGTTGAGTCATGAGATTACTTCTGTCGTAGGTAAACACCGGGCACGCAAGCGCAAGGGAAGAGGGCGCGGCACGGGCTTGGGAAAGACCGCGGGTCGTGGGAGCAAGGGAAGTCGAAGCCGGGCCGGTGCCATGAGGTACTCGCTCTACGCCGGCGGACAGATGCCTTTGTTCCGGCACTTGCCGAAACGCGGGTTCAACAATAAGAACTTCGCCACTCGCTTCGAGGTCGTGAACGTGGCGCAGTTGGAGCGGTTCGAGGACGGTTCCCAGGTGGGTGTCGAGCAGCTTTTGCGAGCGGGCCTGATTCCGGGCGTGGCCAGCAGGGTGAAAATCCTCGGCGACGGCGAGCTGACGAAGAAGCTCCAGGTTGCCGCACACAAGTTCAGTAAGACCGCCGAGCAGAAGATCGTGGACTGTGGCGGAACGGCGACGCGGATCCAGATAGAGGTGAAACCGGTCAAACGCAAGCATAGTTAAGAATCTCATATCCGCGTGGTGCCCCGCGGGGCCGCGCGATATGTGGAGAACAACCCAGTGATTGGAACGATAGCCAACATTTTCAGAATCCAGGACCTGCGGAACAAGATCCTCTTCACGGTGGCGCTGTTGATCATCTACCGCGTGGGCTTCCATATCCCGAACCCCGGGTTCGACCAGGGCAAGATCCGGGCCGCGGCCGAAAGCCGGGATACGGGCAGCCCGCTCGGCCGGGCCGCCGATTACCTGCAGATCTTTACCGGCGGGACCTTGAGCCAGAGCAGCCTGTTCGGCCTCGGGATCATGCCGTACATCACCGCCTCGATTATCCTGATGCTCCTCGGCGAGGTTGTTCCCGCGCTCAAGAAGCTGCGCCAGGAAGGGCAGACCGGGTACAAGAAGATTCAGGAGTACACGCGCTACCTGACGGTGCTTGTCTGCGTGATTCAGTCTGTGATGTACATGCGCTGGATCGGCGGGTCGGAGTATATCTATCCGGGAATGCGCACCGAGGCAATTCTCATGGGCGTCGTCGGCATGACGGCGGGCACGATCTTTCTGATGTGGCTCGGCGAGCAGATCGACGAGTACGGCATCGGCAACGGCATCAGCCTGATCATCATGGCCGGTATCATCGCCAGAATGCCCTGGGTGGTTTACCAACTGCTGGGGCAGGTGAGCTTCTCGGTCGGGGCACAGACGGGAAACATCGGCCCGGCGAAGATCCTTTTCATAGCCGCCGCTTTTGTCTTCGTGGTGGCCGGGGCCATCCTGATCACGCAAGGTCAGCGGCGCATTCCCATCCAGCAGGCCAAGCAGATGCGTGGCCGGCGCATGTACGGCGGTCAGCGTCACTATCTGCCGTTGCGAGTCAACCACGGCGGCGTGATGCCGATCATCTTTGCGTCGAGCTTCATGATGTTTCCGCCCATCATTTTCGAGCAACTCGCGCGGGTCTTCCCCCGCTCAGTGGTGCTGGCGTGGATCGGCTCGGCTTTCAATTATCATTCCTACACGTACAATGTCCTGTACATGCTGTTGATTTTCCTGTTTGCCTATTTCTGGGTCACCGTCCAGTTCCAGCCGCGGGAGATGGCCAAGAACCTGCGCGATTCGGGGAGCTTCATTCCCGGCCTGCGCCCCGGGCGTCGAACCGCCGAGTACCTGGAAACCGTGATGATGCGGATTACGTACTATGGGGCGGCGTTCCTTGCCGCGATTGCGACGATCCCGATGATCGTCTCCTATGCGCTGGACATCGACCCCGGTATCACGGCCTATCTGGGAGGCACGGGATTGCTGATCGTCGTCAGCGTTTCGCTCGACCTGGTGCAGAAGATCGAGGCGAACCTCCTGATGCGAAGCTACGAAGGCTTCACGTCGTCAGGCCGAATCAAGGGAGCGTATGCATGAGAATTGTCTTGTTGGGCGCGCCCGGCGCGGGCAAGGGAACACACTGTAAACGAGTTGCGGACCGTTACGGCGTCGCTCACTTGTCCAGCGGGGATATCTTGAGACGAGAGCGGGCCGAGGGCACCGAACTGGGCAAAAAGGCACAAAGTTATATGGACGCCGGCGCACTGGTGCCGGACGACCTGATCGTGGAGATGATGAGCCGGGCCATCCGCAAGGCGCCGGGGGGCTACGTCCTGGACGGCTTTCCAAGGACGCTGAACCAGGCCGAAATCCTGGACCGATCCTTGACGCAGGCCAACGGGGCGGTCGATAGCGTCGTCAACCTTCAGGTTGACGATGATGTGGTCCTCGAACGGATTACGGGCCGACGGAGTTGTCCCCAGTGCGGTACGGTGTACCACGTGAAGAACATGCCGCCGAAGGTCGACGAGCTTTGCGACAAGGACGGCGCTCGATTGATACAGAGACCGGATGATACGGAGAAGGTGGTGAAGAACCGCCTGGAAACCTATAACCAGCAGACCAGACCGGTTGTAGATTACTACCGGGCCAGGCGAACGGTCCACGATATCGACGCCAATGGCGATGCGGATACCGTGGCCGCCGTGATTTTCGAGAAGCTGGATCCTTTGGCGCGGAAGTAGGCGAACGCCGGGAAAACGGCGTTGGGTCGAATATAAGTTATGTAGATGGCTATAACGCTTCGGAGCCGCAGAGAAATCGAGTTGATGCGTCAGGCAGGAGCCGTTGTAGCCGACGTTCTTTCAAAATTACAGAAGCTCGCAGTGCCGGGTATGACGACCGGCCATCTGGATCGGGTCGCGATGCAGATGACGGCGGAGGTCGGGGCGGAGGCGCTTTTCAAGGGCGTTCGCAATCCGCAGGCGCGCATGTCCTTTCCGGGCGCGATCTGTGCCTCGGTCAATGAGCAGGTCGTGCATGGAATCCCCTCGGATGCCGCGGTGTTGCGCGCGGGCAATATTCTCAGCATCGACTTCGGCGTCAGATTGAATGGTTATTGCGGCGATGCCGCGATAACCATCCCGATCGGCGGGATCTCCGCGGAGAATCGTCGGCTCATCGACGTTACACGGGAGGTGCTGCATATCGCCGTCGCTGGGGCCCGGCCCGGCGTCAGATGGAGTCAGATCGCCGGCAGGATGCAGCGGCACGCTGAGTCGGCCGGATTTTCCGTCGTGCGGGATTTCGTCGGACATGGGATCGGCACGAAGATGCACGAGGATCCGAAGATTCCGAATTTCGTCAGCGATGAGTTGCTGGCGGACGATATCGTGTTGGTCGAGGGCATGGTTCTTGCCGTCGAACCCATGATCAACGCCGGCACGTATGCCGTTCGCACGCTGGGCAACGGGTGGACCGTGGTGACCAGAGACGGCAGGTGTTCCGCTCACTTCGAACACACGATTGCAGTCGTCGAAGGCGGCTGCGAGGTTTTGACAAGGACGGGAAAACGTGAGGAAAACGGATTTGCCGGTGAAACGGATCGGGCTGCGACGAGACGCGAGCAGTGCGGTTGAGTGCGGCGGCCGGGCCGTTTCGTACCATTTTGGATGTTCATGGCCAAAAAAGACGCAATAAGATTGCAGGCGAAAGTGGTCGAAGCTCTGCCGAACGCCATGTTCAGGGTGGAACTGGAGAACGGACACAGGGTCCTGGCCCACGTCTCGGGGAAGATGCGGATGAATTTCATTCGCATCCTGCCGGGCGACATGGTTACCGTCGAGATGTCGCCCTACGACTTGAGCCGGGGCCGGATCGTGCTGCGCCATTGAAGCCGGCCGAAGCCGATCGTCGCACGGCGTCAGCAGAATCCTGGTAGAACGTGGAATCGAATATGAAGGTCAGAAGCTCGGTAAAACGGATATGTGAAAACTGCAAGATCGTTCGCCGCCGAGGCGTGGTACGGGTGATTTGCTCGAATCCACGCCATAAACAGCGGCAGGGGTGACCGGCCGTGAGCGAACGGCGAACGCATCGAGCCCGTATAGTTGCGTAGAGGAATGGCAATATGCCCCGTATAGTAGGTACTGATATCCCGGACAACAAGGTAATCTGGATTTCTCTCACGTATATTCCCGGAATCGGTAAGCGCGTATCAGAGCTGATTCTGAAAGAAGCCCAGATTGAGCAGATGACGAAGGCTGGCAAGCTCAGTGAAGATGAGCTCAGCCGAATCACGCAGATTATCGATCGCAACTACGTGGTCGGTGGACAGCTTCGAAGACAGGTGGCACAAAATATCGCCCGGCTGCGCGATATCGGCTGTTATCGCGGGATTCGGCATCGACGAGGCCTGCCCGTCCGTGGGCAACACACGCAGAGCAACGCCCGGACCCGCAAAGGGCCGCGCAAGACGGTCGCCGGCAAGAAGGGTGTGAAGGAGCAGCGCGGGTAGTCCGGCAGGCGAAACGATCAGGATAAGAGACGCAAAATGGCAAAAAGCGGAAAACGAAAGATCAGGAAGAACGTGGTTCGGGCGATTGTGAATATCAAGGCGACATTCAACAACACCTTGATCACGATCACGGATATGGACGGCGACACCATCTGCTCGAGTTCGGCCGGTTGTGTGGGTTTCAAGGGCTCGCGCAAGAGCACGCCTTTCGCCGCGCAGCAGGCAGCACAGAACTGTGCCAACGCGGCCATGCGAAACGGCGTGCGTGAAGTGGAAATCAAGGTCAAAGGCCCCGGCGCCGGTCGGGAATCGGCGATTTCCGCGCTGCAGGCGGCCGG
>JABAOC010019091.1_pt3 | contig 25405 bp, 23 predicted proteins | sample 7062161 | NCBI WGS metagenome assembly JABAOC01 (sample SAMN14538625, study PRJNA623070) | marine sediment metagenome | biome: marine biome [ENVO:00000428]; feature: marine pelagic biome [ENVO:01000023]; material: deep marine sediment [ENVO:00002113] | place: India: Gulf of Khambhat ... | reverse complement strand
ACAAGAAGGATGTTCAGCTCGCCCCTAATCGAGATGTCTGCCAAACGTTTTGGAACGCCGCCGAAGACTAAGTACATTATAGCCTCTTTGATTGCGTCATAACCATAAATAGACGGACAGATGGAACGCATCACATTCCTATGAATCCACGGGTCTTCTGCAAGTTCAAGAATCTGCTTCTCCTCTTCAGGCGTGACAAAACCGGTCTCAGGCTCTTTGCTCTCAACGTCTAAGAAGTTCGCATCGAGATGAAGACGAAAAACCCGCAGCTTTCCTGCCTTTGGAAGAAAAGGTGCGACGGCACGAACGACACCGGTTATGGCCACGTGGTCGCCTGGTCTGGCTTTGTCAACAAGGTCTCGACTTATGAGCTTCACGCTTAAAGCTCGGGGCAGTTGACCTGGCGGCAAATCTTCGGGGCGTTCTTGTATTCGAATCTGCTGGTAGTCAATGAAAGTGGACCCATCTTGGACAAACTCGAAAGGCCCTTTGCTTAGACAATGCGGAACTTCGCATTTCAGAGGGGCCTTTAGAAAGGGTCCGGTCTGGTCTAAATAGGCGGTTTCGCCGCATCTTTTGCATTTGAAGGCTGCTCGCATTACTTGAGGCTGAACAGGAGTAGCCCGTACAATTATGCCTTCAACCATGACCAATTTACCTATGTTTGCGGCTCCAAGCATCCGCAGATGTGTTGATTCAGGCAGATTTCTAAAACGAACTATGACTTCCTCTGTCTTTGACGCGTATTCGCTGTCCTCTATCTCCAGCTGTGAATACGCAGCCCTGTCTATGTGCTTGAAATACTCGTCAGGTTTGTCCCTCAGATTCTGTGCCAGCGCCATGTCAAAGACCATTAGGTCTTCAAAATCAACGATGACAGACCTGCTGTTGGCGATTGCCATCTGCGATAATCTTTCACGATACTTGTCCTGTTTCAAAAAATCTTCAAAACGCTGCTCAGGGGCAAGCTCAATTTCCTCTGTCATCTCTGCCACCTTTTTCCTTCAAAATCTCGTCTCTCCAACTGGTTATTATCTTGTGGAGGCGATGATAAAGAGCTCTTTCTTCTGGCGCCAAGTTCTGAAGTGCCTGAGAGGTGAGGGGAAGAGATGAGGCGAGAGAAACTATTTTCTTAACTCTACAGTTGACGATGTCTCTAGAAATTCTCTCAGATTTCCCTTGTTCCTTCAGCTTTTCTGAATTGTTGTTAGAGGCCTTTCTTAGATAGCAGAGATAACGTCTCAGTTTCGGATAGAATTCCTCTGGAAGGGGAGAAACTTTGTTTGTAGGCTGCACCCTTTCCGTCCAGTGAATCTTATGAAGCTTAACAACATCCAAAACGTCTTCCTCTCGAAAACGAACAATACCTACCTTTTCAAGTTCTCTCGCAATCCAAAACCGAAGCTCATACTCCCCTCCCTCTTCAAAAGGTCCAACATCTAAACCAGCCAACTCGATCTTAGGTTCATTTCGGTTGGCAATAACCTTAATCGGCTTGTTTTCGAACACGAAGTCTGCATCTTCTATTGACAAATATCGGTTTGCGTACAGTTCTCCTTTCCCCTCTGCTAAGCGCCGCTAACTAGAAAGTGCTGGTCAGATATAAAATGTATAGTCGAGAAAAATTAAATAGTAAGTCCAGAACTTTTCGGGTTTTTAGTGGAATTTGTGTTCATTCACACATACACCTTTCAGCTTTTAGGAATCTTTAAATCTTGCAGTTGCCATTCGCTCATACTCTGAGGTTTGCAAACGTAAAGGTGAGGAAAAATTGCCTGAACGCGTATCGAGAAACAGCGCGTACCTCAATGGAAAATCAACCACTGGAACAACAACCCGAGTCAGAGACACTAGCCCCACCAGCGGCATGTGCCCCCTATGCATCCGTGATTGTCCAATCCTCTGTGAAATAAGCCTCTCAGCGTTTCGCGGCAGAGAAGCACTCTACCCGGAACCATTACAATTCGGCTACAGCACAGCCGGCGCACTAAAAGACTTCGGCCTCGACTGGTCCCACTTTAACATCCAATCTACACTCTTCAAGGTCCACGGCATCGAAGCAGACTCCGACCGTGCGCTCTTCCAGAACGTAAACATCGAAAGCAAAGTCGCCGGCATCCCACTAAAAGTTCCAATCCTAACAGGAGCCTTCGGATCAACAGAGGTTGCAAGGCTCAACTGGGACGGATTAGCAATCGGCGCAGCTCTATCAGGCGCCATCATAACAGTCGGCGAAAACGTGTGCGGAATGGACCGAGAGTCAAGACTTCAAGACGGCAAAGTTGTAGAGTCAAAGGAACTAAAACGACGCGTTGACGCTTTCCGCAAATTCTGGGACGGAAAATACGGCGACATCGTCGTCCAAACAAACGTAGAAGATCAAAGGCTAGGCGTAGATGTCTATGCCATCTCGAAACTAGAGGTAAATGTTATCGAGCGAAAATGGGGACAAGGCGCCAAAGCCATCGGAGGCGAGGTCCGTATACGCAACCTCGACAAAGCCATTATGCTGAAGAAGAGAGGCTACATAGTAATCCCCGACCCAGAAGACCCCACAGTTCAGCAAGCATTCAAAGATGGCGTCTTCAAATCCTTCGAAAGACACAGCCGAGTAGGCATACCGAAGCAGAGAAGCTTTGTAGAAGATATTGACTGGCTGAGGGAGCAAGGCGCCAAACACGTAATTCTCAAAACAGGCGCATACAGGCCATCAGCAGTGGCTTTCACCATGAAACTAGCATCCGAAGCAAAAATCGAAGCAGCAACCTTCGACGGTGCAGGAGGCGGAACAGGCATGAGCCCAGTTCCAATGATGGATGAAATGAGCATGCCAACAGTATACTTGGAAGCACTGGTGCTAAAATGTGCAAGAATACTTGAAAAGAAAGGCAAACACATACCAGACCTTCTCATAGCCGGAGGGTTCATAAGCGAGCAGCAAATCTTCAAAGCGATAGCCATGAGCAACTTCGGCAACGGACCCTTGGTGAAAGGAGTTTTGATGGCACGTTCACCGCTGACTGCAGTGATGAAAGCAAACTACTTCAAACAGCTTTCCGAGGAAGGAAAATTACCCCGTACATTCGCAAACAGATATGGGGACACCCCGGACAAGTTTTACATAGCTGCACCAGAGTTGAAAGAGGAGCACGGTGAAAGATTCAAGGAAATTCCATGGGAAGCAGTAGCATTGCACACCTATCTTTCTGACCGTATCGGCGTAGGACTCATGCAGTTGCTGGCAGGAGCAAGGAAGTGGAAGCTTCCGTTAATCAACAGGGATGATCTTATGGCCTTATCTGAAAGGGCGGCCAAAGTCACAGGAATACCCCTTCCAGAAGAAGCAGAACAAGGAGCTATCGAAAGAATCCTAGAGTAACCCCCCTCCCCCTTTTCCTTTTTTAGCTTGACAAAGGGTTTTCAGTCTTAACTGATCAGTGATCTTACTAGAGAATCTACTCCTATTAATCTGGAAAAAAAGAGAAATGGTGTGTGGGTCTCTTTGGATATTGTTGTCTTCAGCATGCTATGAGACTGTCACTAGGCCTTCAAGAGAATCATGAGGTATCGGCCAGCCCACAAAGTCCTTAGGAACTTCCCAATACTTGAGAGTGGCGAGTTTATGGACGTAGAGACTTAGCGGAGAGCTTCCCTCAGCTTTGCCCCTGAAAGTGAATTCCATCAGTTCTACTTCGCCCTGCTGTGGGATTATTGCAGCAGCCCAGAAGAGGTATTCGATTTGGCCCCCGATAAACTTCCAATGTGGCTGTTTAGCGCCAACATATTCTACCACTGAGCGGTCAAATTTTAAGCCGATCTCGAAACCCCAGAGATCTTTCACGTCATCCACCAAAACGGTGACAGTGAAGGTTTCGCCGACTTCTGTATCCGCAGCTTCTGGACTGAAGTACACTGTACATGTAGGAGCGGGTTCAACTTGATCAGCTGTATCTGCAAGAGCGCTTCGATATGAAGTATATGCACTGGAACCAACCATTGCAATGATGAAAAGACCCAGCACAGCTACACTTTTCATTTTCCACAAGTCAAACGTTTTTTATCTCCTCCTTCTTTCGGGTAATACTTAATGTGCCTTCCTTCAGCACCAAGGTTGACACATAGGAGCGATGTTATTTAAGACTTGGCTTAGAAAGAAGTTCCAGTGACTCTCTCAGAGAAGACAAGCCTTCTATCCCGAACGCTTTGAACAAAGAAGAATCGAGCAGATACGTCGATCCTTCCTTCCACGCCCAGCCTATATGTCTGATTTCGGACACTATTCAAGACGGGGTCGTCTGTCACGTGTCGAATAAAATAGAAAAAACTGCTCTCTCCAGCAGGGATATCTTGCCCCGGAGAAATGCTTACTCCACCAATATCTCTGTCATCAACAGAGAAATAGATGATGATAGACTCAACAGTGACAGCAAAATCTGAAGGGTTTCTCAAGATGAAGCTTATGTTCAGATCTATCGAATCAGGTTCAACAGTGGGATATGTAACCTCAGTAAGTCTGAACGTGTTTAAGGAGTTCCCCAGAGCAGCAACCAGAGTACTGTTAAAGTTAATGTAGATCGCAGCTACAGCGAGAATAGCAGCGAGAGCCAAAACGAGTATTACATATCTCAAAGTCCTTCTGCGATCAGACTTTCTTTTTTTCAAGTGCTTGCTTCCTCAATCTGTCTTTTCACGGTCTTTCATAGCCGTAATAAGGAGTTATCATAACTATATCAAAGATGTCAACATCGCCGTCGCAGTCCACGTCGAAAATTGGGTCGTATCTCGAATCTCCTTCTCCAGAGCCATACGCTTGGGCTATAAACACGATGTCGAATATGTCTACATCCATGTCCGCGTCGAAATCTCCAGCGTGCGCGACTTCCACATCTCCAAAAGTTATGCTGTTGTCAGCAGTGTCATTCTCACCATGGACCACATCTGCCGTGGCGTTCAACACGTAACTCTCGTATTCCACTGCATCTGTAGTTTCCCAAGCGAAGATCACTGTGACACTTTCATTTCCATCTAAGTAAATCTCCGTCGTGTTGATGGTATTGCTATTCGCATAAAGAGTTACGTTGAAAGCCTCCGGTGAATTGCCTTGGTTTTCCACAGTTACGTTCACCTGGAAGCAGAATCCTCTGAACACAAGTGTTTTGAAAGGAACTAATGCTGTAACTGCTACATCGTGGATCACTTCGCTGATCAGCGTAACCGTTCCGTCTTCAAACCCGTTGTTTTCTACCCTAGTCTCATCTTCCACGATTGTTGCATTAGCTGAAATCGTGTAGTCACCGGGAGGTAAACCGCTTGTGTTCCAATGAAATATCAAAGTCTCTTCTGTATGGGGAGGCAGCGCGAAAACAGTTTCGGTGTCGACTACAACACCGTCATGATACGTGGTAACATTGAAGTTCTCGTTCCTCGTTGTTCCGTTATTCAGCACAACCACAGTGATGTTCGCTGTCTCTCCGATGAAAATCGAGGTGGAGGAAGGAACAAGGCTGAGAATAGCTACATCGTAGAATGCATTGCTGAAATATCCATCTCTAACTGAATGGTCTATTGGCTGTGCTCCTGAGTCAGAAAGGGTGCTATTATATATGTCGAGGGCACACTTCCCGAAGCTCGCAACGGTAAAGGTCATTTCAAAGACAATTCCGCTGCCGTTAAACGAGGGACCTAGAGTGACGAAGGCGATCAAGTAGGTTCCAGCTGTTGCGTTTACTTCATTCTTGATCTGCAGTTCTGGTTCATGTAAAACTCCGTCAGGATACGTTTCCACAGGAATCTTCACGAGATGACTGGTGTAGTTCAATATGGAAGAGTTCCAACCTAATCGTATGTCAAATCCTTTGAGATCAGTAACATTCGAAATTCTGACGCTAATAGTGACGTTTTCTGATGGAGTCAGCTCAGGGGCTGTGATTTCAGACGGATCTACATCAACCACTGGCAAGTTGGATTGAACGGGATTTCCCTGCACCGTTAGTTTCGTCCCAGGTCTGAATACAAGAAAAGTTGTCAGGATGACTCCTAGAATCAATAGAGTTTTGATCGACAATCCCATGTTCGTTGCTTTCCATTTGCTATGATGGTGAAGCAGACATTTATCCGTTATGGATGAGAATGCTCTGATCTGTTGCCACATGCGCCACCAGCTGAAAAACATATTAAAGCTGATTAGAATATCTGTGTTCATGCAGAAAGATGATGTTTACCTAAGCTACGAGATTCCTGCTGCCATGAAGCCCTCTGTAATTCCAGTAGACGACCTTGAAGAAGAAGTTATGAAGGAACTGACAGAGGATTCAACAGAGCTAAGAAAGCTGATACAGAGATACGATGCAGCAGTTCCAATTGGCATGACAAAAGAGTACGTTGAAAAGCGTGGATTTGACGCGTTCAAATCTTTACGAGAGATAATTCAGAACACGTTGGACGAAAGTGAGCTGGTGACTGGAAAACCCGACGTTAGCATCAAGAAAGACAGCTTTGGGACGTGGATAATTGACGAGGGAAGAGGACTAACAGTAGATGCACTGTCAATAGGCAGCACGAACAAGGAGTGCTGGATGCGAGGGTATTACGGCGAAGGCTTGAAACTAGCCGCCGCATACTTCACCTCAGAAGACATTCCTGTACTCATCTTCACCAAGGACAACGTCTTCAAGTTTGCAGTCCAGAAAAACTCAGAAAATTCAAGAATATTTGTTGTTCTCGGCAAATCCAACACGAGAGTTAATGGCACTAGAGTGCTGCTTTCTGGATTTGACATCGAAGAAGAAACCCTGAACAGTATGGTGTCCTTCCATAACAAAGATCTGGCCAGCAGGAAGATTGCTGAAGTACACTCAAGCTCTCTCGATTGCCCCCACAAAAAGGCTTCTGCAGTATATGATTATCCAAATCTTCTCTACATTCGCAATATGTTTGTGGGTAGGATGGACAAAGTTGCCAAGCGAAAATCTCTTTTTTCCTACGATTTATGGTGGTTCAGGCTTGACGTGTCAAGGACGTTGATGACCTATTCCATGCCGAAACTGTTTGAAGAGGCCAACCGAGTGTTTGAAGCATCAGAAGATGCAAGAACAAGACTTGCTGAGAAGCTTCTAGAAACGAACATGTTGACCACAAAGAAAATCGCTGATGGTTTTGCAATAGAGTTTCACCCAAAGTTTTCAGTATTTGAAGGCCACCTCTTTGTATATAACTTTCCCAAGGGCATGCTTGACGCGATGTTAGACGTCCTCCACTTGAGAGAAAAGAAGCATCTCGTGAGGAGAGCAACAGGCGAGGAGAATTTGGAGCGGGCCGTGGAGGAGGGCATAATACCGTTCATAGTGTCAGAGGAACTCTCTGAAGAATTCAAAAGCATACGACCTCTACGCGAATCCTCCAGCCAAAAAATGGCAAAGGAGATTTACTAGTGAGCCAAGAAATAGGGCCATTAGACGTTGCCTTAGAGCAACTAAAAATCGCAGCAGAAATATTAGACCTAGACCCAGGAATTCACGTCTTCCTAAGCCGTCCCAAAAGAACACTTTCAGTCTCGATTCCAATCAAAATGGATAATGGCAACACCTGCATCTACTGGGGCTGCAGAGTCCAACATATCGATGCTCTGGGACCCTTCAAGGGCGGAATCCGCTATCACCCATGCGTTGACCTAGCTGAGGTGACAGCCCTCGCAATGTGGATGACGTGGAAATGCGCAGTTGTCAACATCCCCTACGGCGGAGCAAAAGGCGGCGTCTGCTGCAACCCAAAGGAAATGTCCAAAGCCGAACTTGAACACCTAACCAGACGTTACACAAACATGCTTCTTGACTTCATCGGCCCTCGCAGAGATGTACCAGCCCCAGACGTTTACACAAACGCCCAGACAATGGCTTGGATAATGGACACCTACAGCCGATTCAAAGGCTACAGCATACCTGAATGCGTCACTGGAAAGCCCATAATCCTAGGAGGCTCCGAAGGACGAACCGAAGCAACCTCACGAGGAGTCATAATCTCAATAAGAGAAGCCGCCAAACGTCTAGGCATCAAAATGAAGGGCGCAACCGTTGCAGTGCAAGGATACGGCAATGTAGGATGGAATGCCGCCAAAATAGCTCACGATTTGGGTGCCAAAATCGTCGCAGTCAGCGACTCTAAAGGCGGAATCTACAACCAGCAAGGCCTAGACCCCTACAAAGTACTCGAACACAAAGAAAAGAAAGGCTCAGTCCTAGGCTACGAAAAAGCCAAAAAAGAAGTCACAAACGCTGAACTCCTGGAGCAAAAATGCGACATACTCATCCCTGCAGCATTAGAAAACCAAATCACCCAAACGAACGCTGGAGCAATAAAAGCAAAAATAGTCGGCGAAGCGGCAAACGGTCCCACAACACCAAGAGCAGACGAAATACTTCGCGAGAAGAAAGTGTTCCTAATTCCGGACATTCTAGCTAACGCAGGTGGTGTCACGGCAAGTTACTTTGAATGGGTTCAAAACCTGACTAGGGAGCACTGGACCTTAGGGGAAGTAAATCAGAAGCTGGAAAGCATACTGATAAAAGCCTTCAACGATGTGTACAAGACTATGAATGAAGAGGAGACCAGCATGAGAACCGCAGCCTTGCTATTAGGCGTGGGAAGAGTCGCCGAAGCCATAAAAACGCTGGGACTTTGGCCTTAAGTTTCAGCCCGTTCATGTTCACCGCGTTGTGCTGAGCAGATTAGGCTATTTAGCCTCTGGAGTCAGATAGAAGCTTTCAATGACTCCTGTTGGCTCTAATTTGAGGCATTTTATGACTTTGCGGCATCCGAAACATTCGTCAGGAAACGGACTGCCCTTCGGCAACGAAGTTAAGTAGCCTACGTAGTGGGGGCATTCTTTTTCTTCGGATTCATTTTCCTTTCGGGGTTCGGTGGATTTCATGGGTTTTGAGGCTTTCGGATTTTTCTTGTGTGATTTTTCTAGAGGGGGTTTCTCTACATATCTAGATAGTTTGGGTCCTGTGGATGGTTTGAGCTTTATGAGGAGTGTGAAGTAGAGTGTTACAGTTAGTGTAAGTACTATGAAGGCTGTGTAGAAGAGTGAATCGAATGGAAGCATCTTTGTCACTTTCCTCTCTGCTGTTTGCCTAGTTATAGGCTTAGTGATGTTGAAATTCGTAGGGTGAATCTGTATTTTTGGGAAATGCTTAGGTTATCTCGAAGGTTATGATGTATTGGGCATAAGTCGTAGTGTTTAGGGTTAGAATCTCAAGATAGACGTTAACGTAGGATGTTCCTGTGCTGTTTGCTTCTACAGTCACGGCTATGTAGATTGTTTCGAAACTGCCTAGATCGTACCATGCCCCAGTTTCGTTAACGAAAGCTCCTGTCTCGATAACGATTTGACTTGAGGTTCCGTCTGTGGAATTGTGGAAGTAAATGGTGCAGTTCTCCAATCGATTAACGTCGGAATCATCATACGCTTTTAACCTGATCTTCCAAAGATCTGGAACAGTGTTGTTAACTCTCAGAACATAATCGTAGGTTGTCTCAACGGGAGTCCATGTGTGCAGGATATTTGTATCTACGTACCACGTGTCTTGAACTTTATCACTGGTCTCGTTTCCACCTTTAAATCTGATCGTTAAATTTGAGGAGGCCAAGTATGAGGAAACTGAAGCGTTGTTCCATCCATTTGTGAGATTTGTGAAAAGGTTTTGCCACGTTGACCCATTCCACACGTCCACTTGAATATCTTCTTGATCAAATGGAGTATCTGAAGAGAACGAGTAGCTTACAGTACCGGAGCCATCATTGTTATCAGGTCCTACATCATCGAAATTGCCATTTAGTTTGAAATAGGATCTGAGGTTTGATTCCGATCCGGTAAGCTCAACGTCGTAGTCACTCTGAAGTTGCGTCAAATTCCTGGCGACATTCCAATATCTTAATTCATCTCCATGCCCATCTACTGGTTCGTCACCGTCTAAACCATTCAGAAAACGATTCTCGGTAGGGGATGGAGTGGTGCTAGTCCAAGTACCACTGAGACTGTTCGCATCGAGTGAAGGGGGGTTGTTCTCATCCCCAATATAGAGGAGAAGATCATCATTGGTTTCATCCCACACAATAGCGACAAAACACCAAGTGTCAGCGGAGAATGAGTAGGCACTAGTCATTGAACCCGTTCCGCCCCAGTCCAACAAAAGGTTTGTACCTGACCAACTAGTTTCCATATCGCCATTCTGCCCCCAAAATCTCCCTTGAACCGTGCTATCCATTTTCACCCAGAAGGAAATAGTGCCTGTAGTGGAACCCCAGTCTACATTTCCATCACCGACAATCATGTATCCGCCAGTGGCATCCAAGGAGTGTGAGTTTTCCCTCTCAATGTTGATAGCCACCTCTTCGCATGTTTCATCATAGTCGCTCGTTGTCCATTGTACCTCTAAATCTATCTCGTATATGACGGCCACAATTGTGACATATATCGCATCGACAAAAGCATCCTCAGGACCAGCATCGTCATTGTTTTGAAATTGAAGATCCGTAGTATTGAGATTACTCCAAGTCCAAGATGTTCTCAGATTTGTAGCATTGTATGTTCTTGTTAGAGGAGATGTTGCATTTCCTCCTTCGGGCAGGTCCTCTATGCTGTTCCAGCCACCTCCATCCAACTGATAGGCCCAAGCCAAGGTTCCGCTTACAGTACCATAATACGTGATGTTGAAATAAACTTGCGTGATAACTCCAGTTCCCCCTTCATAATCAGTGACTTCGCAGTATTGATTTTTTGTTAAAGCCGCAAAGGTCTGGTCCGGTGCCCCAGTTATTTCGGAGGCGCTCCCTGTCACAGCGTATTTTGATCCTGAATCAGGGCTCGGCAGACCTTGCTCAGTTAGGCTGTCAAGAATCGAGTCAGGACCATATTGTTGAGCTGAAAAATTGCCATGTGTTCCTTTGTCAGCTGAATTGTCCACGTTAGATGTGTCTATGTCAACATAGTTCTCAGTGTTATTCGCTTTCGGCACCGTAACGCTCACTTTTGCACTTGTACTGTTCGTGTAGATCGCGCTTGAGCCAGCGGTACCTTCTTCAAGAATAATAGGCGGGGAAGTTATTGTCCCATAAGCCTGCATCAAGATAGAATGATAGGCGGTTCCTGCGGCGCTCTGCAGCGAGTAACCCAACAAAGAGAAGGCCGTTAACACTAGCCAAACAAATCGTCTAATACTTTTATGATCTAAACTTATCTTTATCCTATTCATCGATAGTCTCACCTGCGAAGTAGCTAAAAAAGGGAGAAAGTGGATTATTCTTGCACATCCACCGCAATCACTATCGTACACGTCAACGCATCAGTAGCCCCAGCAGCTGCTTTAGTCTCAATCTTCACAGCCCACTCGCTAGTCGCACCTATTGACTGATAGGTCATGTCCGACGGAGTACTCCAAGTGTCCCCTGATGTAGTGTAGTCAAAATCACTGCCAGTCACAGGATTTCCGTCTGGCTGGATCAGCGTAAAGTTGATGAAGGTAAAGTTGCTTACACTGGCTGCTCCCGAAGTAGGTGTTATTGAAACGTGTCTTAATCGAACATTGTGCGCGGAGCCATCGGTGTTACTTATGTTCAGAGGCTCATCGTAGGTCAATGTTGCATTGGGATACGCCTTTATGGCTAAACTCACATAAGTGGAGTTTGTACCCATTGAAGAACCGGTTGGCCAGTCGTCGCCCTGTTCAAATATCACTGTGGCTTGGCTGATCGTTACGGTTGGCTCCATCACTACACTGTAGTATGTTGCCGCACTAACAGAAACAACGATGATAGAGATCAGCGTCAGAATCAACATCTTGACGGATTTGCTGAACACTCGACTCATTCGATCTCACCTCCTCTTCCAATACTTTCTGATTATTTTCGGACTCAGAAGCACGGAAATCGATAGCCCAAGAACCAAAGCGCTGAAAAGCATAGCCATCTGGAGAAGATAGAACTCGGCAAACTGGCTTGTGTAGTTGGAGATGAAGAAAACTGAGACAAATACTGCTGGAAAGACGACCGTGCCTGAGAAAATCTTAGCAAGACCCCACTCTTTCTTGATGACCGCAAGATATACATTGAGTGCAATAACATTGGCCAAGGCAACTGCTAAGTAGAGAAAGCAATACCAAAACCTCATATAATCTCCGAATAATGCGAGAAACTCTTTGCTGATCAAAATGTGTACATAGCCACCAATTGCGCCAGCCTGAAAGACATAGGGTAATGTTTTCGGAAAATAATCATCCAAGAGACAAGTCAATAGACTCATGGCTACAAAAACATCTACCCCTAGGAAGGCGAAGAACTCGGGCAACAATGAAAAACTCATCTGACCGTCCTCGAGTTCGGAACCAGAATCAGAGTTCACGCTACTTAAGAGGTATGAATTGAAAATACGAATCTTAACACATTCGTATTTAATCCGAAAACTATCTACTGAAATTTGAACGTCAAAATCTGCGAAAACATAGTCACGCCAAAGACTCTTAATGAAGCATTAGATATTTATGTTGATACAGTTCTATAGCGTCTAGAAAGGAGTTACACAGGTTGAGTTTCGAGATGTGGGCGGAAAAATACCGCCCGAAATCCTTAAGCCAGATGGTAGACCAAAGGGACATTGTCGAACGCCTCAAAAGTTTCGTGAGGTCTCGCAATGTGCCTCACTGCATTTTTGCTGGTCCGCCGGGAACTGGAAAAACAACTGCAGCTTTATGTTTAGCTCACGACTTGTATGGTGATGCTTACAGGGAGAGTTTGATGGAGCTGAATGCAAGCGATGAGCGAGGTATAAACGTTGTTCGTGAAACCGTGAAGACTTTTGCTCGTGTACGAACCTTAGGAGAGATTCCCTTTAAAATTCTCGTCTTGGACGAGGCAGACAACATGACAAGCGACGCTCAGCAGGCTTTACGGCGAACCATGGAAAGATACACGGAAACCTGTAGATTCATCCTAATAGCCAACTACAGTGGAAAGATCATTGAACCAATTCAAAGCCGCTGCGCCCCGTTCCGTTTTAGCTATTTACCTCGAGAGGAACAAGACGAATACTTAAGACAAATAGCCAAAAACGAAAACGTAGACTTGCCGGCGGACGGTTTGGATGCAATCTACGATGTCTGCGGAGGCGATCTGCGCAAAGCAATCAACTCTCTACAGGCAGCTGCATCCCTTGGAAAATCCGTAGCTTCTGAAACAGTCTATTCGGTGGTTGGGCGGGCTAATCCAGCAGACATTCACGCTATGATAAAGATCGCGATAGACGGTAACTTTGTTGAATCGAGAAAGAGACTTCGCGAAATGATCATAAGATACGGTGTAGCTGGAACTGACATAATTAAGCAGATCCACTTGGAGCTCTTCCGCCTCGACATCCCTGAAAACTGGAAGGTAAAACTGGCAGAAATAGTCGGCGAAGTGGACTTCCGCCTAGTCGAAGGAGCAAGTGAAGAAGTACAGTTGAGCGCCTTACTAGCTAGGCTTGTCGAAGCTGGATACGAGTTGAAAGGTGGCTAACGTTTAGTGCACGTCGCGTGGACTGTGAAGCACAAGCCCAAATCCTTGTCAGAAGTTGTGGGAAACCAAACGGCGATCAGCAAGCTTCAAAGATGGCTGAAATCTTGGGACAACGAGATTCCCAAACAGAGGGCTGCATTCCTCCACGGTCCACCTGGAATCGGAAAAACGGTGTCCGTAGAAGCTCTAGCACACGACCTCAGCATGGAGCTCATAGAAAAGAATGCAAGCGACCACCGCACCGAACAAAAAATCCGCCAATTCGCTGGTCTAGCCTCCCAATACCGCAGCTTCTCAGGGAAAAAACGGATAATTCTCCTCGACGAGATGGACGGTGTGTATGGAACCGTTGACCGAGGAGCCATACCAGCTATAACAAAGATAATCAATGATACCCGCTGCCCAATCGTTCTAATCGCCAACGACTTCTGGGACAAAAAGTTTGTGGCATTTCGGAACAAGAAGAAATATCTGGTTATCAAATTTAAGAAGCCACAAGCAACCCATGTCTTAAAGCACTTGAAGAGGATATGCATTGAAGAAGGTATAACTGCTGAGGATGAAGCTTTAAAGTTCATCGCGCAACGCAGTGAAGGAGACATAAGATCAGCTGTAAATGATTTGCAGGCGCTGGCCCAAGGGAAGACGAGGTTGACCTATGATGATGTCTCTTGGCTTGCCTATCGAGACCGCAAAGACGTGATTTTCAGCGTTCTAAAACTAGTACTGTACGGAAAGACATGTGCCACTGCTAAGCAAGCTATCGATATGGCTGACGTTGACTTGGACATGCTTTTTGAATGGATATACGAAAATGCTCCTCACCACTTCAATATACCCTCCGAGCTGGCAGAGGCCATGGAAGCGTTGGCACTAGCTGATCTGTACAAAGGGCGGATTAGACGTACACGGAATTGGAAATTAATGCGGTACATGATTGACTTCATGACGGCAGGCGTAGCCATGGCAAGGAACAAGTCGAAGCCTTCCGGGTGGATACCGTTTAGGTTTCCACAGAGAATAAGAACACTGTCAACGAGCCGCAGTGAAAGAGCAAAGAAAAGGGGAATAGGGAAGAAGATAAAACGGCGAATGCACATATCAGTGGCTGTAGCACAGAGAGACGTTTTGCCATATTTGAAGACAATCTTTGAAAGCAACACGCATATGGCAGCTGGCTTGGCTGACTGGTTCAACTTTGAAGAAGATGAAGTCAGCTACATTGCTGGAGGCAAAAGACAAGCGAAAGCGATATTAAAAGCCAAACAGCCAAATGCTTCTTAGTATCGCAAAAGAAAGCGTTGACGAGCCTCAGCTTTTGCCAACTGCATAAAAAAGGAGGTTATGGGGGGGAGCTAGGTCTTTTAGACGCCCATACAACTGCAGCAATGCCGAACACGATGAATCCGATTCCGAACACAATCCATGCGTAGGCTTGGGTCATGGCTGCCTGAGCTATTGCGAGCTGCGCATCAGCCTTTATCATCTCTGCTTCTGCTGTCTTCATAGAAGCGTTTGCCTCTATCAAACGCGCCTCTGCGTCAGCTTCGTAACCTGCAATCATAGCTTCTGACATCGCTATGTTTAGATCATCCATTTGTTGGCTGTGATTATCCTGATGATCTTGCCAGTCTAAGTCGTATGCCTGTTCAGTTGAAAGCGCTTGATCGAGCATACTCAGAATAGTCGTATAAGAAGTCAAAGCATCGTCAAAAAGGCCTGATCTATGACGGGTTATTGCTAACTGCCACTCCGCGTACGCTTCATAATACAAGTTTCTAGCTTCCACGGAGTCCCAAGACCAAGACATCATATTGAACCAAGTGTATATTTCGTCATACAGCATCATTGCCTGTTTTTGAGTCGATGAGTAAACAATGAGATTACTGCCCGACATTGAGTACCAGAGGCCAAGCTTATCCCCTGTGGCGTTCACATGCTCGACGTAAATGGTCCATCCATGCAAATATAGATTCGATGCAACAGAAACAGGAGGCATGGTAAAGGTTATAGAAAATGTGCGAAATTCGTACATGCCTAGTGAAAATGGGTTAGTCTCACTTACCTGAGTAGAGGAATAATTCACACCCCAGTCCATATATACCTTGACAGCCGAAATGTTATGCGGGCCATTGTAGTAATCATCATAATTATCGTACCATCCATCGTTATACAATTGGATTACAAGTGTAGCATTTGTTCCTTCCTCAAATACTTCAACGCCTGACCAACTCCAATAGGGGTCGTAGATGTGGTATTGCCCCTTCCAGTCATAAGTGGATATGTAAGCTTTCGCAGGGTGTATCGCTGTTGTGCCCAATGTTATCATAAGCGCAAATGCAAGAACCGCTGATAGAATTGCTCTCCTCATTTTTTTAAACCTCCTTCGCTATGTCTTAGCATGTTATATAAAAGCTTTAACGTATTGAAACAAGCGTATTGAACAATAGTTATTGTAAAAATCGTAACAAAGAGCAAAAACCTTCATGAAAGTCGAATGTACTAATGCATTGTTTGATAGGCCGGAGCCTTGTAGTAGGGCTCTCTGCCTTGACAAGTCGCTTCAAAAAGCTCTGCCAATTCTCTGTCGGTAGCTCCGCTCCTTAAAGGAGTTAGAACGTCAACCAAGTTCGTGTTCACCATCAAGCAGGGCTTAAGCTTGCCATCACTAGTTATCCGCAGCCTGGTGCAGTGAGCGCAGAATTCAGTGTTCTCTATGGGGCGTATTACCTCAACTCTTCCATCGGGCAGGTGGTATATGCGTCTATTCTGCATGTACGGTCTCACTTCTACATGTATAGCATGTTTCTTCAAGTCAGCTTCCACAGGATCCAACGTGAAATGGTAGCGCTCATAGTAAGTCTCGGTGAGGTTTACGGGTTCCAGTTCTATTAGCTGCAGCAGAGTACCGCTCCTCCTGGCAAACTGAATCATTGTCGGAATTTCCTTTTCATTCACACCTGCTAGAACCAGCATGTTCACTTTTACTGGATACAGATCTACGTCAACTGCGGCACTGATGCCCTTCAACACATTTCTCAGGTTGCCACCCATCAATTTGCGATAAACATCCTCGTTCAGAGAGGGCAGACTCACGTTGATTCTCATTAAGCCCCGGGCCTTCAAGTCCTTCGCCAGAGATGCGAGGAGAGTTCCATTTGTGGTCATTGACAGATCCTGCAAGCCGTCTAATCCTGCTATGCCTTCAACAATTTCTAAGATGTCTCTTCGTAGCAGTGGTTCACCGCCTGTCAACTTAATCCTTTGCATCCCCAAACGAATAGCTATCTTCACCACACGGACAATTTCTGCGGCAGTCATTTCTACAACATTGGCGTCAGGCCTCTTCTCTTGGCCTTCGCGGTGACAGTAAGGACAGTGCAAGTTGCAACGCTGTGTAAGCGAAATTCGCAAGTTCAGAACTGGGCGGCCGAAGTTGTCTTCAATCATGATTTTTCCCGAGCGTGCTTCACGATGTGAGCCGTTTCGGGCAATATAAGCTTGTCGAGGCAGAGCCTTACAGCATCTATACTTCCAGGAATGCAGAAAACAACCTTCCCATCCACAGTTCCAGCGATAGCACGGCTCATAATAGCCGCGGAACCCATAAGGTCATAGCTAAGTTTGCGAAAGAGTTCACCGAAACCAGGTAAAATCTTCCTAAACATAGGGATAAGGGTCTCAATTGTCATGTCCTGTGGTGCGATACCTGTACCGCCACAGACGATAACGGCTGCTACATTATCGTTTCGCAAAGCCTTCTTCACAGCTTCTCTAATCATTTGTTTGTCATCTGGCACTAACGTGCGAGAAACAAGCGTGTGACCAGCCTCTCTGAGCTTCTCCGCAATCAGGTCCCCTGAAGCGTCATCCACGTGGTTACCTAGCTTCAACCGAGCAAAGCGAGATGTGCTGCAGATAACGAGCGAGAAATCAAGCTTCTTCAAAGCTTCAGCCTTATGCTTGCGTGAAGATTCGCTCACTGCCTTTCACCTTCCGCAGAACTTTAATGTCCTTAATGATCGTGGTGGGATATTGGCCCTTCCTGTCTTTTTCATACTGCTTAGTCATGTCCCAGACTGTTAGAAGCGCAGCAGAAACAGCCGTCAATGCTTCCATCTCCACGCCGGTCTTTGCGAAAGCTCTAACTGTCGCTTCAGCAGCAACCCGCGACTCGTCAACGACTTCAACCTTTACGTCCACGTTTGACAATGCCAAAGGATGGCACAGCGGGATCAACTCGCTGGTTCTCTTAGCTGCCAGAACACCTGCAACCTTTGCCAAGGCAAAAACATCACCTTTCTCGACTTTTCCTCTTCTGACTAGTCGCACAGTTTTGTCCTTCAGCTTTATTGTGCCTCTTGCAACAGCCTCACGAAAAACGTCTGGCTTTTCGCTTACGTCAACCATGCTCATATTTCTACTATCCTTTTCAAGAATTGCACTTTGCAGTATCGCGGTTATGAACTACCGCAGCAGAGACTAATAAACACGAGTAGAAGGAGCAGCCATGGCTAGGTCTGCGGCACATGGTGCCATGCTCCGAAACTTCAAGCATCCTAGCCTAAGCGGAGTATGGAAACAGCTAGACGCCTCCTCTCTTTTTGTCCTGAAGACGCTGGTTTTCTTCTTGCCACAGTTCCATCAAGTCTTTTATCGCTCTTGCCTTAGGATCCTCCTCGTTGTAGCGGAAAATGCGAATCCTGCCAAAGGATTTATGCTTTATCAAACCCGCCTCTTCCAGAAGCTGAAGGTGTTGATTGGTTGTAGTGTAGTTTAGTCCAGCCCTTCTTGCAATGTCAGAAATGTTCAGCTCTCCTATTTCGGAGAGGATGCGTAAAATCCTGACTCTTCCTCGGGAAGAGAACACCTCTTCAACCATCATGATGCATACCTTCGCTTGCTAGCCTGCAAAGCTCTGTTCAACTCCTTTTCCAAGTCTACTGCTGCTATGCGGGGCAAGCCAATCAAAGTGGTTTTTCCCCGTTGACCACTGGTGGAAAGCTCTGTTCTAATGATGCCGAAGCTTGCAAGCTCCTGTACATACTTCCAGAGCTGAGTATGCCCACGCGGCTTCTTGCTGAACTCTTCGCACGCAATGGTGTAAGCCTCTTTTGCTTCGCCCATTGAAAGATGAACTCCCCCAGTTTGCTGAAAACGCCGTGCAAGACCAAGCAGAAACAGTTTCTTATGAAGATCCAAGGCTGCAATTTCGCCTCGCCTCACCCCTGCGTAAACATTTCCCACAGCCTTTCTAACATATTCCGGTACGACTTCCTTTGCTTCTTCTGTATCTGCATATTTCCCGGCTCTCCAAAGAAGCTCGATGGCGTAACGTGCATTTCCCCCTTCATCTTCACCTAGCTCTGCAGCAAGGATTACAGTTTCCATGGGAACGGTTCCCTGCTTGAAAGCCAAAACCACACGGTCGTTTAGAATGTCTATAAGCTGCCCTTTTTTGTAGGCGTCCAGTTGGATTATATTGCTTTGAAGCGTACTTCTCGTGCTCGCGTCCAACTTGTCAAGCCAGCTTAGTTCACGGAGAATACATATCAGGGAAAGCCGTTTACGGGTCTTCCCGCGGCTTTCTTCTATGCGGGTCAGTTTGTAGAGAGGCTCGGAGCCCTCGTTCTGAATAAGCGGCTCCAGTTCGTCCAAGGAGACGATGAGGTAGAGGTCTTTGTTGTCGAGAACTTGCAGCAGAGTTTTCAGCAGTTCTTCTGCGGAGTAGCCCCGTTTCGGGAACGTGGGATGGAACTTTGTTACCATCTGCTGCAGTATCAGGAAAAAGCTGCCCTTGTTCTGGCGGCAGTTCACATGCACATAACGCAGGTTGATGTTGCGTTGCTGTGCCTCACGAGTTATGCTTCGCCCGAAATGCTGTGCCAACACTGTTTTCCCAGTTCCAACTTTTCCAGTTATGATTATCCGCTGCGTCATCTTTCCCGGTGTTTCAACTGCGTGGCGGAAGTATTGGGTGAGAAGTTTAACTTGCGAACCGCGGTGTTGAAGCCTTGACGGTGTGTAGTTTATGTCGAGCTTCGTTTCGTCTTTGAAAACGCTGGCATAGGACAACACAGGTTGCTCCCTTCCCGAGTTGTCTGTTCACCGTGGCTTTTAATGGTTTTTGTCTGTTTTAAAGAACATTCTTATCAGGGTTGAATGAAAATATAGACATATAAATCATCTATCGCGGTTTTCTGACCGCTTATTGAAAGACTGAGTCTTTCTGAGCCTGTGGAGAAGAACTGGAATCATGTTCCATAGACTTTTTTAAGGAAGAGACGTAAAGGTATTAGATGCGGAAAACAGAGAAGGAGAAAAGAGAAGAATTGCTGAACATCGGAAAAAAGACAGCTTTTACGTTGTTTGCCTTGACTATACTAGTTTCATCTTTGCTGCTAGCAAACCTTAACATACCTGCACATGCGCAAGCCACAGATCCTATGTACCTTCACGGTCCACCTCTACAGCCCATCCATATGCACTCCGACATCACACTGAAGCCTATACACATGCACCTCATAGGACCCCCAGGCGGCCCGAACGTGCTGTTTCCCGGAGACCCCCGTTTGGAAGAGCCTAACTCAACTACTGACTGGCACGAGCTTTATCCAGTCTATTCGGAAGAGTGGCATCTTTCCAGCTGGGAAGACCTAGGAGACCCCTTCTTCCAACTTAGCCCCAACGATCAAATTGACATGACCAACCTCTTCGGAGAAGTACAGTGGTTCCATGTAGATCGAATGACAATAACCCTCATCCTGTCAGGGCCGTTCCAAGCCCCCTCGCATGAACCATCAGAACCCAGAATGGCTCTCGAGTTGAAGTGGCCGCACTATGATCCATACATTATCACAGACCCAATATTGTTCAATCTTACAATGTGGCATGAGGTTTGGCCGACCTATAGCAACCACTACACACTCAACAAATGGGTAGATGACCCTGTAACCCCTGACGGTCAACTCAGCTTCACGGACTCAGTTTCCTTCGACGGAGGAGCGAATTGGTATCATGTTGAAGACGTAGCTACCGACCTAATCCTAAGATGGAAGATGATGGATCCAATAGGAACTCGGTGGCATGAACTATACCCAACATATAGTCGTTGGTACAACCTCACCAGCTGGGAATCCTACCCAGACCCCTACTGCGACAGAATAAGCCCACGCGACACAATCGACATGGTTGAAGAAATATCTCAAGTCAAGTCTTGGTACTTCGTCGACAGAGTAACCATCACCATCAACGTCACAGACATACAAACGGATGATTGGATGATGCTTGAACTGAAGACTGCGTATTTTGAGGAGATGTACTACTACATTAAACATCCACTAGGCAGCTTTTGGCACGAGGTCTACCCAGTTTACAGCAATGTTTACAACCTCACATATTGGGACCTAATGGACCCGGTGTGGGACAACTGCAACGGCGTACTTGACCCAAGCGACCACATAGTACTAGTGAACCAGTCTGATGGCCTAGATGCTGTGTATCACATTACAGATATGGCCTACGACATCATACTTAACGAGTACATCACCGACCCAGTAAGCACCGACTGGACAGAACTATACCCAACATATGGAGAAGAATGGCACATATCTGAGTTCGCAGACAATGGAGACCTGTGGCTCAGCCCCAGCGACAACCTCACACTATTAGACCCCACCGGATTTCCTGGAGAATACCACGTAGAAAATGTAACACTCACACTAAACGTCACCATACTGGACATAGCTGGCGTAGGGGGACCCCCCTTCACAATCGGAGAAACACTGTACCTGGAAAACGTCGAAAACCTCGTCAACCCATGGAACTACAGTTGGCCACGATTGTACCACCCCAAGATCGAACCTTTGGGCACCGATTGGACATTAGTCCACCCATCCGACTACTTCGACACACGTTATACACTTGACTTCTGGGACGACAATTGCAATGGCGTAATTGACTATTGTGATGACATCCAACTGTCCACCGTTGATCAATCCCTCTTTGTCCACGTTGACGGATTAGCCGTAGATATCATAGTGGAGAAGACTGCAGAACCTGAACCATGGTACAAAAAGCCATCCTACCCTGACTATGCTCCCAGCGGAATGCCAGACTTCGATCAAAAGCAAGACGCATGGCATCCACCACTGCAAGCTGGTCACTGGACTTGGTGTGGCCCAGTCGCCGCTGCAAACTCGATATGGTGGTTTGACTCCAAATACGATCCAAGCAACATAGTGACAGCTTATCCAGGCATTCCCGACGATCACGACGTGCGAAACGTTGACCCATTCGTAAAAGACTTAGCTTGGTGGATGGATACAGATGGCCAGAGAACTGGATTTATACATACAGGCACATTCTGGCAAGACATGGTCTACGGAATCGACGGATACTTGAAGCAACAAGGCGAGAACGACACACTGGAGGTTCACTTCATGGAATTCCCGAACTTCACCTGGATAGAAGGAGAAGTAAGAAGATCCCAAGATGTCGTCCTTCTACTCGAGTTCTGGCAGCAATCACTAATAGATCCAAATGACTGGGACCGAATTGTGGTGCCCTACGATCTTCCAGGCGGAGAAGGCGGCCACTACGTTACAAGTGCCGGAGTAAAATCCACCTTTGAGTTGCAGATTGCCGATCCATGGTGGGACGCAGCCGAGAACGGATGGCCAGGCCAAGTCTTACCAGCTTTCCCACATCCAGCTCAGCATCCAAGCTTGCACAATGATACTCTGTACGTCTCCCACGACGCTTACAATGTAGCTCAGTGGATTGAACCACCACTATCGCCATATCCAGGGTCAGGAGTTTGGGAGCTTGTAGGATACTTGCAACAGCTCGGCTGGGGTCCAGCTTTCCATGCCTTCATTAGAGTCGCAATAGCAACTTCTCCAATTGCTGCAGAAGACCATGATGTAGCAGTAATTGACATGGTAACATCTAAGACCGGCTGTTTGCCAGCAGAAACAGTAGGACAAGGATACACCATAGACATCAACGCAACAGTAGAAAATCAAGGCGGCTTCACAGAAACCTTCAACGTAACACTCTATGGCAATGCTACTGTAATCGGATCACAGAACGTGCCGTCCTTGAACCCAGGAGACAACAGAACCTTAATGTTCACGTGGGATACAACAGGCTGGACTAAGGGTAACTATAGCATAAGCGCCTATGCTTGGCCAGTTCCCTTGGAAACAGACCTCGCCGACAATAACATGACTTACGGTTGGGTCTTTGTGACTATACCTGGAGATGTCGACGGAGACCGCGATGTGGACATCTTCGACATCGTTCGCATGGCAGGCGCTTACGGTACAAGAAGAGGAGACCCGAAGTACGACCCTAACGCTGACCTAGATGACGATGGAGACGTAGACATATTCGACATAGTCATCGCAGCAGGAAACTACGGAAAAAGCTGGTAATCTTCAAAAACCGCTCTCCTTTTTTTTGCATTGTTATATGGCTATGGCTTTAAAGCATCACCATGGAGAAAATGAGCTATCAACCAAAGCCTTTCGGTTACACATCGATTTCTCATACAATTGGGACTTTTCCACTCTTTTTCAATTGCTCAGATCAGGTATGGTACCAACTCGCGTTTGGACACACGCAAGAAAAGCTCTCTGCAATCTCCTTTTACAGAAGAAACATCTCCTGCATATCGACATGCCCAAACCCGTTGGGGGAAGGCGTGCTTGCGATCCACTATGCGTTTTGTGAAGGGTGAGCCAAAGCCATGGGTCTTTCTACCATCATCACAAAGGAAGGAACGGTGAACCGCAAGCGCAAAAGATACTGTGCTGGTTTCATATTTAACAACCTTGAGAAAACGCACTACCAGAAAGCAGAGAGCTTGATGAAAGTATTACGTCACCGTGCACATATTTCATACTAATGAATATGTCTTTTCATGGCTTCGAATAAGAAAGAGAGAACAATATGCTGACCATAATACTCTTGCATCCGACTACTTGCTTCTTCTAGCGAAAAGAACTTAAAATGGGCTTCTTTGCGTTAGTACTACAGTGCTTTATCAATGGAACTAGATTCTGCACAACATTATGGTGCATGGCAGGCTCATCGCATTCTTGGGAAATTCCGAGTTCCTAATCCAAAACTGGAAGCTCCTCTCAAGATCCCAATCATTTTTTGGGTCAGGGGGGCCAGAGTCGTCATCGCCCGCCAAACAAAATTAAGGACAGCGCCACATAAAAATCTATATCAAAAACAAAGATGTACCTACATGCTTCACAAAATAAAAGTCACGCCATTGGCGGCAGAAAGTCTCGGCGTAAGATCAATGTGTACATATCTGGAAACACCGGACCTAAATGTTCTCCTAGACGCCGGCGTCTCCCTCTCCCCGAACCGTTTTCGACTACCACCACACCCCTGCGAATTTGAAGCCATAAAAGAGGCAAGGCACAAAATCGCCCAGTGTGCAGAAAAAGCTGATGTGGTCACGATTAGCCATTATCATTTTGACCACCACACACCCTCTTATGAAGACTGGCTCTGCAACTGGACAAACGCCGAGACTGCACAGCAAATTTACGAAGACAAGCAAGTGCTGGCTAAAAACTACCGTGCCAACGTTAACGCAAGTCAACGCAGAAGAGGATGGATGTTCAAGAAAACAGGGGGCAAGCACGCAGAGAAGCTAGAATTCGCGGATGGAAAGCCTTTCTCTTTTGGCGCTACAAAACTGAGATTTTCCCAGCCAGTCTTCCACGGCCTGCAGAATACACCCTTAGGCTGGCTGCTAATGACTACGATTGAACACGAGGATGAAAAGATAGTGTTTGCCTCTGACGTACAAGGTCCAGTAGACAGGCCCACTTTACGGACTATCCAAGCTGAAAGACCACAACTACTGATCATAGGCGGTCCACCGGTCTACTTGGCAGGCTTCCGTGTTAACGAAAAGCAAATACAATGGGGCTTGAAAAACCTAGAAACTCTGGCCAAGATGGTTTCAGTTACTATTGTGGAACATCACCTGCTGCGCGATTTGAACTGGCGACAGTCGGCAAAACAGATTTTTGAAACAGCGAAGAATGCGGGAAAGAGAGTTGTAACAGCCGCTGAATTCATAGGCGAGGAAAATCGGTTGTTGGAAGCGAAGAGAAAACAGCTTTTCAAGGATTTTCCGCCTAGCGCTGAGTTCGAAAGGTGGTATAGACTGGAAGAGCGTAAACGAAGAAAGACCAAGCCGCCTCTAACCAGTTCCTAAGATGGCTTCTAACCACTCTACATCAGAAGTTACCACAGAAATGTCTATGGAACGCATAGGAACATTAAGCCCCCTCTTCTCAAGCTCTCGGGCCAGTTCCTCTATCAAAATTCCCCTCTCCGCCGAAGAGTCGCCGACGTCGCAACTTGGACTGTTTTTGACGCCGAGGACAACAAGTATCTCAATGCCATTCTTAGCAAATTCCCCAAGCTGGCTAGCAGTTGAGACAGCGATCGCTCTGCAATGTTTTCTATAGCTGGCTGTATCGTACTCTTCTTTAGTTCTGCTTGGACGATCGCCTCCTGCATAAGCTAGTTCAGGGCACGGCATTTGAACAAATCCAACATCGCATTTTCTCAAGAGACTGAAAACTTCATCAATGACCGCTGGATAATGAGCTAAGCCAGAGACTCGAGAGTTCTGATTTAAAATACAGTGGACAACGACAACTAGTTTTCCAGAACGTTCATCTTGAAACTTCAAGAAAGCTTCTTCCCGACTTATAACTCTAGTTTTACTTGGACAAGCTTAAAGTCTTTAATGAAAGAAGGGGCTGATCCGAGGAAGTCTCCTTGCCGTTCTTGGTATTAAGAGTGAAGAAGTCCCTTT
>JABAOC010004687.1_pt1 | contig 25413 bp, 16 predicted proteins | sample 7062161 | NCBI WGS metagenome assembly JABAOC01 (sample SAMN14538625, study PRJNA623070) | marine sediment metagenome | biome: marine biome [ENVO:00000428]; feature: marine pelagic biome [ENVO:01000023]; material: deep marine sediment [ENVO:00002113] | place: India: Gulf of Khambhat ... | reverse complement strand
ATGAGTATTTGTGACTAATCCAATTTTTTTATTTACAAATGTTATTTACTAATGATAAAATTTGAAAAATTTAAATTTAGGGATACATATATTAACAAATTATCAATAAAATAAATCATGGCCGATTTATCTTTTAATGATCTTCCCCCTGAAGTTGAAGAGGGAAATATCGAATATAAATTGAAATTGAAAGAAGTGGAGGGGGAAAGACTTACAAAGCTTATATCCCAGGCATCATGGAGGATGGATGAAGGATATAAGAAAACAGGATCAAGGGAAGCAATATACTATATTGGTGTTAATGACGATGGTAGTATCGGCGGCATATCTCTTCAAGAACTTGATAGTTCAATAAAACTATTTAAAAAAATAGTAAAAGGAGCGAGTGCCGAAATTAAAAATACACAATTTTTTTGCATGAAATCTGGAAATGTTGCTAAAATTACAATTCATAATGTTCCAATTAAAAAGACTTATGAAGAAATAACCATTGGACTATTGGGACCAGAAAATCAAGGCAAAACGACCTTAATTGGTGTGATGAGTTATGGAATAAATGACAATGGGTCTGGTATTGCAAGAAATTGTGTATTCCGTCATAATCACGAATTTAATAAAGGTGAAACATCAAGTATCAAACACGAATTAATTGGTTATTCAAAAGATAGTATTAATAATTACAATTCTGAATTTATAGATACTTGGGAGGATATTGTTTCAGAGTCAGAAAAAATTATTAATATAATTGATATGCCTGGAAATTTCAAATATATAAAAACTACACTATTTTGCCTTAATGGATATAAAATAGACTATGTGGGAATTATTATTAGCGGAACTGCTACCGATGAAAATATGAAGATGCTTTTTTTCCACATCATGTTATGCCACCAATTACAAATTCCATATTTCTTAATTATACCAAAAATTGATTTAGTTAAGAAGGAGAGAATTAATTCAATAATAAGTATTATTGATGATTTTATTAGAAATATATTAAAATCTAAAAAAAGAGTTTCTAAGATTGACATTAACATTGATAAAGATACTATACTGAAATTAAAAGATAAAACCATTTTTGCTTTTCCAATATCAAATGTGACAAGTGAAAATATAAACAATTTGCACTCTTTTATTAAAAATATCCCATCTAGTGACAATTTCGATGGTAGATTAAATGATGATGGTATTGAATTCATGATAAATGATATTATTAAAATTCCAGAAGTTGGATTGGCTGCTATTGGAATTATGCAGAATGGAAAGATACATATCAATGAAAAATTATTAATAGGGCCATTTAACAATAGTTTTGTTGATGTTACTGTGGAATCAATTCATAAAAAACAGATGTCATATCTTGAAATTAGTGCAAAAGATCATGGATCTCTTGTTGTCAAAGTAAATAAAAAGAAGATAGAAAATAAAATAAATAAACATATGATGATCATTAGCCCTGGACAACTTGGTAATTTCACAAATGAATTTTATATTGTCTTAACAGATGGATATATTGATCAACAAGTTGATGATAGTTTCAGTTATTCAAGTATAGATAAACCCAATATTAAAATTGGTGCAAAGATTATGATATTTACAAGAAATATTTATGATAGAATAACTATCAAAGACATTATTAAACAAGATAATCAATTAGTATTAAGAGTTAGATTTAAGGATGGTTGTATTAGGTATATTAAAAATAATTCTAATATTGTCATGAGATATAATCCCAGATTTTTATTTGGCAAGGCTTTCAAATCTGTAAAAGATCTATGATACCACTATTTTATGATTGAAAAAATAATAAAATATTAGTCTGTTTCATTGATAATTTTCAAACAGTTGTCCCATTCAGCCGGACCGACAAACAGCTCAAATTCCAGAAACTTTAGAAACTCGCGCTCCATCACGTTGATCTCGCGCAGCGAAAAAATGTTGTAGGCAATCTTGCCCCACACCCGGTTGGTATACGCCACGTCGTTCTGCATCTTGGACGCCACCATCATCGCCGTAAAACACAGCCGGTGACCACCACCATAAAATGCTTGAATATTTGGGTGGCGTTCGACAAAGCGCTGCAGGTAGATAAGAACCAGGGCCAGCACGTTTGGCGCCAGGCGTGAGCGCCGGTGGATTCTCTGCGCAAACTTGGCCACTGGCCAGCGAGTCTGCTCGGGCAATCGCGCCCACAACTCGGCATCGGGTGGCTTTGTCTGCAACGACAGCAAATCTTCTATCATTTTGGTAACCTTCTTCACATTGACTATCTCCATATCACCTATTTGCTCTTTTTCGAAAGTCCTTTGGATATTCACAGAGAATATATAAGTCATACATATTCTAATAAAATGGATCATACAAAAAATTATATTTTCAATTTTTTATTGCAATTATTAAAAAGAATTTTAATGTATCAATCAGTAAGTCATATTTATAGATTTTCAGAAAGTCTAAATTTCTTATGAATAGTTACCATTGTTTTTTTAGATCAAATAAATCCATTAAAGCAAATCTTTCTTTTGCTTCTATTTTACCACTATTCATTATTTTATTCAACTTTAGAAAGTAATTATCAGCTTGTTCTTCATATGATGTGACAAATTGTTTACCAACTGTTGACATTAGTGTGCATATACAATCAATACAGTGAGCTTTATTCAGATTTACTTTTGCAAGCAGAATCAAAAAGCAACTGTATATAATTTTATTTGTTATTAGATTATGATTGTACAATTCACCAACAAATCTCATACATCCTAAAACATGATTTTTGAATTTAAATATAGATTCTGCTTCCTCTTTCATACTTTTGTCTAGGGACACTCCTTCTTCAAACATCTTTTGGCATTTATTCAGTAATAATTCTCTGAAATAAATTTTCCTACTATCTTCTTCAATATAATAAGAGGCTAGTTCAAAACATAGTTTGGCATAAATAGCATTAAATTTAGATTCAACAATTGCTTTTTTAAAGATAATATCAACTAAATTTAGAAGATGATCCCTATTTTTAATATCCAATTGGATAAATTCTCCAACCAATTGATTAAAATTGCTATCACTCAATTTATTGAGGATGCTTCTAATTTGAGAATATAATTTGTCATCATCTGTTTTGTCAAATTTATTATTCATTACCCAATTATTTTTAATTTTTGTATCCAATTTTCTCCAATGGTTACTCTTAAATTTTGGAGGTTTGTTTTTATAATTTAAATTGGATGCAAATTTTACTAGATTAGGATGCATCTCCCTATTACTGTCTTTATATTTTAAAAGTAATTCAACAGTAATTTTTTTAACCAATGGTTCCATCTATTCTATAGTTATATTTTATCCTTTAAATATTTATTTAAAATAAAAAAAATATTCAAACTTTTTTGGTTGGCAAAAGTTCATTATCAGAATTGCTTATAATATTTCTAATAAATTTTGTTTTTGTATCGAACATACCAATTGATTTATCATCTTTGACTCGATAGATTGGATGATAGTAATTGCCATCATAATATAATACTATTGATGGATCTTTTCTACTTAATTTTCCTCTCCTACCAACAGCTGTTATATCCATACCATTACAATCATTTTCCAAAATCATAATATTTAAGCCATTTAATGCGACTTCCTGTTGAGTTAGTTCGTTCTGGCTTTCTGATATATCGTGTCCTATTACTAATTCTTTGCTTAATTTTTGAATTACATTTTTATCCACATCTTTGTCATCAATCAATTTATATTTCAATTCATTATAAAAAGTTATTGCATCAATTGATCTTGGTATTATATTTTCATTTTGAAGGATATTATGCACTGCTCTATGAAAACTATAATTATCATTATCATCTAATTCGCGCTTTATGAATTTTTCAGGATTTATATACTCAAATGCTTCATTCATACTATATTCCATAAATCCACCTTTTTGTATTTTTTTATTATTTTTTTCACTGTTTTTATCTTTCCGTCTGAAAATATAGTATCTATTAAGTCTTGTCATTTCAAAACATGCTTTGTTAACTTCATTTTCTTGATCATAGTATTCTGCAGCATTTTGTAAGAATCTTCTTGTTTTAGGATTTTCCTCATATTTTATTGTATTTTCGAAGTAATTTTTATGTATATTAAATTGATTTTCGAATAGATCTGTTTCAATTAATTCCATATCACATTTTTCTAGAAATTCTTTTTCTAAAAATCTCCTATCAACTAAAAATTCCGTAAGATAAATCCCTTCTTGTGATATTAATGCATTGTGAATATCAATCGCATATCCTGTTCCTGCAACTTGTCTTTCGTCTTTAATATCATATTTTTTAACTATTTCAAATAATACCTTCTTTTCGCCTTTTTGATTGGTATAATATGCTGTATACTGATTCTTTCCACTAAGAAGATCCATTATTCGTTGACCATCAAATGTAGTAATCAACATAAATCCACCTGGTTTAAGATACATTTTAATATTTTCAACAAAATTATTCCAGGTTGTATCATTGGCAAAGAAATAATGAATGGCGAACTGACAATTTAATCTATCAAATATCATCCTTTTATTTTTGTCAAGAGAGAAAAATTTCTTCATAAATTTCTCATTGCTCCGTGACATTGTACCAAGTGCCTTTCTTTGTTCTTCATAATCTAATAAAGCACCTCCATCTGCATTTATGAAAAACATTCTAGGGAAATTTGGATGTGTTTTTCTTAATTGATTATAACGGCTAATTGCTCCATCTGTAGGAGAAATTAAACCATTATTGTCAATATCCAAGCCTACATATAGATCAACTTTTGAGTAGTAAAATTTCATTATATCACCACCTCTTCCGCAAGCAATATCAAGAACTGTTTGAGACTTATTATTTTCATAAACTGGATTACACATTGTATATATTATTATACTTTTTATCCAATTGTGGAAATTTCTCATCGGTTTTCCTAATGTAGTTCTAATTTGATAATAAGCATTCTCTTTGGCTTCTGAAAGAATAACACTATGGTCTATCTTACCCCTTAAAAGATCTACATGTTTATTATATGTTTTATCATTTGCTAATATAATGATATCTTCCATTGTAAATGGATTTTTAATACTTCTCCATATCTTCTTTGCCACATCAAAATAGTTACCATATTTCTTTTTAAATCTCAAAACTGATTCAGTTTTATCATATCTTGTCCTCATTGGTACCCATCTATGGGATTCTGGGATTTTAGGATCATTATTGTAATAAAATTCAACTACAGTTCTATCTTGAATAATATTTCCTTCTATATCTCTCACTTCACCATCTTGAAGAAATAGATTTGCTATATATCTTCTCTCCTCTTTTTCAAATAAAACTGGCTGCTCTCTGTTTCTAATGTATTTTCCAACATATAAATGTGCTATTTTATATGGTTTTCCTCTAACATAGTCATCTTTAGAATTATCAAAAAGCACCAAAATTTTGTTAGTTTCTGGACTTCTTTCAAATTGTATCCAAAAATCTATGGAGTTTTTATCAGGAGGCTTCCATTTATATTCAACAAATTTTATTTCTTTAATTAATGTCGTATATTTCTGTTCTAGTGGGTGGTAAATCAAACCATCAAGAATATAAGGACAGTCAGTTTTTTTATCAAATACATATTTCTTCCACATTAATTCTGAATATTTAAATATCTCATTATTTTCTCCTCCAAAAACTGGAATGAAATATTTTCTTCTTACTAACGGATACATTGAATTTACTCCAATATCATGATTTAGAGCTTCCATAAAATCGTCGATCTGTTTATTATGAAAAGCTACTATTTTTTGTGGATTAAATTCAGCAGCATAATTTTTTATGTTATATCCTTTATGCCCCTTTAAAATAAAACATGCATTGATTATATCATCCGCTTGTGACAATCTATCCAAAAATGAACTATCTTCTCTAACGTTCTTTCCACTATTGTAAAGACAATCAAATGCCATAAAAATATAACGATTTTTATTTCTTAGAAATATTAATTCACCATCTAGTATAGAATCATTATACTTGCTTTTATTTTCTGGAAGAATAAATCCGGTATTTCTAATATACAAATTGTCTGTTATTAAAAATAGTACACCATTGTATAATATCAGAAAACATCTTTCTCCATCAGCTTTGTCCGTTACAGCATATTTATTTGGTAATTTGTCAACAACATGTTGAACTTCTAATGATTGTGCTTTTCTCCCGGCCAATGATGTCATTTTCTTTTTATCCACACCCAATAAATCAGCATATCTATTTAAAACTTCTTCCGCAAAACTATTACCAATAATAAAATTGCTTTGTTGTAATATCTTTAAAAGTAATGTAGATTCAGAATAAAATTTGCTTAAAATCTTTAGATCGGCTTTTTTATCATTTGTTGTAAAATCTATTTCCAGTTCATAATTTGGAACAGATTTATGTACTAAATTAATGAATTGGTTCATTTTTATACTTGTAAGGTCTATTCTCATTTTATTATCCTTTTCATCAATTATAAACAATGATACCCTTTGCTTATATCTAAAAGTAATTTTATTCCTTTCAGTTTCTTTTAATGATTTTATTTTCTTATATTCTTCTTTGCTGACATCAACTTCTTTTGACATTCTTGCTCTTATATCATAATCATCAATATCGAATATATTCTTGCGACTTTTTACTTTTTTGATGATTGATAAATCTTCCCTCTCTTTTGACATATTAACAAGAATTGAAAAGATAACATGATTCTTGCGCATGTGCAACATTTCCAAGTATTTATTAATTGATTTATTACCATCAATAGTAACTCTGTAGACACTTCTAGTATCCTCGTCTAATTGATCATCACTATAAATAACATCTAGAGTTACTGTATTTTCAAGTTTTAATTTATCTTTTTTTCCCCTATAATTTAAATATTCAAGGATTTTCAAAAAATTTTCATATCCCATTAGGTTTTCTTTCTTTTTATAATTGAAGAACATGAATTCAAATTCATCGTCCTTTGTTATTTTTTTAAAGATATTTTCCACATTCTTCTTTATTTCTGTACTAAGTTGTTCTTCTAATGAACCTTGGATGTAATTTTTTAGTTTTATACTATCATTACGCATCCTATCTTGTCTATTTCTATAGTATATATTCTTAAGTAATTTAATAATTTTTTCAAATTTATCAAAAATTGATATTGAATTGGTATAAAATAATGTTAAATATACATATATATATTATAGTAATAGATGTCTAAAGCCAATAAAATAAATCTAGATCCTCAGAAATTACCAACAGATTATATTCCAGTAATTTATAATATTGGAGATATTGGAGATGACATATTAAAACATAAACCAACACCATCTTTTTCATCAAATATAGATTATCCAAAATTCTCATTTGGTTTTCATCATTATATTCATCAAACTAAAGATAAAATGGAAATTACAGAGCAATTCAAGGATAAAAAAAAAGTATATTATGTATTAAATAAATTTGAGAGATATATCGATGATTATGATTCTGACATTAATAATGTATCAAAAGTGTATTTTGATATTGATCCAAAACCAAAAATTTTAAGCAGAGCATTTTTTAAACTTTGGGAATTATTTTTTATGTTTGATCTAGTTCAAACTAATAAACCTGAATTAATAACTGCTCATTTGGCAGAAGGGCCTGGATCATTTATTCAAGCAACTATGTTCTATAGAGATAAATTTACAAAAAAAGGGATATCAAAAAATGATAAATATCATGCTATTACACTCCATCCTGAAGATTTATTAAAATATGTCCCCCCATTAGAAGAATCATTTATTAAATACTATTCAAAAGAGAAACCTATCAGATTTATTCAACATAAAACCTATCCCAAAGAAATTGCTAGAATATCTAGAAAGAAAGATAATGGAGATTTGACAAATCCAAAAACAATAAATCATTTTGGGGGTAATTTTCAAAAAAATAAAGCAGATTTTGTGACAGCAGATGGTGGTTTTGATTGGAAAAATGAAAATACACAAGAGCAAGAAGCGTTTAAACTAATTCTAGCCGAAATCACCACAGCTGTAAAGATACAGGCAAAAGGTGGAAATTTTGTTTGCAAAATATTTGAATCATTCACTTCTACAACTATCAAATTAATATGTATTCTTAAATCTTTTTACGATGAAGTTTATGTAGCAAAACCATTGATGAGTAGGGAATCAAATTCAGAAAAATATATAATTTGTAAAAACTTTAAATACAATAACGGTAAAGAGAGAAATAAGAAGATTTCACTATTGGATTCGATTTTAAAAGATGCTTTTAAACAAAAAAATAAGAATATAGTTGATATATTTCCAACTTTTAAGATTGGCAATGATCTAAAAACTACTATGATTAAGATTAATACAGATATATCAAATAGACAATTAATACTTATTAACCAGATGGTTGACTTCATACAAAAGCAAAATTACAGAGGAGATGTTTACCAGCAAAAAAGAGAGGATCAAATAGAAGCTACTAAATTTTGGACAAATATATTTTTCCCAGAAGTTAAAGATTTCGATACTTACAAAAAAACAATTATGAAATTTGCAAATAGTATTATTGATAAAAATGCAGCTATCAAAGTTCAAATTGGTGGAGTAAGAGGCCCAAGAATAAATAGAGTCAAATTAATTATTTTAGAAAAAGATAATGGCAATTATAATATAATTTTAACGCATAATAGAAAATGGGATAGTTTTACAACAGTTGGTGGAAAGATGGATCGTAAAGATAAAGATCTTATTGATACATTAACACGAGAGATTAAAGAAGAAACTTTAAATTCATTAGATATTCAAACAATAATTAACAAACTATTATATTTTGATTTGGTAGATATGAGGACAAGAGTGTATGTCGTGGTATTAAATAAAGATGATTTCCCATCGCAAGAATACTATTATAATCTGAAGATATTAGGAAAATATGATCTTCCATATGATTGGAGAGAATCAGATGGTATAAATAAATTTAAATTAAGAGATTTATTGAATTGCATTAACAAATTGGGTGTGGTTGAAGATTTTAGGTGCATTGATATTGATGGTGTTGAGCATAAGATATTTAGTAATATTTCCCAGTATTTAAATAAAATAGTAGAGGATAATATATTAGAAAAAATTGGATTATTCGAGTATAATAAGAGAACATTAATTAATGAAACTGAAGACTTTTTGAATGGAACACAAACTGTTTTATTTGAATGAAAATTCGTTAAATTTAATATCTATTTAATTTAACGATATAATAGTGTTAAACTAGTATGGAATCTAAAAAAAATGAGTACAATAAAAGATATATTTTGGTTAAAGCCAGAAAAGTTATAAAACCAACTAATGATAATATAGCTAGGAATATAAAAATAAAAAAAATAAAAATTAAAAATAAAAAATCAAAAATATGCATACGTGGTTGGTATCACTGTCTTGAGAAAAATATTGATTTGTATAAAGATTATAAAATAAAATTGTACTAATTAAATTAGTGTTTTTTCCTCTTTTTTTTATTATTTTTAGTTGGTCTAGAATTGGGAAATTTAGGGTAAATATATTCTCTTTTCAGAGTTTCAAACGTACTCTTTTCTGCTTGTTCGAATGACATTCTTCCACTTTCTGCACTTTTCATTGCTCCAATCATGTTAAATAAATGTGTTAGATCATCTCCACTAATTACTTTTTGAAATGTAGCATAATATCTAAAAGAAAAATCTGGAAATTTCTCTTCCATATGCCGTTTATATTCTCCCTCATCATCATCCTTTAATTTCTTCATCTCATCTGTGCACATATATTGAAGTATTTGTATAATACCATCTAACAATTCGTCAACATTTGGTAAATTTGGAGGAGGCAAATCATCACCCAAACCTCCACTTGGATCATAAACCATACCAGCTTTTCCCTCTTTCTTAAGCTTTCTATCCATTCTTTCAATCTCATCTTCATCAAAATATCCTTGATATTTGCTATTAAAATCATCCAATCCATCAATGTTAAGATCCATTTTTAGTATATATATTTGATAATCAAATATACTTTAAGTATATAACGCAAAATGAATTACCATAATATTATTCTTATAAATTTTTATATCTTTCATTTTATATTTCTTAGATAATTGAGTTAATTTTTCATCAGCAATCAAATACTGTAACATTGGATAATATTTTAATTTTTTTAGTTTATTTTCTCTTATTTCTAATATTTTTATTTTATCAAAATTATCAAGAACTTCAATTCTATTACAATTAGCATAAATATGAGTAATATTTGGTAGTTCTGATATTTCGATGATTCTATTATTGTCACATTCCAACTCTTTCAAAGAATAAAATGTTTTTAGATGACTTAGCTTATTATTTTTAATCTCTAATCTCCTTAATTTATCCATTGGATATATTTTACTAAGTCTATTATTATTACATACAAGCAATTCAAGATTTGATATTTTAGGAATAGTGGACAGTTTATTGTAGGATACATCTAATCTTTTTAAATTATTATAATTACTTAAATCACTTATATCATCTATATAATTGTTCCTACATGATATTTCTTCAATAGAAAAAGGTAATGGTGGAATTTCTAATAAATTATTATTGCATATATCAATAACTTCTAATTCCTCCAAATACGACATATCATGAAGTTCAACTAAATTATTATTTGATAAAAATAGATATTTAACTGTTGGTGGTATTTTTGGAAGCTCCTCAATTCCAAGATGACTTAAATCTAATGAAATTCCATTTGTTTTTTCACACTCTAAAAAACGGTATTCTAATGTATCTTTACACTGTAATCTTAATTCTGGTATTTGGGGATTGTATTTTATCAATCTTTCCAAATCTACTCCCCTAAATTTTTTAAATTTTAAATCTGTATTTGGATAAATTGTATATCTACTGTCAGGATTCTCCTCCTTCCTTCTAGGATTATTAAAAACTTCACTCTCTGGATCATAAACTTCAATTTCTGTTCTTGTTTCACTATCCATTTTATTTTTATAATTAAAATAGATAATTAATAATTAACTATTGACACATTTCACTTTTCTAAAAGTTAAATTTATTCTTGGCCTCTTAACTTTACTCCTTTTTGGTAATGAATGTTGCCAATATTCATTAGTTGGATATTTCATATGCAAAAAGCTACCATGTTCTAGTGATATTTCCAACTTTTTATATTTACCTTTTGGCATAAATTTATAAGGTCTGAATTGGAAATCTCGTTCTGCCCCCAAAGTTACAGATGCTATTCCATACTCTTGAATAATATCTTCCTCTGCATCTCTATGAAATCCAATATATTGATTTCCATCCTTATAACAATTAATTAAAACATAATTATAATTTACAGATGTCCACAGTTTTACTTTTTTTCTTAATTTTCTTAAAGCAATACAAACATTGTCATCTTCATCCCAACTTTTAACAGGAATATTACTACCAGAAAATCTGTATGAAACCCCATCCTCCCCATACGATACCTGTTTTCTGGGTATTTTTAATTTTTTGCCAAAAAGAGTTATTTTTGATTCATCGTCAGTTAGATAATTTAAATTATTGCTGAATATATCATAATAATAATCCGCTTCTTTTTTTGATAGAAAATCATTTTTATAATAAAGATACAGATTGTCTTCTAAAGAGATAAAACTTTTCTCACTGAATCTTTTTTGAAATGTCATTTAAGTTTTAATAATTTAAATATATTACAAACTAAATTTTTAAATATCAATTTTTAAGCCAAATAGCAATCAATTTTTTTTAATCATTGAAGTCATCTCTTCATACAGTTCTTTTTTTGTTTTAAATTTGTCTTTTCCATTTTTTGTTTTTCCTTTGACAATATTAATACCAAATACTTTTGCTACTTTTTGCAATTCTTGCAGTTTCATTCTAATATTTATTTCTTGAATAATAGTTGGATCATATTTATCAACAGCTTTTTTCTTCTCAATTTCATCTTTTGTACAGAAAATATCTTTAGTGTCCTTGACTGTATCAATATCTATTTCTGTCTCTTCAGGATCATCAATATAAACATCTGATTGCGCATCAACATCACACACTTCACCATAATTATTTTCAGAATCAACTTCTTCCTCAGCCTCCCCTTCTACTTCTGTTATTACCATCTTATCATCTACAATATCTTCTCCTTCACAAATGGACAAATAGGTTGAGAGATCTTCTGTACCAGTTTGAAATACCTTTTCAATACAATCTTTTGAAAAATTATCATTTAATATCCCAATATACATTTTGTCAATATTAATTAATTTTTTAAGAGGTTCTAAATCATAACACCAAATTTTATTATCCTGGTAAACGATTGGTTCAAAAACTTCATCATAAAAAGCTAATAAAATAGATGGCTTAAAAATGTTATAATTTTCTTCTGGATAAACAGCGTAAATTTTATCTTCATTTACACTTAAAATAAATATATTAATTGACAAATAGTCGGCTAAAAATCTAATTACCATAATATTATTTTTAAATTTAATGAGTGAATTGGATAGTTCCTTTTGATTCCATCCTAGTTCTTTATACCCATAATTTTCAAAAAGATTCTTAGAATATAAATCAGATAACATTTTATCATTAAATTCATCAATACATATTACTTTTTCTCCATTAGTAAGATCCATAAAATTATCTTTAATACAATATAGTATTGAATATAAAAGAGAAATGTTTATCAATTTGCCTTTATTTGCTAATACACCCACTCTTTTAGCATCAGATATAAATGGATCAAAGATTTTCTTTAATTTTTTTGGCAGATCACCTAATGTGCTAACTTCTCCATATTTTAGTATTGTATAATGACTTTCTTCTAAATCATTCTTCAAAGTACTTATATTGTATATATTTTCACTGTCGTCTTTATAACTCTTGCAAATTTCTAAAACATAAGATATTAAATCATTTAAAATTATTCTTTTTTCCATTTAATAAGTTACTATTAAGTAAACTTTAAATAATTATTTATAAAATAAAAATCAAATTTTTATTTAGCCATTGCTTTTTTCTTAATCTTCTTATTCTTTTTATTCTTAGATTTACCACCTATTTTATCTGACTCATTACTAATATTTGATTCAGATATATCTTCTACACTGAAATTCGTATAAACAACATCAGAGTCAACATCCAAACTTATATTTTTGTCATATCTTCGTCGTTTTATTAAACTTTTTTCTCTATTGCTAAATTTAAGTTTTGGACTAATTCCTCTTTGAGATGGAAATTCATCATCAGCATAAGGTGTAAATTCTTTTTTATCTGATGCTTTCTCACTATTGACACTTTCAGTATAATAGTTTTTTGCTTTATTTAGCCGTTTTAATTCTTTTTCTATTTTTACATAAGTATTGTCGTTCAATTTATGGAAAAACATGAAAACACCATTATTATTTTCCATATAAGAAGGTTTGTCTTCCATTATAATATCTACAATTTTTTTCATATCTTCTTTTTTTTTAATTTTTTGAATTTTATTTGCTAATTTCTTTTTCATCTCATGTGTGTATTTTTTTACCATTAATACCACACTATATATTATAATATTATATATTATTACTAAATTCTTAAGCGCGTATGTACTTTTTATTTTTCATTCTGTATTGAATTCATAGAATAATAAAATTATATCGAACATATATATATAATAAAGGACTTGATGTCAATATCTTCTGATAGTGAAAATGATATTATAACAGATAGTACAATTTCTTCATCTTCTGATATAAATATTGAAGATTTAATGGATATAGAATATATACATCCTTCACCCTCTGATCCAGAATTTCAAAATAAAATTTATGCAAAGCGTGAATTTTACTACCATAAAATACCCGAACGAACTGCAATCAAAGATTATGCTGACATAAAAGAATATAGAGATAAAATATGTTCTCGCAAATTTGCTTTGCAGGAACACCAATCATTTTTAAGCAATTTTATTAACCCTGATACACCCTATAAAGGTGTTTTGGTATTCCATGGAACTGGAACTGGAAAATGTTTAACTGGTGATCAATTGGTTTATTTGAATGGAAATCTAGTTCGTCTTGATGAAATCTGGAAAAATTTTCATTCTAAAGAGATAACGCCTGATTATGAGGATGAGTATGGAGAATGGTCTTTTCCTACAAATAAATTATATGTTAATTCATTGAATGAAAAAACAATGAAAATAATGAAACAACCTGTAAAAAGATTATACAGGCAAAAAATAAATGAGAAGATTAACATTATTAAACTAGAAAATGGATCTACTCTAAAAATAACAAAGAGGCATAAATTGTACACTGAAAATGGATGGACAAATAATTTTACAAACTCAAAATACGTTTTAATTCCAAATATTTTAATAAATTCTGGAAATTCTATTGGTAAAGAATTAGCATATCTATTGGGGTGGCAATTTGGAAATATGCAAAGTATTTTAATTAAAAATGCAGATTCGAATATTTTAAAAAAATGCAAAAACTGTTTATCAAGAATTTCCCAAAAAAAGAAACTAAAAATTAATAAATTAGTAGAGCACTATCCAAAAAATAAAACTCCTTATTTGCGAATTTACAGTAATGATTATATTAAATTTTTAAAAGATGGTGGATATATTTGCAAAAAACAAATCCCAAACAAAATAATGAATGCATTAAAAGATGAAATAAGGATTTTTTTAAGAGCATATTTTGACAAAGAGGCATATGTTAATATTAAAAATAAAAGTATTGAAATATCATCAATTTCTGAAAAACTCATACAGCAATTAGTTACACTTTTAAAATTATTTGAAATTAATATGGTTTATAGATCAATTAAAAACTATTTCGTAGGTTTTATACAAAATGATGATTTAAGAGATTATAGAATAGAAATTGGATTTGAACTTGCCCATAAAAAAAAGAGTCTTAATTCTATTTGTAAATTAGAGAGAAATCCAAATAAAAATAAAATTTGTGGTGATTTTAGATTTTCAAAAATAAGCAAGATTTATGAAATAAATTATGATGGGTTTGTTTATGATCTAGAGATAGAAAAACATCATAGCTTTGTAGTTCAAGGAGCAATAGCTTCGAATACATGTGCTGGAATTGCAATTGCTGAACGTTTCAAACAGATGGTGCAAAAATATAATACAAAAATATATGTTCTTGTCTCTGGACCTCTAATTAAGGAAAATTGGAAAAATGAGCTTTTGAAATGTACAGGAGAAACGTATTTAAAAGAGCAGGATAAAAGTATTCATATAAGTGCGGTTGATAAACAAAGAGCAAGGAAAAATGCTATCAATATTGCATTACAATATTATCGTTTTATGAGTTATAGAAGTTTTTACAAAAAGGTTTTAGGAGAAAAAATCGTAGAGAAAATCAAAACAAAAGATAATAAAATTAAATTGTCCTACCGTAAAACAAAAGAGGGTGAATTTGAGAGAGACATTGCAATTGATAAAATATATGATCTCAATAATAGCTTAATTATAGTTGATGAAGCGCATAATTTAACTGGAAATGCCTATGGCGAAGCATTAATGAAGATTATAAAAAAATCTCAAAATCTAAAAATAGTTTTGCTAACAGCAACGCCAATGAAAAATCTTGCTGATGATATAATCGAATTAATTAATTTTATCAGGCCAATAAATTCACCACTTGTAAGAGATAAAATTTTCAATAGGCACAAAAATCACCTTATGAATTTTAAACCAGGTGGTGTAGAATATTTAAAAATGATGACGACAGGTTTTGTAAGTTATCTTCGAGGAGCAGATCCATTAACTTTTGCTAAGCGAGTTGAAAAAGGAAAAGTTCCTAAGGGTCTTCTATTTACAAAAGTTGTATCGTGTAAAATGCTTCCATTTCAAAAGAAAATATATGATGAAGCAATTAGAGAGAAAGATGATACGTTAGATAGGAGATCAGAAGCTGTTGCTAATTTTGCTTTTCCTGGTTTGAGTCAAGATAGAACCAAATTAGTTGGATATTATGGAAGAGAAGGTATAAATATTGTTAAAAATCAATTAAAAACTAATTATGAAACACTAAATAAAAAAATATCCTCTGATATATTGAAAAGTGAATATGCCGGATCTGAAGGTGATTTAATATCAATATCAGAAAATGGCAAAACAATAACTGGTGAGATATTAAAAATTTATAATCTAAAATACTTTTCAATTAAATTTTATAAAGCGCTCAAGAAAATAAATCGTTTAGTATGGGGGAAAAAAGGAGCACGAACAGCATTTATTTATTCAAATCTAGTAAAAGTTGGAATTGAACTATTTACTGAGATTCTTCTCCAAAATGGTTATCTAGAATATGATGAGAATCCCAGCAATTACCAAATAAAATCAGATACAAAATGCTACTTTTGTGGTGATACGTATAAACAACACCAACAAAAGAAATTAAAAGAGACCTCGATGATGGAAAGAATTAAAAATATATCTGAATCATCAACCGAATATGAAAAAGTAAAAGGAGAACCACCATTCCACAATTTTTATCCAGCTACATTCATATCTGTTACGGGAAAATCAGCTGAAGATGCAATAGATATCATACCTGAGGATAAGCAAAAAATCCTGAATGAAGTATTTAGTAGCATAGAAAATAGAGATGGTAGGTATATAAAATTTGTACTAGGTTCAAAAGTCATGGGAGAGGGTATAAGTTTGCAAAATGTAGCTGAAATACATATTCTGGATGTTTACTTTAACTTGGGAAAGGTCGACCAAGTTGTTGGACGTGCAATTCGACACTGTTCGCATTATAATATTACCACAGATGAGTATAGATATCCAGATGTTAAGGTTTATAAATATGCAGTAACTGTAGATAACGGTTTGTCTAGCGAAGAAGAACTTTACAAAAAAGCAGAACTAAAATATATGCTTATTAAAAAGGTTGAAAGGGCTCTAAAAACAGTTGCAATTGATTGTCCACTCAATATATCTGGCAATATATTCCCAGAAGATGTAGAAAAATATAAAAATTGTGTTGTGCCTGGTAAGAATAAAGGAAAAGATAAACCAATTTGTCCTTCAATTTGTGATTATACAAAATGTGATTTCATATGTGAAGATCCAAAATTAAATACTCTTTATTTTGATAAGAAAATGGGTGTATATAAAAAAATTACTAAAAATAATCTAGATTATTCTACTTTCACTCAAACATTAGCTAGAGCTGAAATAGAAATAGTTAAAACGAAAATAAAAGATATGTATAGATTTGAATACGTTTACACATTAAAAGATATAATACAATATATAAAGGGAACATACGAAGGGGAAAAGAGAGAGTTATTTGATGAATTCTTTGTTTTTAAAGCTTTGGATGAACTAATTCCGATAACAGAAAATGATTTCAATAATTATAATGATACAATTTTTGATAAATACAACCGACCTGGTTATATTATTTACATCAAGAAATACTACATATTCCAACCATTTGATCTTAATAATGATGTACCTATGTATTATAGATCCACTTATGATAAACCTATGCAAAATCAACTAAGTTTATACAATTATCTCAAGAATACTGTTAAATATAAAGAATTTAAGGGAACTAAAGAGGCAACTGAAAAGACAACAATGCTAATTGATCCAAAATTAGAGATATATGATTTCCAGCCAACAATAGATTACTATGAGGGCAGAGAAGAAAACAAATATGTCGGTATTATTGACAAAGAACCAAGTAGGCGTAAAAGTAAAAGACTTGAAGAACTTAAGGATGTCTTTAAAATTAGAAAAAGGAGGAGCAAAATTCTTGAAAAGAAACGAGGAACAGGAATACCAAGTCTTATGGGTGCTGTATGTAGTACCTCAAAAAGTCGTGAATATCTTGAAAAACTTTCCAAAGAAATTAATGTTGATATTGGTAAAAGTAATACAAGAATAGATATATGTGAAAAAATTAAAGATAGATTACTATTCTTAGAAAAATATAGTACAGGCAAAAATAAGATAACTTATATAATGATACCAGCAAATCATAAATTATATCCATTTCCTTACAATTTAATAGATCGAGCAGAATATATTAAAGAAAAAATTAAGGAGAAGATTAAATTCGAATTAGATATAACTGTTAAACAAGAAAAACAAACAGTAGATGGAGTTAAAAATCTTCCGAAAATTACTATCACTATTAAAAATACACCATCATTGGATAAATTCAAAGATTATCTAGAATCCCTTGGTGCTAGATTATTAAAAGGAAAATGGATTATCATACTTAAATAAATTTGAAATAATTTATTAAAATAATAAAATTTATATAAAAAATACTTATATAAATTATTAAATAACTAATAATGACTAGTCCATATATCAATACTGAGCTCAGCACACATGTTTCATTATATCCAAATCAGATGGATAATAAATTGTATATAAATCTTAAAAAAAATCTAGAGGCAAAACTTGGAAAAAAATGTTATAGTGATAATGGTTATATTATGGAAATTTATAAAATAGTAGAATACAAGGATGGTAATGTTGAAGCAGAAAATCCATCTGGCTCTGCTATTTTTGATGTTAAGTTTTCATGCAGATTATGTATCCCATTGCGCGGAAAACAGATAATTTGCAAAGTTGACAGAGCAAATAAAGTCCTTATAACAGTTGCAAATGGACCAATCGTTGTAATTGTTACAAATGAAAGAATTAACAATAAAATATTCTTTATGGACAATTATAATAATTTAAGATTTAAAAAAGAAGATAAATCTCATATTTTAGAGCCAAATGAATTTGTTAAAGTAACATTATTGTCAATAACTTTTAATAATGGTGATAATAAGATTAAAGCAATTGGGTATCTTGATGATATTGCTACCGAAAAGGAAAAAGAGAATTTCTATTTGGATTTATACAATACCGATAAAGAAACCATTGATTTAGAAAAATATAAAGAAGAGAACATGATTCAAGAAGGATAAGTTTAGAATACTTAAAAATTATATGTTATAGTAATAATTAGAGTTATCGCTATAATATGAATAATACAGATTTACAATATCCAAAGAAGAGAAAATTTAAGCGAACAAAAGGAAAGATGTATTGTAGCAATTGTGGGAAATATGGTCATCCATATAAAAATTGCAATGATCCAATTACCAGTTTTGGCATTATTAATTTTTTAATATCAACAGATGATGATAATTTAATCGATACTATCATTAAAGAACTATCAATTGATACTGACAGAGACATAGATTTTGAAAGAGGCATTATATTAGCAGAATCACCTGGAATCAAATTTGAAAATCCTCATGACATTAAACTATTTGGAATTTACAAAAATAATATTAAATTTCTAATGATCAGAAGAAAGCATACATTAGGCTATATCGAATTTATTCGAGGTAGATATAGTGTTGAAAATGTAGATGGAATTATATTTCTATTTAGGCAGATGACTTCTGAAGAAATAAAACGAATAGGAAATTGTACATTTGATGATTTATGGAATAATTTATGGATAACCAATAAAAATAGAATGAATTACCAGAATGAATTTATGGCCTCTAAAAATAAATTTATGAAATTAAAAAATATTAAAGATGAAAATTATTTAAATTTAGAATTTTATGTTAACAATGTTAAACCTACATGGGATCAAGCAGAATGGGGATTCCCAAAAGGGAGAAGAAATTATCATGAATCTGATATAACATGTGCTATTAGAGAATTTCAGGAAGAATCTGGATTTACTGATGGAGAGTATATTATTTTAGATAAATTAATGCCTATTGATGAGAGTTTAATTGGTACAAATGGCAAATATTATAAACATACTTACTATCCAACTATATCAACAACAGATAGACTCCCAGCAATCAGTTCGAAAAATAAAGAACAGATTGATGAAATAGGAGATATTGGATGGTTTTCATATGATGATGCAATGAAATTAATAAGGCCACATCATACAGATCGTCGAAAGATTTTAACTCAGTTATATATGTATATTATTAATGTTATTCTAGACATTTCTAAAAAAAGCGATATTCATTATGGAAATATTTAAGTTTTTGTATTTGTAATATATAAGGATAATAAAGAAATGGAGAATAGTAAAATTTTATTTGAATTTATTAAAGAACATAAATGGGATGAATTTATAAAATATATAAAGGAAAATGAGCATATGGATGTAAATATGAGAGATATTAGTAATAATTATTTAATAAATTATGCAATATTATTTAATAAAATTGATGCAGTATCTTTATTAATACATAGTGGATCGAAATTAGATATAACTGATAATGAAGGACGATCAATCCTCTACGTTCCCATTAAATATGGTTTTCTTAAAATTTTAAATCTTCTATTGCATTTTAATAAAACAAATATTGGTATATCATTAATTGATATTAAAGATAAAAATAACAATATACCTATCCATTATGCAATACAATCAAAAAATATAGATGCCGTCAAAATGCTATTGGAATATGATTCTGACGTAAACGAAAGAGACAATAATGGACTAAATTCTCTCCATTTGGCCATTATAAATAGAAGTTATGAAATGACAGAATTAATTTTAGAGAAAAATATAAATATTAACAGTCGTACAAATACAGGAGAAACAGCTTTACACATTGCATGTAATTTTCAACTTATTGATATCACAAAATTACTTATTAAAGCAGGAATTAATGTTAATATACAAGACTATGATCATGAATTTACTGCATTAGATTATAGCATTAGTCATAATAATACCAAATTAGTAAAACTATTAATTGAAAATGATGCTAATCCAAACAATCAAGATTTTTTTGGTCAAACGCCATTACACTATACCGTGAAGGAAGAAAATCAAGAAATTTTACACTATCTTATTAGTTCAAAATATACCAAAGGAATAATAAATTATAATTTATACAATGTTGATGCGCAACTACCAATCCATATTCTCTTAGAAAAAGATAATACATCAAATGTTTTAGTTGATTTTTTAAATATTTTTGTGGAAAACAGTGATCTTAATTTCCAAGATACTGAGAATACAACTCCTTTGATGTTAATAGTTAAAAAAAATCTGTGGAAGGGCCTAAAAGATATTCTAAAAATAAAAAAAATGGATATTTTCTTAATAGATTATGATGAAAAAAGAGCTGTGGATTATGTTAAAAGAGAAGATTTAGATGAATTTTTAGATATGGTAACCGATAGTTATCTTTACATCTTACGGAATCGAAATTTTGTATGGAAAGAAGAGTGGGAAAATATGTGCAAAGAAGAACTTAAACTTGGAACACTAAAACCAGATGAAAAAAAATCCTTGCAAAAGTATATTGAAGGTTCAAAATTAAAAAAGACAGATGATGTATGTAAAACTATCATTAGAAACAAGCTAGAAGATATAACAAAAAATAAAATTTCAAAATGCGGATATACATCATATCCATTCAGACAAAAGAAGAGATGTATTGCAGTTAGAAAGGGTGAAAAAATAGAAGTCTGTACATTTACAGGAATAACAATGGACATACTATTTGGCCTTATTTATCTATTAAGAAAACATCCAAATGCTTGTTCAACACTTGATGAAACTTTTGCTGACAATACTGAGTTGTGCAGTTATTATAAATCAATTGGAATATCAAAAACTACAACATGTGAATTTCTTAATTTCGAAATAATGTGGATATACCAGAAAATTTATTTTTCATCTAATTTTAGAAAGAATTTTCAGAAGTGTAAGGATAATAAAGATAAGGATTTTATAATTATACCATTGGGGATAGAATTAAGGGAGGGTAGTCATGCTAACTATTTAATATATGATAAAAATAATAATGCAGTAGAACGTTTCGAACCATACGGAGCTGGAACCCCTTATCGGTTTGATTATAATCCTAATTTATTGGATAATATACTAAAATATAAGTTTACAGAGATAGATGAAAATATTAAATATATTAAACCATCAGATTACATGCCAAAGATTGGTTTTCAATACTTTGATATCCTGGAAAAAACTGGACAAATATCAGATCCAGGAGGTTTTTGCGCCCTTTGGGGAATCTGGTTTGTTGACAATAGAATCACGTATTTTGATATAGAAAGAGAATCACTAGTAAGAAAATTAATGAAAAGTATAAGAGAGCAAAATATTTCATTCAAGAATCTAATCAGAAATTATTCAAAAAATATAATTGATATTAGAGACAGAGTGCTGAATAATAGTGGCACAAATATTAATGATTTTATAAACGATCAGTATACTGAAGAAAATTATAAAAAAATAGTTAATGAAATAACTAAATTAATCATGCCTCTTATTTAATCAAAATAGTATTTGTTACAAGTACCATTTTAATTATTATATTTTGTATTTTTTTGTTAGATACTTATCCAATGATTCTCTAACATATTGATTTACTGATAACTTTTTATATATATCATTATTTTTTGAATTTATTTTTTTCTTTTGATCATTCAACCATATGCCAATATTATGGTTATTTTTATTTTTTTCTGTACTTTTAGGAATTCTTTTATTGTCATTGCAAAATTCAAACAATAAATCTCTCCATTTATTCCACTTTAATTTAATTTTATTTTTAGTTTGATCTCTATATTCCAGATAATCATCCAATGATTTCTTAATATATTGGTTAACTGATAACTTTTCATATATCTCATCATTTTTTGAATTTATTTTCTCCTTTTGATGCTGAAGCCATTTACCAATATTCCTACTGTTTCTATCTTTTTCTCTTTGAGCAGGTATTCTTTTATTTTCTTCACAAAATTCAAATAATAAATTTTTCCATTTATTCCACACTATCCATGGATCTAGATATTCATCCAACGATTCTTTAACATATTTATTAGCAGATAATTTTTTATATATTTCATCATTTTCTGAATTTATCTTGGTCTTCTGGTTTTGCAACCAACTACCGACATTCTTATTGTTTTTATCTTTCTCTCTTTTTGTAGGAACTCTTTTATTAGTGTCACAGAATTCAAATAATAAATCTCTCCATTCATTCCACACTTTCCATGGATCTAAATACTCACCCAATGATTTTTTAACATATTTATTTATTGACAATTTCTTATATATCTCATCATCTTTTGAATTTATTTTATTCTTTTGATTTTGCAACCAACGACCAATATTCTTGTTTTTGTATTTCCCTTTATTAATTGGGACTTTCTTATTATTATTACAAAATTCAAACAACAAATCTCTCCATTCATTCCATACTTTCCATGGATCTAGATACTCATCCAATGATTTTTTAACATATTTATTCACTGATAACTTTTTATATATTTCATCATTCTTTGAATTTATTTTACCTTTTTGGCATTGTAACCAATTGCCTATATTTTTGTTATTTTTATCTTTTTCTCCACAAATAGGAATTCTCTTATTATTATTACAAAATTCAAACAATGAATTTTTCCATTCATTCCATGCTTTCCAGGGATCTAAATATTCATCCAATGATTTTTTAACATATTTGCTGACTGACAACTTTTTATATATCTCATCGTCCTTTGAATTTATTTTACTTTTTTGGTGATGGAACCATATGCCAATACTCTGATTATTTTTATCTTTCTCTTTCTGCATAGGAACTCTTTTATTATCATCACAAAATTTAAACAATAAATTCTTCCAATCTTCCCAATCATTCTTATTCAATATTTCCCCAATTCTATTATACACCTCTTCAAATAATAATTCAGCCTTTTTTTCATTAATTTCAGTATCATTTAATTTAATTCGAATTCTTGTTCTTGATCTATTATCAACAGCCTTTTTTATCCTTGGATCGATATCATTAAATGTCTTAATTAGATCAGACACATCTTTTTGCTGTAAATCATCTCCAATAACTGGCAAAACAATTCTATAATAAGGCTTATCCTTATGCAATCGATTAGCCCTCATAGCTATCTGAATTCTATTAATTGACGAATGTCTCAAATCACCAAAAATTACTGTTTGTAAATTGTCAATTGATACGCCTTCATTATAAACACCACACAAGCATAGTACATTTAGTGTTCCATCAATAATACTTTGCCTAATTTTAGTTCTCCTAGATACTTTTGTACTACCAACCATATATGTTGCATTAATTTTAGCTTCAACAAGTTTTTTTGCAAACTTTATACATCTATTTGTACTATTAAAATATATGAACATAGGAGACCAATGCATATTATTTTTTATCATATTAACTAATTCATTAAATTTATCACCTTTTGTAAAATATTCGATGTGTAGTGCATAATCGCTAATATAACCATCTTCAATAGCTTTATTCATAGGATAATTAAAATCCAAATTTGTTTGATCATGAAATGTAGCTGAAAAATTTATTTCCTTATCTGCTTTTATACTATTTATTTTATCCCTAAGTTTTGAATCTTCACTTTCTAAATGGTGTGCTTCATCTATAAATTTGTATTTAAATTTGAGACTTTGTATATAATCAACACTGTTATAAACACATACAATAACATTTGTTTTCTCGGGGATGTTATGCTTTCCATTACCAACAAAAACAGGGCGGATGCCTTTAAAATGATTAAATAGTTCACAAGTTTGTTTGGCAAGACTAATCCATGGGCATAGTATCACAAATCTATCATTATTGTTTTCCAGTAATGCTTTTCTAATCATAAATAGCATAATATAAGTTTTCCCTGTACCACAAGGGAGTTGGAATCTATAAATATTCTTATCTGATTTTGCGAAAACATCGTAGCATTCTAAAAGATATTTTCTTTTGATAATAGTATATTTTTTCGGCTTATCATCATTAGCAACAATTTTATATTCATCCATAATTTTGTCCATTAATTCATCAAAATTATATTTAATCATTTTGATTTTATCTTTATCGATAAGTTTCAATTTAGCCATTTTATCGACTTTAGCATGTTTAGTAGTTGCCAAATACATATCATCAATTTCAAGAATATCTTGCGCATAAATTCTAAATTTGCATATTTGCGACCATGTAATAAATGATTTACCATTATATTTTTTAACTTGAGTACATTTGTTATAGTCCAAACTGACAAGATCAACACCATAATCCATTATGTGAGGAAGATCAAACAATTCATCAAAATTTGGCGGTATATCATCCCATAGTATTTGTTGTAATTCAATAGCCCATAATATTTCATATATCTTATGATCTTTGAACAATGATTTATTTGATTCCCACAATTTAATTTGTTTCAAATATTTATTAATATATTTTTCCATTATTGTTGATATGTATCACTGAATATCTAACAGAAATAATGTTTATATCAATTTTTATAATCAAAATAGTATTTATTATAAAATAAAT
>JABAOC010023515.1_pt1 | contig 25438 bp, 30 predicted proteins | sample 7062161 | NCBI WGS metagenome assembly JABAOC01 (sample SAMN14538625, study PRJNA623070) | marine sediment metagenome | biome: marine biome [ENVO:00000428]; feature: marine pelagic biome [ENVO:01000023]; material: deep marine sediment [ENVO:00002113] | place: India: Gulf of Khambhat ... | reverse complement strand
TGGGGTTATCCGCCAACCGAAATCACCTGATTTGATCTTCTCTAAGCCCTTTTTGATTTCCGAAATGGGGGCGATTACCACTCTTCTGAGGAGCAGGGAAAGGGAAAGGGTAATAAAGAGGATGGCAACCACAAGACAGAGAGTGAGTTGTCTTTGATAACTTCCAATCGCAGCTTCTTCGGCAACAAGCGACAACCTTATATCATAGGTTCCAATCAGCTGACCACCTACGTGAATTGGTGTAATCACGCTAAGCATTGGAGAAGTAGCTGATTGATAGAAGGTTCTGGTTTTAATCTCGTTCTGGCTAAAGGAGGACTCGTTTACAGGATCAGCTGGGGTTCCAATCATCCCCGTGTCATTGGAGGCGATGATCTGCAGCCCCTCCGCAGTGGAAACACTGATGTTTATCTGTGTAATCTCGGGGTTTAACCACATCAATTTGTAAATATTAGATTGGAGTTTGTCTAAATCTCGTAGCTCTTCTCGGCTACCGATGCTGGCCTCAAGTGTTTGGGCCAGCATAATACCCTGTGATTTAAAGGAGCTTTGGAAGATCTCCCTTTGCTCTACAGTGGTGTAATAGATAAGAAAAAGCAAAACCACAACTATGATCGCCGTTACCGAGGTAAGTAATTTGGTTTGAAGATTGATCCGCATGAGGGGCTCACTCCTCAACGGGGGAAAGCCATCTTTGTTCTAACTCCTTTAATTTTCCCTCCTGCTTTAAGTGCCGGATCGTCTTATTTATCTCCTCCAGAAGCTTCTCCTCACCCTTCTTAACAGCTACGCCGTAAAACTCCTGGGTAAAGGGCTCGCCGATCGTCTCTAAGGTCTCTTCTGCGGAAACCATTCCAATACCAGCGGGATAATCGATGATGATGGCATCGATAGTTCCCTCAAGAAGGGCCTCTTTAGCCAGATCATAGTTTTCAAAAGATATCACCAGTGAGGGGTCGGTATATCTTTTGGCTTGCGTCTCACTAGTAGTTTCTGCTTGAACTCCCACATTCCTACCGGAAAGATCCTCTACTCCCCCAATCCCCTCTGCTCCATCGATTGTTGTTACGATGATCTGACCGGCGTTAAAGTAGGGATCAGAAAAACCCATAGTTTGGGTTCTCTCGGAAGTGATGGTGATTGATGAGATCAGCATATCTACCTCCCCAGCCAGGAGGGTGTCAAAGATCTCTTCCCACACAATGTTGCGAAACTCTACCTGAACCCCAAGGTCCGAAGCGATCTCCCTGGCGATATCGATATCCATTCCCACAAAATTGTTTTCCTCATCAAGACCTTCCATTGGGGGATAGGTAGCATCAGTTCCAACAATGATCTTCCCTTGGGTTTTAATCCTCTTCAACGTTGGGTCGGTGGTTACCTCTTTGGGTTTTCTGAGAAGATAGTAGGAGCCAACCAAAAGGACTCCTAAAGCGGTTAAGGCGATTATTAACGCGGCGATCTGGGCTTTTTTAAGTATTTTGTTTCACACCCCCTTCAAGGGAAAGGTATCATTAATAAAATTGGTTAATCAAGCATTATTTAACAGAACATCAACTAAATTTGTTGAGGTGAGAGGGTTTGGATTATAGGTCTCAGATTAGGATTGCGTGATAAGATTGGCAACCAGTTCGGCAGTAGTGACTGAGGTTTCGAGCCAGGGGTAGTAGTGGAAATCTCCACACAGGTATGCCCCATCAACAGTTGTGGTCAGTTGGGGAACCTTAGCTTTTGGACCAATGATTGGCATCGCTGGGGTGAGCTCTTTCTCGTGGGTTATCTTATGTTCGCTGTAAAGTTTATCAAGGTCGATAGGCTTTTCTTGATCGGCAGGGTAGACTAGGTGAGCGTAAGGGAGAACGTTAAACACCGCCCGCAAGTTGGCTGGGTTTTTTGGGAAGCCAATCACAAACTTTCTCTCCGGCCAGCGGAGCTTCCCCTCAACGAAAACGCACTTTGAATCCCGGTACTTTATTCCATGATCCAGTTTCAGCTCAGGGAAGATAGCAGCCGTTACATTAAGGGGTGTTGTACAAACTACCTTATCCACCATCTGAGTCTTCTCCTGCCCATTGTTCTCATAGACAACTGCAAACTTTCCCTCCCTTTTCTCTATCTTCTTAACTTCGGCGGAGGTGAGAATTTTAATTTTCTCTTCTTTCAATTTTGAATCCAAAACATTGGTGACGGTCATGATGTTGTTCTCCTCAAAAAGAAAGGCTTTGCCGGAGCCAAGTTCATTGCCAAATCGAAGATGGGTGATGCCAAAATCAGCGCTTATTCTGCTTAAACCATCTTCATAGGTGAAGATCATCATCGGCTCAACCGCAAACTTTCTTACCACCTCGGGGCATTCTTTAAGGTATTCCTCGAAGCTAATTTCTCGCAATTTGACCAGTTTTGGGTCGGGATTGGCGACATCAAAGCGGGCACTGTTGACAAACTGAGTGAGTTTGGCAAAGTAGAGCATTCCCCCCAAGCCAAATTTTTTCATTGAGACCATGGGGAGGCTTTCCATCCCCAAAAACTCTCCGTCCGGCAGGATAAAACCAATCTCCTTTTTGATGAGGGGAATTGTAAGTTCCTCAAGATCAAGCTCTTTGATAAGAGAGATCAATCGGGGTTGAAAGTTTTTGGTGGCAATTGCCCCACTGTAGGGGATTCTTCCTCCTACTCCCACCTCCTTTTCAAAAATGATTGAGTTGACCTCCCTTTGTTTTAGGCGGAAGGCGCAGGTTAGCCCTGCTAAGCCAGCGCCGATAATCCCCACTTCCATTGCTCAAAGATTACTATTTTTGAGTATGTTCTTGTCAAATGTAAAGGGAAGTTCGTTGGTTGGATTTCGTGNNTGTAAACCGTAAGATTTGAGAGTTGTGCTATTATGCGGAGGCAAATGAACTTGGTTGTGGTTGAGTCGCCAACCAAAGCAAAGACACTCTCCCAATTTTTGGGGGAGGGGTTTGAGGTTGTCTCCTCAATGGGTCATGTTCGCGATCTTCCCAAATCAAAGTTGGGGGTTGACGTTGAGCACGATTTTACTCCCCAGTATACCCTCGCTAAAGGGAAAAAGAAGGTAGCTTCCCAGTTGAGGAGGGTGGTTGAAGGGGCGGATGAGCTATTTTTAGCAACTGATCCTGACCGGGAGGGAGAAGCGATTGCTTGGCACACCCTGGCGGTGACGGAGGAGGCGAGAAAGAAGAAGGATCCTAAGATTAACCGGGTGGTCTTCCATGAGATTACCGAAAATGCCATCAAAGAAGCGTTTAAAAACCCCCGTGGCCTTGATCTTAAGCTGATCGATTCTCAACAGGCGAGGCGGATCCTTGATCGCCTGGTCGGTTATAACCTCTCCCCCCTTCTTTGGCGGAAGGTACGTTACGGCCTGTCGGCAGGGAGGGTACAGTCGGTGGCGGTGCGCTTAATCGTTGATCGGGAGAGGGAACGAGAAGCGTTTAATCCTGTAGAGTACTGGGAGATAAAGGCGCGCTTGGCAAAGGAGGAGACGAAGGAGGAGTTTGAGGCGAAACTAATCGAGAGAAAGGGTAAGAAGGTGGAGCTTGGAGTCAAGGAGGACGCGGAGCAAACTGTTGCCAAGTTGAGGGAGGTTGATTATCAGGTTGCCAAGGTCGATAAAAGCAAGCGCCAGCGGCGCCCCTCCCCTCCCTTTACCACCTCAACCCTTCATCAGGCGGCAGTCAACTCTTTGGGCTTTTCTGCCAGACGAACGATGAGGGCTGCTCAACACCTTTACGAGGCGGGTCTTATTACCTATCACCGAACCGATTCCGTCACTATCTCTGAAAGAGCGTTAAAGGAGATTCGTGATTTTATCGTCAACAATTACGGTAGCAACTATCTTCCCAAATCGGTCAACAGATACAAAACAAAGGTACGGTTAGCCCAGGAAGCCCATGAGGCGATCCGGCCGACTAAAGCGGGGCTTCAAGCTGGCGACCTGGAGGTTGGGGCCGATGAAAAAAAACTCTATGGGCTGATCTGGCGCCAGGCAATCTCTTGTCAGATGGTTCCCGCGGTTTATGAGCAGGTGCGGGTTGATATTAGGGCGGGAGAATATCTTTTTAAAGCCACGGGGGTAAGGCAGCTTTTTGATGGTTTTACCAAAGTGGCGACAAATACAGGAGGCGATAAGGAGCTTCCTGACCTAAGGGGAGGGGAGAAGCTAAACCTCATCGAGCTTATCCCCTCCCAGCACTTTACCGAACCACCCCCGCGCTACACCGAGGCGACTTTGGTTAAAGCCCTTGAGGAGGAGGGGATTGGCCGTCCCTCAACCTATGCCCCGATTATCTCCACCATCCAAGACCGCGGTTATGTTTCTAAAGAGGGAAGGCAGCTCCGGCCCGAGGATGTGGGGATCGTCGTCAATGATCTCCTTGTTGCTTACTTCCCCAAGATTGTTGATCTTTCCTTCACTGCTAAGATGGAGGGGGAGTTTGATGAGATTGCTCAGGGGAAGCGGGAGTGGGTTCCCGTGGTACGGGAGTTTTACGATCCCTTTATCGATGATTTGGGGGAGGCCCAGAAGAATATCGAAAAATCCTCCATTACCACTCTTGAGGAGACGGCGGAGAAATGCCCCCAGTGCGACAAACCGCTGGTAGTGAAGCTAGGCAAATACGGGAAGTTTTACTCCTGCTCTGGGTTTCCCAAGTGTAAGTTCACGAGGGCGTTTGTGGAGAAGATTGGGATGCCCTGTCCTGGCTGTGGCGAGGGGGAAGTAATCATCAAGCGCACTCGCCGAGGCAAGATCTTCTACGGCTGTTCGCGTTATCCAGAGTGTGATTGGGCCTCTTGGAAGAAGCCAAAGGAGGGAGAGGAAGGTGATGACAAAAGAGCAACGCAAAGGTAAATTTATCACTCTCGAAGGAGNNAGGAGCGGACGGTTCCGGTAAGGCAACCCAACTAAAGCTCCTAGTCAAAAAGTTTGAAGAAGCAGGCTTGCCGGTAAAGGTTATCGATTTTCCTCAATACGAGAGCACTTTTTTTGGCACGTTGGTTGGACGGTATCTGGCGGGGGAATTTGGTGATCTTTACGAGGTAAATCCTTATCTTTCCTCTCTACCCTACGCTGGTGATCGTTGGCAAGCAGCGGGGAAGATTCGTCGTTGGCTTGAGGAGAAAAAGATTGTTTTTGCCAATCGGTACAAAGGATCAAACGATGCTCATCAAGCAGCTAAATTACCAGAAAAAGAGCGACGAGCTTTCCTCAGGTGGGTTTACGAGCTTGAGTACAGGATGTTTAAGATTCCGCGAGAAGATCTAACGATTTTTCTTTATGTTCCATTTGAGATTAGTCAAAAGTTGATCGGTGGTAAGGGAGATAGGAGGTGGCTTAAGGGGGCTAAGCGAGATATCCATGAGAGAAACCAAGAATACCTTAAGGAGACCTTAAGGGTGTATTTGAAATTAGCGAAGGAGCGGGATAATTGGATCCTACTTGATTGTGCTGACGGAAAGGGAGAGATTAGATCTATCGAAGAGATCCACCTCACTATCCTCAAAACTTTAAAATCCCATCTTAAGATTAAACTTTAGCCCTTGTTACTTAGTGCCAGCTGTTTTCCACTCAGATCAATGAATTAATATATTAATTCATTAACATAGGAGATGGGAGAGATTGTTAGTTTTAAATAGGCGTGCTATTCTTTTGCTGCCCCTGCCAGAACTCAACTGCGACTTAACAACCTCATAAAGATTCAGAATGGAAAGGAGACAAATGGTAGAAACACAAGGAGAGATGAGGGACGGGATTCACGTTATCTTGCATGATCCACCAGTTTGCCTCGTTAAGGCGTTCTCAATCCAAGAGGCTTGGTTTTGGGTGATCCAGGCTTGTTACCAGTATGGCCAGATATATAAGATAGAGCGAGGGAGCTCTNNAGCTCTGTTGGCCATCAGCGTTGGGAGCTAGCACAGTTGTCTTTGATTATCACCCATCCCGAGAGAACACCTTTCAGTCCCACCTTACCAGATGGAATCACTCCTCCAACTAGTGAGGACTATATTCATCAGTACTTTGCCGACTATTTGGTTTCTCCTGAAAAGAAGCCTGACGAGGCATACACGTATGGGCAGAGAATTTATCCCCAGCTTAATCCAGTAATTGAGATGTTGAAGGAGACGCCAAACACCAACCACGCGACCATAGAGGTGGCGCGACCTGAGGATACCACTCTGGAAGACCCCCCCTGCCTTAGGCTTATCAGCTTTAAGTTGCGGGAGGGGATCGTGAGGGTTTACGCCTTTTTTAGATCGTGGGATGTTTGGTCGGGGTTGCCCTCCAACCTCGGAGCTTTACAAATGCTTGCGCAACTTGTAGCTGGGGAGGTTGGTTGTCAGACTGGTTTGATGTATCTTGGTAGTGATGGGGCCCACCTGTACGACTTTCACCTAGAGCTTGTGGAGGCATATCTTCCACATCTTACGGGAGCTGACTAAAAACTGAAAGAGGAGACTCGTCTAACTGTGGATGAGATTGTGCATTTGCCGGTGTTAGGGCCAACTGGTGAGGAGAGGAGGTACTTATGCCGAATACAAAGTATGGATGGGTGGAGGTCATAGCTGGCTGTATGGCCTCAGGTAAGACCTGGGAGGTGATTCGTCGCATCGACCGCGCCACAATTGCTGGTCAACAGGTTCTGGTCTTTCGGCCAGATATAGACACTAGAGGTGAGGAGGGCTACATCCAAACCCTTGATGGAGTGGATCTTATTGGGGTGAAGCGGTCGGCAACAACCGTTAGGAAACCCGAGGAGATCCTTGGCTTTGTTAATAACGATACCCAGGTTGTCGTTATCGATGAAGCCCAGTTCTTCCCTGCGTCGCTTGTAGTGGTTTGCCACCAACTCGCCATGAGTGGAAAGAGGGTGATCGTGGCCGGCCTTGACACTGATTTTCGAGGTGAGCCTTACGGTCCGATACCATACCTTTTGGCAATAGCCGAGAGGATTGACAAGCTCACCGCTATCTGTGTCAGCTGTCGGGGAACGGCGACGATGACGCAACGTCTCGTGGATGGCGAACCGGCTCACTACAATGATCGTCGAACTATCGTCGGTTGGGTAGGGCAGCCGGTGGACCACGATGAGGGAGAGGTTACCTACGAGCCACGTTGTCCAAGCTGCCACGAGGTTGTAGGGATCGAGGATCTTTGGGGCCAGCTCCTAAATCCTATCTGAGGGGAGGGATGTAAGTGGGGTACCAGTCCGCTTAGGGCAGGTGCCCCTTCCCTTTTTCTATGATAATATTTTAGCCGATGGTTACCAAAAAAGAAGCTAAAGTAAAAACGACCAAAAAAACGAAGAAAATCAAGGTAAAAGTCCCTACCGCCGAGCAACTTCTTGAGGCGGGGGTTCACTTTGGCCACGTTCGCCGTCGCTGGCACCCCAAAATGGCTCCTTATATCTATACCGAAAAAGACGGAGTCCATATCTTTGATCTTTTTAAGACTCGGGCGCGGTTGGAGGAAGCTTGTCGTTTTCTCCAGGAGAGATCGGCAAGGGAAGGAATCCTCTTTGTTGGGACCAAAAAACAGGCACAGGAGATTGTCCGGCGGGAGGCAGAGCGGGTTGGGGTCTACTTTCTAACTGAGCGCTGGGTGGGGGGGCTTTTAACTAACTTTAAGGCGGTGCGCAAAAATATCGAAAAGTTGGAGGAGCTTTCCGATAAAATGAAAAAGGGAGAGTTCAAACACTACACCAAGAAGGAGAGGCTGCTCATTGAACGGGAGATCAGAAAGTTAGAGCGGGATATTGGGGGTTTGCAGGGATTGAGGAAGCTACCAAAGGCACTAGTCTTGGCTTCGGCTCGAAATGAGGCAATCGCCGCCAAGGAGGGAAAGAAGACCGGGGTGCCGGTAGTGGCGATTGCCGATACCAATGCCAACCCCCTTCTTGTGGATTATATCATTCCCGCCAATGATGATGCAGCTGCTTCGATCGAGATTATCATCAAGACTCTTGCCGATGCGGTTGCAAAACGCAAAAGATGACGGTTTACGTTGATCAGATCAAAAAAATTAGACGAGAAACCCAGGCTCCAGTAATGGAGATCAAGCGGGCGTTGGAGGAGGCGGGGGGTAATGAGGTGGCAGCCAAAAAACTTCTCACCAAAAAAGCCTTAGTTAGAGCACAGAAGAAAAAAGAGAGAAAAACAGGCGATGGGTATATCTTCTCCTATATCCATCCTGGGGGGAAGGTGGNNTTGGAACTGCGCTGTGAGACCGATTTTGTCGCTAAAAACAAGCTCTTTCAAAGCCTGGGTAAGGAGCTGATGCTTCAGATCGCTTCGATGGATCCTGGGGATGTTAAGGAACTGTTAGGGCAGGAGTATATTAGGGATCAAGAGAAAAAAGTTAGTGACCTGGTGGATGAGGTGGTAGGAACGGTTGGAGAGAAGATTGAAATCGCCCGCTTCTCCCGTTATGAGATTTGAGTCAGTTATAGAGGAGTTTAAAACAACTTTAGCAGCGATTCGTACCGGTCGTGCTTCTGCCTCTTTGGTTGAGGATTTGGAGGTTGAGGCTTATGAGGCGAAGATGGAGCTAAAGGAGTTGGCGGCGATTACCATTCCCGAGGCAAGGCAGATCCGTATCTCTCCCTGGGACAGGAGTGTTATTGAGGCGATTGAGAGTTCCCTTAGGAAAGCCGGTCTTAACCCCGTTGTTGAGGAAGGTATTATTCGTGCCGACCTCCCCCCCCTAACAGGTGAAGACAGGGAGCGGTTAATGCGGGAGGTGGGGGAGAAGGCAGAGGAGGCAAAGATCAAAGTGAGGGGGGAGCGGCGAAAGGCAGTTGATGAGATTGCGCGGCTGGAGAGGGAAAAACAGCTTTCGGNNGGTATTTGTCGCCAAAAAAGAGATCGACGAGCAGGTGGGAGAGGCAAATCAGCAGATTGCTGATTTGGCCGAGGAAAAAAAACAACAACTTTCGTTGTAGATTTTCAATTAAGCATTAACTACCGATGGCCTTGATACCCTTTCTGGTTATGTTTTCGCTTCTCGTCTTTGTTCATGAAGGCGGGCACTTTATTTTCGCCAAGCTCTTCGGGGTAAAGGTAGAAGAGTTTGGTTTTGGTTACCCTCCCCGACTCTGGGGGAAGAAGATCAAAGGAACACTCTATTCAATAAACCTCATCCCTTTTGGTGGGTTTGCCCGCCTTAAAGGGGAGGAGGGTGAGGTTTCAGGTGTTAGTGACGCCGATTCCTTCGCGGTTCAAAGCGCTTGGAAGCGGGCACTGGTTATCAGCGGCGGAGTCTTGGGAAACTTTATTCTCGCTTGGATCTTGCTTACCCTCCTTTTTACTTTTGGAAATCCGACTTTAGCTGATAAGGTGCGGGTCGATCTGGTAAATGCTGATTCCCCAGCGGCGCAGGTGGGGATCAAGGCTGGGGATTATATCCTAAGTTTCGAAGGGGAAGAGGTGGAAACCGCCGACGAGCTCGTTTCCCTAATTGTTGAGAACAAAGGAAAGCTGTCAGTGTTGGAGGTAGAGAGAGGGGGGGAGATCCAGCAGGTCTCTGCCGTTCCCAGAGCCGACCCCCCTGAGGGAGAGGGGCCGTTAGGATTTGTTATCTCCAACGCAGTGGAGTATCAGAAAACTGCTTTCTGGAAAGCGCCTTTTACTGCTTTTGTCGAGGTAACCAAAACCATCGGCCAGATGGTTCGTTTTGTTTTCAGGTTGGTAGAGGACCTTTTTCGGGGGAAAGAGGTTTTGATCGGGGGGCCGGTGGCAATCTTTGCTGTCACCGAAACCTATGCCTCTTATGGACTTGAAGTTTTTATGCAGTTTATCGCCTTTTTATCAATGAATCTGATTGTCATCAATCTTGTTCCCATCCCTGTTCTTGATGGGGGAAGGCTCCTTTTTATCGCCATTGAAACGGTTCGGGGGAGGAAGATCTCTCCTCAAACAGAGCGGTTCGTTAATAGTCTTGGCCTTGCTTTTATTGTGATCTTAATGATCCTCATCTCGATTAAGGACGTGCAAACCTTCTTTTAGATAGTAAGCCAAAACTACGGTAGGTTGGAGAGAGACCCCCGTTGGAAAATATGCTAACCTTGTCTTGTGCGTTACTCGATCCTTTTTGGTAAAACTCTAAGGGAGGTCCCCAAAGGGGTGGAAGCCCCCTCCCATAAATTCTTAATTAAAGCAGGCTATGTCGATCAGCTTTTGGCGGGGATTTATACCTTTCTACCGCTAGGTTGGCGAGTTCACCGCAAAATTGAGGGTATTATCCGTGAGGAGATGGAGGAGATTGGAGCTCAGGAGATTTTGATGCCGGCGATGCAGAAGAAGGAGCAGTGGGTGGAGAGTGGTCGTTGGAGCGGAAAAGGCGAGATCGATCCTCCTCTTTTCAAGTTTAAAGGTCGGCGAGGAAAGGAGTTTNNTCTTGCCCGCCGTTTCATCTCCACCTATCGTGATCTACCTTTAGCTGTTTTTCAGATTCAGAATAAGTTTCGCGACGAGCTTCGACCAACCGGTGGGTTACTTCGAACCCGGGAATTTTTCATGAAAGATCTTTATTCCTTTCATCCCGATGACGCGGATTTAGACCGTTATTATCGTCAGGTAATAAAGGCTTACAAGCGAATCTTTTCCCGCTGTGGCCTTGAGGTTTTAATCATTGCCGCTCATTCGGGGACGATGGGGGGGAGTGAGTCACACGAGTTTGCCCTCCCAGCTAGTGTGGGGGAAGATGCCGCTGTTTACTGCGAGCACTGCCGTTTTTCTATTAACAAAGAGAAAGCTGGGGAACTTAAGGGCTGCCCTGAGTGTGGTCAGGCAGTTTTTACCACGGCTGCGATCGAGATGGGACATGTTTTTAAATTGGGGACCTATTATTCAGAAAAGATGAAAGCCTTCTTTACCGATAAAGATGGAAATCAAAAACCGTTAATAATGGGCTGTTATGGAATTGGGTTGGGGCGAACATTGGCGGCGGTGGTTGAGGCCCATCATGATAAGAAGGGGATCGTTTGGCCTAAGACGCTGACTCCCTTTGATGCCCATTTGGTAGCATTAAAAGGTGGGTGGGAGGTGGCGGATCGCATTTATGCTGCCGCGGAAAAGTCTGGCTTGGAGATGCTCTATGATGATCGGGATGAATCGGCGGGAGTGAAGTTTACGGATGCCGACTTGATCGGAATTCCGGTTAGGATTGTAGTGAGTACCAAAAGTATTCAATCAGGTGGGGTTGAGGTTAGTCAGCGCTTGGATGGTGAGGCGAAGATAATTCCAGTTGATAAGTTGGCGGAAAAGATTAAAGAAGTTTATCTCGAAAAGAAAAAATGACAAAAGAAGATTGCCTTTTTTGCAAGGTTATAAATGGAAAAGAACCATCAAAAAAGGTTTTGGAGACGGAGGATTTTATCGTTATCGAAAATAAGTTTCCTGTCGCTCCGGTCCATGTTCTTATCCTTGCTAAAGAACATAAAGAAAAGAAAGATACTATTTCCGGCAAACATCCCGGATTTTGGGATGAGATGATCGCCACCGCTTGGGAGACGATCGAACACTTTGGCTTGGATAAGACGGGTTATAAACTTGTCGATAATGGGGCAGGTTACAATCATTTTGAACACGAGCATCTGCACCTTTTAGGAGGAACGGAAGAAGAACCGGGAGGAAAAACTTAATTTAAGAAGATGCCTAAAGACTGTCTTTTCTGTGATATTGCCAAAAAGAAAAAGAAAGAGGAGATCCTCTATGAGGACGATACTTTTATTGCTTTTGCCGACGCCAACCCTTCTGCCCCGACCCACCTTTTGATTATCCCCAAAGCTCATGTGGGCATCTCGGGTGAGGATGTAGATGTAGATGAAAGGTGCGGTGTTTCCTGCAAGGTTTTTGCGGTGGCACGGAAGATTGCCGAGAAGATGGGAGTTTTAGATTCTTATAAGTTGTTAGTGAATGCGGGGTACAGTGCTACTGAAACCCCTAACCATTTGCACGTTCACTTAATCGGTGGTTGGCAGTCACCCACAAAGGTGCGCCATGTTTAAAGGGGGTGTAATCATTAAAGGATAGGGAATAGGTAAGGGGTGATAGATATCAGATGTGAAACTAATCCCTAGAACCTAGACCCTAATCCCCAAACTAATGGCGAGGGTTATTTTAAAAGAGGGAGAGTCCTTGGAAGAAGCATTACGGCGCTTTAAGCGCGAAGTTTTGCGTGAGGGGATTTTAAGAGAAGTGCGCCGTAGAGAATTTTACGAGAGCCCTTCGGAATTAAAGAAAAGAAAAAGAGCTGCTAAAAAGAGGATGGTTGAGCAGGCAAAACAAGAGGACTAATAAAATGGGGGAAAGCTTATTAGTCAGAATCAAAGCTGATCTTTCGGAGGCGTTAAAGGCGGGTAATAAGTTTAAAGCTGACACCCTGCGTTTTATCTTGTCGGCTATCCACAACGGTGAGATTGCCAAAGGGAAAGGTGAATCTCTTACGGAGGAAGAGTTGTTTGAGATTCTCCAGAAACAGGTGAAGCAGCGGCGAGAGTCGATCGAGGCTTATCAGAAAGGTAAGCGAGATGATCTTGTCCAGAAAGAGGAGAGGGAGCTTGAGATCGTTGGAGCCTATCTTCCTGAGCAATTTTCAGATGAGAANNGGGGCTTCGGGCCCGCAAGATATCGGTCGAGTAATGGGTGCGTTAATGCCCAAAGTCAAAGGAAAGGCCGATGGCTCAGTCGTGAGTCGCATCGTTAAAGAACTTTTAAGCTAAGCTGATGGATTCGATAAGCTCACTATAAATATGGAGGTCAAGATTTTTGTCTCTTTTGTTTCCCCTAAAAAAATCCGCCAGCTAAATCGAAAGATGCGAGGTCAAAGTTATACCCCAGCGGTTTTAGCCTTTCCTTATTTTGAGTGTACCGATGAGGAGCTTCTTCTTGGTGAGATCTTAATCTGCAAAAGTGAAGCGGGGAAGTTGGCAACCAAGAACGAGGTTACCGATGAGGAGCAGATCAACGCCTTAATTGTGCATGGAATAAGACGTATTCTCGAGGGGAAAAAGGGGGTGAGCAGTAGAAACTTAAATGGTTGAAAAGGGAGAGCTCTTGATTGTTTTCATCTTGGCAGTTTTATTTACAGTGTTTGCAGGTTATCTTTTTGACTTCCCTTTGCGACTTTGTGAGCCGGTGGTGTGTATTCAGATGATTGGGGTAACCTGCCTTCCGTTTAGGATCCTTTGGCTCAACGCGTTCCTTGATCTTCTTTTTTGGTTTGTGGCTTTGGGAACGGGGTGGTGGGTTTTTAGAAGTTTTAAGGTGGTAAAGAGGGAATGAGGCTGGTTGTTGGTCTCGGCAATCCAGGAAAAGGATTCGTTAAAACCCGTCACAATATAGGTCACCTCTTTGTTGATTTCCTCAGCAAGCAAAAGGAAATTAGACCTTTTCCGGTAGAGCTTTGTAAAACAACAAGTATGATGAATAATTCTGGAAGCGAAGTGAAGGATTTGATCAAGAAATGTAAGGTACCATTTGGGAGCCTGCTGGTTGTCCATGATGATATGGATCTACCTTTAGGAGGCTTCAAACTTCAGCTTGGGCGATCGGCCGCAGGGCACAAGGGGATTCAAAGTATTATCGGTGCTTTAGGAACAAAGGATTTTTGGCGATTGCGTTTTGGAATTGGAACTCCTCCCCCGGGGGTTGGGGGGGAAGATTTTGTTCTTGGGGAGTTTGATGGGGAGGAGTTTGCTCTGCTTCAGCAAACCTTTGCCGAAGCTTTTCCTCAGGTTTTAGGGTGGGCTGTCTCGGATAAGGGGGAGATGGGGAAATGAGACATTCTTACGATTTTTCACTTTGAGAGGGAAGTTGGCTTCGGGCAAAGGTGATCCTTTTTCGGGAGATTGCTCTTTTTTGCATCTTCCCTCTTCATCGTTTTGGTCTTGTTGAACCTTAGGTTTGAATACTCATTTTTTGCTGCTGCTTTCCTTAGTTTGGCTCCCCTTTTGGCTCCTCTTGGAGCTACCGACAGTCACCGCTGAGATATTTTCCGCTTGTGTTATTATGAGCGGTGAAGTGCTTTACAGAAAATATCGGCCCCAAAAGTTTTCCGAAATCGTTGGTTTGGAGAGTGTTAAAAAAACCCTCAACTCCCAAGTAAAAGGCAAAAAATTCGTTCACGCCTATCTTTTTGCTGGTTCTCGGGGAACAGGTAAAACGACAACTGCAAGGGTCTTGGCTAAGGCGATTAACTGCTTAAAGCCAAAGGCGGGAGAGCCGTGTCGGGTTTGTCGGGTGTGTAAGCAGATCGAGGAAGGTCGCTATCTTGATCTTATCGAAATTGATGCCGCCTCCAATCGCGGAATTGATGATATCCGTACCCTGCGGGAAAGGGTTAAACTAGCCCCTTCGTCTGGAAAATATAAGGTCTACATTATCGACGAGGCTCACATGCTTACCCCAGAAGCTTTTAACGCTCTTCTTAAGACTCTGGAGGAACCACCGGTACATGCGATCTTTATCTTATGTACTACTGAACCACATAAACTTCCGGAAACAATTTGTTCCCGCTGCCAGCGTTTCAACTTTGAGAGGGCTTCGGTTAAGCTGATTGTTGAGAGATTAAGTGGTATCTGTAAAAAGGAGAAAGCAAACCTGGGCGAGGAGGACTTAACGGAGATCGCTAAGGCTTCTGGAGGCGGTTTCCGCGATGCGGAGACTCTTCTTGAGCAGGTGATCACGGGGGGGCAGAAGGTAGTCGATCTTGTTGGTATCGCCTCTTTGGAAAATTTGGAGGAGTTTTTCGACTTCCTCCTTGGTGATGAAACCTCCCCCGCTCTTGTTTATGTTAACGACCTTTATGATAAAGGAGTGAGTATGGAAAACTTTAATCAGAAGGTTTTGGAGTATCTCCGTGACCTTCTTTTAATTAAGGTAGGGGTGGGGGAGAGCTTAGTCGAGGTTGGCAAAGAACGTTTCGAAAAAATGAAGGAGCAGGTGGCTTCGTTGAACTCCCAAAGATTAAATTACATGATTAATAGATTTACACAATCTTATGAGAATCTTGTCCAGAGCTCAATTCCCACATTACCTTTGGAGGTGGCAATAGTCCAGATAACAAGGGGAGATAACTCCCCGAAGGGGGAGGAAGAAGCGACTTCCTCTTCGGGAAATTCATCCGATGATGACCGGTGGCAAGAGTTGATGAGGCGGGTTAAACCATTAAATCACAGTGTCGAGGCTCTTCTTCGCTCTTGTGCCCCTGCTAAGATCAGCGACCGAAAGATCGTGATTCATGCCTTTTACCCGTTCCACAAAGAGAAGCTCGAGGAGAATAAAAATCGAACCATTGTGGAGGAGATGGCGAAAAAGGTTTATGGAAAGAAGCTTAGGTTGCAGGTGGAGCTAGTGAAGAAATAGATTAGGGGTGTAATAAAGTTTTTATCTTCGGATGAAAGTTCCAAAGGCGGTAAGAAGTCTAATAGATGCGCTCGAGCGGTTGCCGGGAGTCGGGTCAAAAACGGCGGCCCGGTTGACTTTTTATCTTCTCCATGTGCCCAAGAGGGAGCGAGAGTTGCTTGGCCAGGCAGTGCTGGAGTTAGATCAGGGGACAATTGTGTGCCGGCGCTGTTTTAACATTGCTGATCCTTCAACCAAGACTGGGCAAGAAGGTTTCTGTGAAATCTGTGCCGATGGGGGGCGAAATCAGCAGGTTATCTGTGTGGTTGAGGATCCGCTTGATCTTTTGGCCTTGGAGAAGACGGGGAAGTACCAAGGTCTCTACCACGTTCTTCACGGGGTGATTGCTCCCCTGGAGCATGTTGGCCCGGAAGATCTAAAGATCGATGAGTTGATAGAGCGTCTTCGCCGATCGTTGGGAGGGCAAAGACCAAAGGTTGAGGAGCTTATCTTAGCAACCAACCCTTCTTTGGAGGGGGAGGCGACTGCGATGTATCTAAAAAAATTAATCAGCAATAAGAAGGGGGAATTGGGGGAGATTAGGGTTACCAGAATCGCTCGGGGAGTTCCCACCGGAGGTGACTTGGAGTATGCCGATGAGGTAACCTTGACTAAAGCCTTGGAAGGGAGGCAGGAATACTAATGCGTTTTCGCCTTGGCCGTCCTAAAGTTTTTGGCGGAGTCACNNTTTGATTATTTCCGATATGGTTTTTCTTTCTGCCTTTGGTCTTCTCTCTCCAGTTTTTGCTATCTTCCTGATCGGAAACATTCAAGGAGCGACGATCGAAGTGGCCGGATTTGCGGCGATGGTTTGGCTCCTTTCTCGGGCTGCTTTCCAGATTCCCGTGGCCATATTTATCGATCATCGCACCGGAGAGCGAGATGATTTTTGGATTAACTTTGTCGGCTCGATCGGCGTCTCTCTTATCCCCCTGGCTTATCTTTTTGCCTCATTACCTTACCACATCTACCTTATTCAAGCGGTCTATGGTTTTTTGCACGCTTTAACTCTTCCCTCTTGGAAGGCGATCTTTACCCGGCATATTGATCAACACCGAGAGGGATTGGAGTGGGCAATCTACGATACTGGTACCGATCTGGGGATGGCAGTTACGGCCGGTATCGGTGGGGTGGTAGCGGTGGTCTTTGGTTTTAAAACTCTTTTCATCATTATCTCTTTATTCTCGTTAGCGGCAACCCTATTCACGCTTAAAATTTATCCGCTTCTGGGGAAGAGGACATAAAAGTTGTATAAAAGAAAGAGGGGAGCAGGAATGAAACTTTACAACTCCCTAACGAGGAAAAAAGAAGAGTTTAAGCCCCAGGATCCCAACCGGGTGACGATGTATACCTGCGGGCCGACTGTTTATGGTCCCTCCCATCTGGGCCACGCCCGCACATATGTGAGCTTTGATCTTCTAAAACGGGTTCTCGAGTTCAATGATTACCAAGCAGCCCATGTCTTAAATATCACTGATGTTCATGATTCAATGATTAAACAGGCGAAGAAGGAAAAAACATCCATAAAAAAACTTGCCGATCGGTACCTTAGACTCTTTCACCGTGATTTGGAGGCGCTTAACATCAAGATGCCTGACGTCTTCCCCCGGGTTACCGAATATATAAAGGAGATTGTTGAGATGATCAAGCTTCTGGTGGATGCGGGTTACGCCTACGAAAAAGATGGGTCAGTGTATTATGATATTTCCAAATTCAAAGATTACGGAAAGCTTTCAGGCATCAAGTTGCAAAAGCAGAAGCCAGGGACGCGAGTGGCGGTGGACCAATACGAAAAAAAAGAAGCCCAAGACTTTGCCTTGTGGAAAGCAGTTGAGGAGGGGGAGGAGAAGGTTGGGGCGGTTTGGGATTCTCCTTGGGGAAAGGGGCGACCGGGTTGGCACATTGAGTGTTCGGTAATAGCGAAGATGCATCTTGGAGAAACGCTTGATATCCACGCTGGCGCCCGCGATTTGAGGTTTCCTCACCATGAAAATGAGATTGCCCAAAGTGAAGCGGCTAATGGGAAGAAATTTGCCAATCACTGGGTTCACGGTGGTCTTCTCATCGTTGAGGGGCGAAAGATGAGCAAATCTTTGGGAAACTACATCGAATTTTCTGAGCTTGGGGAGAGGGGTTTTAATCCTCTCGCCTTTCGCTATCTCTGCCTGACAACCCATTACCGAAGTGAGATGAACTTTACCTGGGCTGCTCTTGAGGCTTCTCAACGTGCTTTGGATCGCCTATATGCTGAGGTTTCCTCTTGGGATGAGCCGGGGGTTGGTTGCGCAAAGTATGACCAACCATTTCTGGCGGCGGTTAATAACGACCTTGATCTTCCCAAAGCCTTAACTTTCGTTTGGCGGCTTGTAAGAGATAAACGCTTCCCCACCGCTGCCAAGCACCGGACTCTTCTTGAGATGGATAAGGTGCTGGGTTTGGCGATTGATCAGGTGGAGCATCTGGAGATTCCTCAAGCAGTCAAAAAATTAATTGCGGAAAGGGAAAGATTGCGGCAGGAGGGGAGTTGGATCGAAGCGGACAAGATTCGAGATCAGCTGGAGGGGAGGGGATATCTGTTGGAGGATACTCCCGAGGGGACGGTGGTGAGGAGAGCGCGGTGAGGACTAGTTGATAGTCGTCAGGTAATGTTTTAAGATAACGGAAGTTATGCCACGTTACGAGTTAATTTTGGGGTTGGGGCCGGATCTTTCTGCCGCTTCGCAAAAGAAGATTTTAGAAAAAGCTAAAAGCTTAATCTCTGATCTTGGTGGTAAGGTAGGGGAGGTCAAAAGCAAAGGTTTGACGGGGATCGCTTACCCAATTGGAGGCTCATCGGAGATGCTCTTCGCAAGTATCCTCTTTACTTTCGATCAGAATAAGGAGGCTGGCGGGGATAGCGGCGAGCGATCACTTGGGGAGAAGATCGATTCTCTTAGGAAGGAGCTTGGGTTGAGCAAAGGTATCTTGCGGTCACTGGTTATTCGGAGGGAGGTGAAGAGAAAGAAGTAGCAGAAGTAGCAGGTGAGATTTCTGTTGTTGAATGATGGCGCGGTCAATCAATAAAGCGATTATTGTTGGTAATCTTACTCGCGATCCTGAGATGCGCTATACGCCTAATGGTCAGGCGGTAACTACTTTCGGGGTGGCAACCAATCGTCGGTGGACAAGTAATGGGGAGCCACGTGAGGAGACCGAATTTCATAACATCGTTGCTTGGGGAAAGTTAGCTGAGATCTGTAGCCAGCTTCTTAAGAAAGGACGTCGGGTTTATATCGAGGGGCGCCTACAAACCAGAAGCTGGGAGGGAAAAGACGGGGTTACCCGGCGGCGCACTGAGGTTGTGGCTGGGGATATGGTCGTTCTTGATCGAAGACCGGAGGTTTCGCCAGAAGCGGGGGAGGAATACGTTTCTCCTGAAGAGGTTCCGGAGGAACCAAAGGTGGAAGAGGCAGGCGAGGAGGGGAAAGAAAAGGGGTCGGGGAAGAAGGCGGCGGGCAAGTCTGGTAAAGGATCTAAAGAACCAGAAGCCAAACAAGGAAAAGGTGGTCAAGAGGATATTGAGCTTGATGAGATACCTTTTTAATCTAAGTAGTTAAAGCTTTGCGGCTTCAAGCTCTTGTGAAAGGTGTAAGGTAAAGGGGAATGTCTGGGTTTTACGGGGGGACCTAATCTGATATAGGATGGGGAAGACCAACAACTAAGATGCCAGAGAAAAAAAGATCAAAATCAAGAAAACCTGCTGCCAGTCGCAGACGAAGGAGAGCTGTTCCTCAACGCTGTTTCTTTTGCGTAAAGGGAAAAGAGCCTTCGTTTGAGGAAGATAAGGTTCTGGAGCCGTTTTTGACTCGGCGGGGGAAGATCAGGGGGCGAAAACGAAGCGGTCTTTGTAGCAGGCACCAGCGAACTTTAGCCAGAGAGATCAAAAAAGCCAGAAATCTAGGACTTCTACCTTTTAGGATTATAGGATGAAAGTGAGGCCGATGACCAAAAAATTAAAAGATAAAGTCAAACGGATTTTAAAGAGTAATCTCTCACTCGCCTTTCTCTTGGTGGCGATCTTCTTTTCCGGTTGGATGGTTGGCCTTGCTGGATTTAAACTGCGTCTAAAGCTTAACCCACCAACCATTAAGATTGAGGATAGAATGCCCTCGGCCACTACAGTCGACTTCTCTCTCTTTTGGGAAGTCTTGGACCGTATTAACAAAAACTTTCTCTTCAAACCGCTCAACGGGGAGGAACTTCTCTATGGGGCTATTTCGGGGGTAATTGAGGCCCTAGATGATCCCTATACCTCGTTCCTGACCCCACAGGAAAATATGGAGTTTAAAAGGAATCTTGAGGGTCTCTACGAGGGGATTGGGGCCGAGTTGGGGATAAGAAGTGAGCAGCTTGTGATTGTTGCCCCCCTTGAGGGTTCACCAGCGGAGGCAGCGGGAGTTAAGGCGGGGGACAAGATCTTGGAGATTGAGGGGGTGAGCACAAGGGGAATTTCTTTGTCTGAGGCTGTTTCACAGATTCGAGGAGCGGCAGGGACCGTTTCCACTCTCACCCTGAAGCGGGGGGATGGGGATCCGTTTGTGGTTAAGATCACTCGTGCCCAGATCTCCATCAAGAGTGTGAGATATGAGGAGAAGGGGGAGGGAATCTTTTACCTGCGGGTCTCTCGTTTTGGGGAGGGGACGGTTTCCGAGTGGGATAAGGCGGTGGAGGAGATCCAAGCGAAAAGGGTAGTAAGAAGGAGGATAATCCTAGATCTTCGATCAAACCCTGGAGGACTCTTGAATGGAGCGGTTTATCTTGCTTCGGAGTTTATCTCTTCGGGTGTGATCGTGATCGAAGAGACTGGGGATGGTTTTCGCCAGACGCTCAAGGCTACCCCAACGAAGAGAAACCACGCCTTTGCGGGAATGGCAACGGTGGTGTTGGTTGATGGGGGAACGGCTTCTGCTTCGGAGATTTTGGCCGCTGCCCTTCGGGAGCGAGTGAAGGCGAAGTTGGTGGGGACGAAAACCTTTGGGAAGGGAACGGTTCAGGATGTGGCCGATCTTCAGGGCAATGCTGCCCTTCATCTTACAATCGCCAAGTGGCTAACACCATCAGGAAAGTGGCTGAACGAAACTGGGTTGAAACCAGATTTTGTCGTTTCCCTAACTGAGGAGGATATCAGTGCCGAACGTGATCCTCAGCTTGAAAAGGCGCTTGAACTTCTGCGGTGATAATGCAGCTTTCACCTCGTCTTGTCGATAAGAAGAGGTTAATAAGACCCAAAGGTGTTTTTAAGATTTTGGTCATCTTGGGGGTCTTACTCGCTTTATCCTTCCTAGGTGTTTATTTCCACAAACCGATCCTCTTTTTTGTCGGCGAGCGGCTATCAACGATTGAGGTGAGGACGGTTCAGAAGGTCGTCACCCAAGAGGAGGCGGTGATTTCGGTGGTTGAGAAGGCATCGCCCGCGGTTGTTTCCATTGTTGAAAGCAGGGTGGTTCTTAACCCCTTTTCTGGTCTGAGTGCCCAGGAGCAAGGGATCGGAACGGGTTTTATCGTCGAGGGGGGAGGGGTAATCCTGACCAACCGCCATGTGGTTTCTGATAAAACAGCTGAATATACGGTGGTGACCAGTGACGGAAATGAGTACGAGGTAGAGGAGATCCACCGAGATTTTGCCTACGATCTGGCGATTCTTAAGATCTCTGCCTCAGGATTACCAGCGGTAACGTTGGGTGACTCAGAGGGTATTCAGGTGGGGCAGACGGTGGTGGCGATCGGTAACGCCCTGGGGAGATTCTCAAATACGGTCACGGCCGGGGTTGTCTCTGGCATCGGGCGAGGAATCGAGGCAAGCGCGGGCTTTGGAAGTCAGGCGGAATACCTTGAGGATGTGATCCAAACCGATGCTGCTCTTAATCCTGGAAACTCGGGAGGACCTCTTTTTAATCTCTCAGCTGAGGTGGTGGGGATTAATGTCGCGATCGCCTCCGCAGGAGAGAATATCGGGTTTTCTATTCCCATCAATATTGCCAAGCCGGTGCTTGAGGACTTCTTAAAGCACGGCCGGATCATCAGACCTTTCCTCGGGGTCTCCTATTATGTGATTACTGAGGATTTGGCGAGGTTGCATGATCTTCCCCAGGGAGCTTTTGTGCAGACGGTCTTTGGGGAATCAGGAGCAGCTCGGGCGGGGGTCAAGGTAGGGGATATAATCACCGCCATTGACGGGAAGGCGATTAGCGAGCAGACAACCTTATCCAAGATCATCGTTTCTCATAAAGTGGGGGATAAGGTTACTTTGAGCATCAACCGTCGGGGGAAGGAGATAACCCTCAAAGCCACTCTGGGTGAGGCCCCGACCGATTAGCTCCCCTTTGATCAGTTCCTATTTTAAATATTGTTAAGGGGGCTTATTCTTCAGATGTTCTGCGGTGAGGGGTTTTTTATTGACAGGGAGCGGAGTTTTTTGTTTCAATCTAGGTGATGCGCTTGAACGCTGTGAGAGAGAAGCTGAAAGCAATTCTTATTTACAGGAAACCCTTTTTATTGACATTTCTAGCTGTTTTACTTTTGATTTTTTTCTTCGGACTTATTGGTTCTTATCTTTGTTTAAACTCCCCATCCTGTCTTCTAACTCTCAGCCACTCCTTCCCAGCTATAAGGAGACTTCTAAACGTAGAGGAAACAGACTTAGCTTATAGGAGAGATGGTTTAACCATCGGCAAGGAATTTCGTGAGGTTATCGTTTCCGGGGAGATAGTAAAAGTGGGGAATAACAGCTTAACTCTCAAGTTCGAAGATGGAACGGAGAGAGCCTTTGCAGTTGAGGATGGAAGCCAGATCCTCCTGATCGAGGATCTTGAGGCTGCAGAGAAGCCCTCGGAAGAGGCCGGCGAGATATATATTTTTGATAATCAAAATCTGGAAGAAATCTTATCTCCTGGCTATTATCTGCATAACGCCCTGTTGCATAATGGCCGAATCTGCTCCGGGTACGAAAGGGGCGGTTGGACGATGTCAGAGTACTATATCTTGGTTGGTAAGAGTTCCAAATGATGTTTATCGCGGCGCGAAGACTATTTCTATTCTTGACTCCGGTTTTACTTCTCCTTTGCCTTTTCTTATTTGCTGGGAGTAAGGTGTTTGCAGCGGAATGCGCTCCTGGTGATTGCACAAATTGTTGGGATGAGGGACAGGTTTGTTGTACCGATCCCAATGGTTGCTCAAACAATCCTTTCGGATGTGATGGTCCTCCTAACGCTGACTACGGTGAATGCTTCCCTATACGGTTGCAGAAGTGTTGTGATGATACCGGCCATTGGGCTTACGTTTGTTGTGGTAGTTGCTTTACTGGAGAAACGGTGGTGGAAGGATACAGCGATCCGCAAGGGGAACTGAAGGAGAGGGAGATTAGAGACTTTAAGGCCGGTGATACCGTTTCCTCTTTTGACCCTGAAACCGGCGAGATTGTAAAGAGCCGTGTGATCGAAGTCCGGGAATCTTCTCGGGGGGAGTACTACGAGCTAAGGACGCGGAGTGGAAGAATAGTTCGGGCGACGAAGGAGCACCCCTTTTGGGCCATTCAAGATGAGAGTAGTGACTCATCAAATGCACAGGGGGGGTTGATCTCCAAGCTTAAGGGGCTGTTTTCCGGATTGCTTAACTCCATAGGCAGTTTTATAAAACCCTCTTCACAGGAAGAGTCTCCCCCTCCCAAGCTGGAGGATACCTCATTTGTCCCGATTAAGGATTTAAAGGTGGGGGACTGGGTTTTCGTTAAGGATCCCGAAGGGAATCTCGTACCTGAGCGGGTTGTTAAGCTTACATATCGCCGAGGGAAGATCAGCGTTTATAACCTCACTGTCGATGGGGAAGAAACCTTTTTCGCCAACGGTTTTGCTGTTCACAACAAAAAGTCGCAAAGGGCCCCGATCTGCAAGATTACGGTCGCTCCTCATGTTGGAAGAGCTACCAAAGAAGTTTGGAGCATCAACGGGATTGATGGCAGTATTGCCAAGTGGGGCGAATTTAGAGATCTATTCCAGTATTGGGGGGGTGAGGAGGGTGGTAACAAGATCTGCCTTTGGGGGAAGAAGATCAACGGTTGTGGCTATGCTCCTAATAAGGTCTTGCCTCGATGTTGGGATCCCAACAAAGGTGACTATGGGGGCTACAGGTGTTGTGATGGTTCCCCAAGAACCTTTGGCGGCGGCTGTTGCGGTTGTTCCAACTGTGGTACAGATTGTGGCTGCACGCGAAAGGACGGCTATTGCAAATCAGATTGCGAGTTGACTTGCGGTCCAGGTGGAAGCACTAGATTTGGCAACGCGAAGCCCGGTCACAGGGTTAATAATAAGATGATCAGGTTTAGGTCGTCGTTTCTCTTCTGTGACGGTTGTGGCTGTGGGGCGGCAATTAAAGTGACAGCACCAGCTGGTTATGTGATCAAGTCATTTAGTGCCAATGTCAGAAGCCATATGTTTGATTCCAGCAACCCCAACATTCATGGCCACCTCTATTTCTCAAGAGGAATGCAGGGGAGCCTGGAGTGTGGGATGGCCACCTATCACAGCAGGCCGTTTTATACGGTGCCAATTAGATACGGAGATAGTTATGAATATGGTCAGCCACTCACTATCCAGATGCAGAAGGCGACGAAGTACTTCTTCATTTATCACCGAGTCACTTCCGCAGGTGTTGATACCAGAAACTGGGTGGGGGTTGATCTTAGGGATAATTGGGCGGAGCTTTCCAATATCAAACTTGCGCTGGTTAAAGTAAAACGGACTGATGACCCTGAAGTAGAGATAGTCAATAATTCTCTGATTTGGTATCCGAGCAGCGGGACCACCACTTTCCCCTTCCTCTATAACGGCAGCATTCAGTTTAAAAACCCCGGGGGCGCTTGGTCACAGTGGATCGATTACAGCCAGATAGAAAATGTTCACACAAGAAGAAAATATAGCCATCTGTGGACACTTAATCCCGATGATCCTACTGTTTTTGTGCGAGTGATGTTTAATGCATGGGGGACGATGGATACCTGCAGCGATACGATCGTTCTTGCTAAACCTGATCTTATCCCCCAAAACCTTTCCAACAATCCCTCTAATCCTGTGGAGGGGGAGAGCGTGAGCTTTACTGCCAATATCAAAAACCAGGGTGAAGCCGACGCTGGCGCCTCTAACACTCGCCTGCGTCTTGATATCAACAACGACGGCTCTTGGGATCAGTCCTGGACTCGGGCTACCGGTGCCTTAGCCTCCAATGCAATGGAAACGGAGACCNNTGGACAGCCACTCTCGGCACTCACAAGTATGAGGTCTGTGCCGATAGCGGTAACAGTGTCAGCGAATCCAACGAGGACAACAACTGTGCGACCCAGACCTTTAACGTTACCATGGCCCCTCCAACCTGCACTCTCACTGCCAATCCAAGCTCCGGTCAATCTCCCCTGTCGGGGACGTTAACCTGGATGACAGCCAACGATCCTACCTCCTGCACCGCTTCCGGTGAGTGGAGTGGGGTAAAGACTGTTCCTGGGGGTTCAGAAGGCTTTGGTCCTTTAACTGTCGTTGGTGACCACACCTTTACCTTAAGCTGTACTAATGCGGGGGGGACGGGAACTTGTAACACGGTGGTCACGGTCGCCTGGCCACCTGGAGGAACGATTACCGGCAGAATTTGGGATGATGTGGACAACGAAGGTGGACTCTGCAACTTACCCCCTCCCTCTGGAGCGGAAAACTATACCGCTTCCCAAGTGACAGTAAGCTACACTCCCTGCAACGAGGATTACGATCCCAACTACTCTCTTCCCGCTGGCCCCTGTACCAAAATCACTGCCAGCGGGGATTATCAGTTCGATGGCGTTCCTCTCTCGGCGGTAGTGGGGACTATTTATTCTGTTTCCGTTGATTCTGAGGACCTCCTTCCTTGGTTCCTTACCACGAGTGAGGTTTGTATGAGTGTCACTGTCCCTGATCCAAGCGAGGATCCGTTTGCGGGGATGGCTAACTTTGGTGCCTCC